>Ga0325400_1003088_pt1 | contig 14891 bp, 9 predicted proteins | sample PopdelMetagenome_2_FD_205662 | JGI IMG/M metagenome (GOLD analysis project Ga0325400, IMG submission 205662) | Populus deltoides microbial communities from Bellville, Georgia, United States - Xylem-PdKOR-R1 | ecosystem: Host-associated > Plants > Phyllosphere > Stem > Wood/Secondary xylem... | reverse complement strand
CGGCGCTCCGCATGACCGCCCTCGCGGGCGGGCTGCTGGTCCTGCTCCACGCCGCCCGGGCGGCGGCGCGCGCGCGCGATGCGCGGGGCGTGGGGGTGGCGATCGGCCTGGGGGTGCTGTGGGGCGGCGAGCTGCCGGTCGCGCTCGCCGCCTGGTGGATGGGCGGGTGGAGCGCGCCGCTGTTCGCGCTGCGCGCCGCCGCCGCGCTGCTCGCCGCCGGACTGGTCGGCGCTGGCATCACCCAGCGCCGCGACCTGCCGATGGCGATGTCGCGGCTGGTCGCATGGCGGCTGGTCGCGGGCGCCGCGCTCGCCGCCTACATGGCCGCGGTCGCCTGGGCGAGCGGGCGCGCCGCCGCGATCGCGGGCAGCCATGCCCGCATCGCCGAGACCGCGGTGGTGTTCGGCGCCGGCGCGGCCCTGCTGGTCCTGGTCGTCACCCCGTCGCTGCGGGCCTGGGCACGGGTGACGCTCGCCAAGCACCTGTTCGTCCACCGCTACGACTATCGCGCCGAATGGCAGCGGTTCACCGCCGCGCTGGCGGGGGACGAGCCGATGGCGCGCCGCATCGTCCGCGCGCTCGCGGGCTTTACCGACTCGCCCGCCGGGCTGCTCCTGGTGGCGGAGGGCGGCCGCCTCCTGCCCGAGATCGACTGGCGCTGGCCGGACATGCCCGCGGTCGACGCCGACGACGCGTTCGCGGCGCTGCTCGCCACCGGCTGGCTGGTCGAGCTCGACGATCGCGGCGGTCCCCCCGCGCCGCCGGCGCTGCTCGCCGACGCGCGTGCCTGGGTGGTGGTGCCGCTGATCCACGACGAGGCGCTGGTCGCCGCGGTGGTCCTCGCCCGGCCGCCGGTCGACCGGCGGCTCGACTGGGAGGATCTCGACCTCCTCCGCGTCGCCGGCCGCCACGCCGCCAGCCAGCTCGCCGAGGACCGCGCCCGCGCCGCGCTCGCGGAGGCGCGCCGCTTCGACGAGTTCCATCGCCGCTTCGCCTTCATCATGCACGACCTGAAGAACCTCGTCAGCCAGATGACCCTGACCGCCGCCAACGCCCGCCGCCACGCCGACAATCCCGACTTCCGCGCCGACATGGTCGCGAGCCTGGGCGATTGCGCCGATCGGATGACCGCGCTGATCGCGCGCCTGCAAAGCCATGGCGACCAGCCGGCGGCGCCGCTCGCCCCCGTCGACGTCCACGGCCTCGCGGCGACGGTGGCGCGCCGCTTTCCCTACCATCCGGTCGCGGTCGCCGGGGCGGGGGCGGGCGCGCCGCCGCTCGCGCTCGCCCATGCCGCCCGGCTCGAACAGGTGCTCGCCCATCTCGTCCAGAACGCGGTGGAGGCCAGCGGGCCCGACGTGCCCGTCACCGTCCGCCTGTCGGAGACCGGCGGCCGGGTGGCGATCGAGGTCGCCGACCGCGGCACCGGCATGAGCGCCGCGTTCGTCCGCGATCGCCTTTTCCGGCCCTTCGCCTCGTCCAAGCCCGGCGGGTTCGGCCTCGGCGCGTTCGAGGCGCGCGCGCTGGTCGCGGCGATGAACGGCACGCTCGCCGTCGACAGCCGCGAAGGCGAGGGGACCCGCGTCCGCATCCTCCTGCCCGCCGCCCTGCCCATGGAGATCGCCGCATGACGCCGGGGCCGCTCCCCAAGCTCCTGATCGTCGAGGACGATCCCGGCCTCCAGCGCCAGCTGCGCTGGGCCTATGACGGTTACGAGGTGGTGGTCGCGGGGGACCGCGCCGCGGCGCTCGACGCGGTGGAGGCGCACGCCCCGGCGGTGGTCACGCTCGACCTCGGCCTGCCGCCCGATCCCGACGGGACGGCGGAGGGGTTCGCCACGCTCCACGCCATCCTCGCGGCGCGGCCGGACACCAAGGTCGTGGTCGCCTCCGGCCACGGCGCGCGCGAGAGCGCGCTCAGGGCGATCGCCGACGGCGCCTGGGACTTCTATTCGAAGCCGATCGACATCGACGCGCTGGGCCTGATCGTCGCGCGCGCGTTCCACGTCCACGCGCTGGAGGCGGAGAACCGCCGCCTCGCCGCCCGCGGGGCGGACGGGCTGGCGAGCGGGTTCGGCGGCCTCCTCTACGCCTCGCCCGAGATGGCGGCGGTCGTCCGTCGCCTCGAACGCGTCGCCCCCGCCGACGTCGCGGTGATGCTGCTCGGGGCCAGCGGCACCGGCAAGGAACTGCTCGCGCGCGGTCTCCACGACGCGTCCCCGCGCAGGAACGGCGCGTTCGTCGCGATCAACTGCGCCGCCATCCCCGAGACGCTGCTGGAGAGCGAGCTGTTCGGGCACGAGAAGGGCGCCTTCACCGGCGCGGTCCGGACCACCCTCGGCAAGATCGAGCAGGCGGGCGGCGGCACGCTGTTCCTGGACGAGATCGGCGACGTGCCGCTCGCCCTCCAGGTCAAGCTCCTCCGCTTCCTCCAGGAACGCACGATCGAACGGATCGGCGGGCGCAAGGCGATCCCCGTCGACACCCGCATCGTCTGCGCGACCCATCAGGACGTCGACGCGATGGTCGCCGACGGCCGCTTCCGCGAGGATCTCTATTACCGCCTGGCCGAGATCGTGGTCCGCATCCCGGCACTGCGCGACCGCACCGGCGACGCCGCGCTGCTCGCCGGGCATCTCGTCCGCCACCATGCGGCGGCGTTGCGCCGCCCGCTCGCCGGCCTGTCCCCCGACGCGCGCGCGGCGGTGGACGCGTGGGGATGGCCGGGCAACGTCCGCGAGCTCCAGAACCGGGTCAAGCGCGCGGTGATCCTGGCCGACGGACGCCACGTCACCGCCGCCGACCTCGACCTCGCCGCCGCCGACGACAACGGCGAGCTCGACCTGCGCCGCGCGCGCGAGGCGACCGACCGCCGCGCGATCGGCCGCGCGCTGGCGCGGACCGACGGCAACGTCGCGGGGGCGTCGCGCCTGCTCGGCGTCAGCCGCCCGACCCTCTACGACCTCCTTAAGAGCTACGACCTCCATGGCTGACGCGACCTACCCGCTGCTCTCCGCGCGCCGGCGGCGGCGTCCGCGACCGCGGCTGCCGCGGCTTCCCGTCCGTGCCCGCGCGCTGGCGCTGGCGGTGCTGCTCGGCCTGGGGCTCCTCGTCGCCGCCCGCCTCGCGACCCGCGCCGCGCCGGTCGACCCGCGCGCGGCGCTCGCCGCCGCGGAGGCCAACCTCGCCCGCGGCAACTACAGCGCCGCCCGCAACGACGCCCGCGCCGCGCTGGCGGCGGGCGCCCCCGCGGGAACCGCGCACCGCATCCTGGCGCGCGCCTATCTCCTCCTCGGCGACGGCGCCGCCGCGTCGGGCGAGCTGATGCGCGCGGGCCGGACCGACCCGGCGATGATCGCCGACGCGCGCCTCCTGTCCGGCGACCCCGACGGCGCGCTGGAGGCGGCGGCCGGCGCCCCCGCCGCCTCGCGCGGCTATGCCGACCGGATCGCCGCCCGCGCCGCCGCCGCGCAGGGGCGGGTGGCCGACGCGCAGGCGATGCTGGTCGCGCTGCTCCGCGCGAACCCCCGCGACGCCGCCGCATGGACCGATCTCGGCCGCATCCGCCTCACCGCGGGGGAGGTCGGCGGCGCCGCCGAAGCCGCCGCCGCGGCGGCGCGGCTGGCGCCGGGGGAGCCCGCCGCGCTCACCCTCCAGGGCGAGGTGGTGCGCACCCGCTACGGCCTTGCCGCGGCGATGCCGTGGTTCGATCGCGCGCTCGCCACCGACGCCTACTACCCTCCCGCGCTGATCGAGGCGGCGGCGACGCTGGGCGATCTCGGCCGCCACGCCGACATGCTGGCGCTGACCCGCCGCGCGCTCGCCGCGCGCCCCGGCGACCCGCGCGCGCTCTACCTCCAGGCGGTGCTCGCCGCGCGCGGCGGGCAGGATGCGCTCGCCCGCCGGCTGCTGCGCGCCGGCGGCGGCGCGCTCCTTCCGCTGCCGGGCGCGCGGCTGCTCGACGGGCTGCTCGACTATCGCGGCGGCCAGTACCAGCAGGCCGCCGCGAAATGGGGCGATCTCGCCGCCGCGCAGCCGCTCAACGTCGCGGTCCGCCGGCTCCATGCCGCGGCGCTGCTCCGCTCGGGTGACCCGCGCGCCGCGCTCGCCGCGCTCCGGCCGGTGGCGATCCGGCCCGATGCCGACAGCTACGCCCTCGGCCTCGCCGCGCAGGGCTTCGCGCGCCTCGGCGTGGAGGGGGCCGCGACCCAGGCCACCGATCGCGCCGCCGCGACGCCGGGCGCCGCCACGGTGTTCGCCACCGACGCGGCGCTCGGCGCGCTGCGCGCGGGTGCTGCCGCGGCCCCGACCGATCCCAGCTACGCGCTGGGCGTCATCCGGGGCCAATGGACCCGGGGCGACCTCCCTGCCGCGCTCGCCGCCGCCCGCGACCTCGCCGCCGCCGCGCCCGGCGCGCCTGCCGCGCAGGCCGCGCTCGGCGACGTGCTGGCGGCGGCCGGGCGCTGGCCCGACGCGGTCGCCGCCTATGCCCGCGCCGCCGACCTCCGCTTCGACGAGCCGGCGATGCTCCGCCTCGTCGCCGCGCAGGAACGCACCGGCCGCCGCCGGGAAGCCGCCGCGACGCTCGCGCTCTACCTCCAGCAGAACCCGCAGAGCCTGCCCGCCCGCCGGCTGCTCGGCGCGTGGCAGCTCGACCGCGGCGACGCGGCCGCGGCGATCGAGACGCTGGAGGGCGTCCGCCGCACGGTCGGCAACCGCGACGCCGACCTGCTCGCCCGCCTCGCGCTCGCCTACGCGGCCGAGGACGAGGGCGAGATCGCGCTCCGCTACGCCCGCGCCGCCTACGCGCTCCAGCCGCTCTCTGCGGCGGCGAGCGACGCCTACGGGGTCGCGCTCGCCGCCGCGGGCAACCTTGGCGGCGCCCGCCAGCTCCTCGACAAGGCGGTCCGGCTCGCGCCCGGCGACCCGGCGATCGCCGACCACCGCCGCCGGTTGAGCTGAAGAGGCGGGGCGGCCTTGCCGTCGCCGACGCGCGGCGGCAGGGAGCCGTCATGACCGACGCGCTCGCCCGCATCGCCGCCGCCATCGAACGACTGGCGCCGCCGCCCGCCGCCGCGCCCGACCTCGACGCTCACCCTGCCTATCTGTGGCGCGGCGGGTCGCTGGTCGCCGCACGCGCGTTCGCGCCGCTGCCGCTGGAAGCGCTGATCGGGGTGGATCGGCAGAAGGACGCGTTGCTGGTCAACCTGCGCCGCCACGCCGCGGGGCTGGCCGCCCACGACGTGCTGCTGTGGGGCGCGCGGGGGACCGGCAAGTCGGCGCTGGCCAAGGCGGTGGTCGGCGCGGTGCGGGACGCGGGCACGCCGCTCGCACTGGTCGAGGCGACGGGCGTGGACGACCTGCCGTCGCTGTTCGCGCTCCTCGCGGGCGTGCGGCGCCGCTTCGCGCTGTTCCTCGACGACCTCGCCTTCGCCGACGCGGGCGAGGGGCGCGCCCTGCGCTCGCTCCTGGAAGGCGGGGCGGAGGCGCGGCCCGCCAATGTCCGGCTGCTGGTCACCAGCAACCGCCGCCACCTCCTGCCCCGCGACATCGAGGAGCAGTCCTCCGCGATCAACCCGCGCGACACGGCCGACGACCAGCTCGCGCTCGCCGACCGGTTCGGGCTCAGCCTCGGCTTCCACGTCCTCGACCAGGACGGCTATCTCGCGATCGTCCGCGGCTACGCCGCGCGTCACGACCTGCCGTTCGACCCGGCGGACGCGATCGGCTGGGCGACCCGGCGCGGCAGCCGTTCGGGCCGGGTGGCGTGGCAGTACGTGGTCGAGCTCGCAGGCCGCGAAGGGCGGGCGCTCTGAGAACCGTTCACCCGCACCCTTGCGCGGCCTCGTGGCTTCCTCCCTCTTCCATCGGGAGAGGGAGGGGACCCGCCCGGCACAGCCGGGTGGGAAGGCTGAGGGCGAGCGGACGCTAGGCCATCCCCTCGACCGTCTCCGCCAGCTCCAGCCAGCGCATCTCGGCCGCGTCCTTCTCGGCCCGCGCCTTCTCGATCGCGGCGGACAGGCTCGCGAACCGCGCCGGATCGCGGGTGTAGAGCGCCGGGTCGCCCATCGCCGCCTCGTCGCGGGCGATGGCGGCGTCGAGTTCCTCGATGCGGCGGGGCAGCAGTTCGTAGTCGCGCTGGTCCTTGTAGCTCAGCTTCGGCCGGGCGGGCCGCGCCGGCGGCTCGGCCGCCGGTAACGGCTTCGACGGCGACGCGCGGCGGACCTCCTTCGGCCTGCGCCGCGCCGCCCAGTCGGCATAGCCCCCGGCGACCACGTCCACCGTCCCCGACCCGTCGAGCCCCAGCGTCACCGTCACCGTACGGTCCAGGAAGTCGCGGTCGTGGCTGACGATCAGCACCGTGCCGTCATAGTCGGATATCACCTCCTGGAGGAGGTCCAGCGTCTCCAGGTCGAGATCGTTGGTCGGCTCGTCCAGCACCAGGAGGTTGGACGGCCGCGCGAACTCGCGCGCCAGCAGCAGCCGCGACCGCTCGCCCCCCGAGAGCGTCCCGATCCGCGCCTCGGCCAGCGAGGGGTCGAACAGGAACTCCTTGAGGTAGCCGTGGAGGTGCTTCTTGACCCCGCGCACCTCGATCCAGTCGCCGCCGTCGGCCACCACGTCGCGCACCCGCTTCTCGGGCGCCATCAACTTGCGCTGCTGATCAATGACGATCCCGTCCAGCGTCTGAGCGAGCTTCACGCTGCCCTCGTCTGGCGCCATCTCGCCGGTCAGCAGCTTCAGGAGCGTGGTCTTGCCCGCGCCGTTCGCCCCGACGATCCCGATCCGGTCGCCGCGCGTCACCTTGAGGCTCAGGTCGCGGATCACCGCACGGTCGCCGAACCGCTTGGAGACGTGCTCGGCCTTGATGACCTCGCGCGTCTTGGACCCGTCCGCCTCGATGCCGAGCTTGGCCGCGCCCTGCGGCCCCACCATCGCCGCGCGCTGGGCGCGCATCTGGTGCAGCTTCTCCAGCCGGCCCTGGTTGCGCTTGCGGCGCGCGGTGACGCCGCGCAGCAGCCAGTGCTCCTCGATCTTCAGCTTGGCGTCGAGCCGCTCGGCGTTGCGCGCCTCCTCGGCGAACACCTGTTCGGTCCAGGCGTCGAACCCGCCGAACCCGACCTCGTTGCGCCGCAACTCGCCGCGATCGAGCCACAGCGTCTGCCGCGTCAGCCGGGTCAGGAACGCCCGGTCGTGGCTGATGACCACGAACGCGCCGGTGAACCGCCCCAGCCAGTCCTCCAGCCACTCGATGGCGTGAAGGTCGAGATGGTTGGTCGGCTCGTCCAGCAGCAGCACGTCCGGGTCCTGCGCCAGTGCCCTGACGATCGCCGCGCGCCGCCGCTCGCCCCCGCTCGCGGTCGCCGCCTCGCGCGACAGGTCGATGCCGAGCTGCCCGGCGATCGCGTCCGCCTCGTGGGGCAGCGGCGCGTCGTCGCCGGCCAGGACGTAATCGGCCAGCGTCACGTGCCCGGTGAGGTCCGGGTCCTGTTCCAGGTAGATCACCCGCGTGCCCGGCACGATCGTCCGCCGTCCCTCGTCGGCGTCGATGCGGCCGGCGATCAGCTTCAGGAGGGTCGACTTGCCCGCGCCGTTGCGCCCGATCAGCGCCAGCCGGTCGCGCGCGCCGACGTGGATGTCGAGGTGGCGGAAGAGCCAGCCCGAGCCCTGGACGATGCCGAGGTCTTCGAAGGAGAGGACGGGTGCTGCCATATCGGCGCGCGGGGTAGGCGGCCCCGCCGACCCCGGCAAGCCGGAACCGGGAGGGCGCGCCGATGCTTGTCGTGGCCGGTTCACAGGCTGTTCAACGGCATCGGGCTATGCGACGGGCATGAAGATGTTGGCGTTCCTCCTCCCGGTTCTGGCGGCCGCGGCCCCCGCGGCGGTGTCGGCGCAGCGCCACGGCGACCAGATGTCCGCCTATGCGCAGCATCGCGCCGGCCGCATCCTGTCGCTGCCCGAGATCGAGCGGCGGGTGGTGCCGACGATGAAGGGCGCGCAGTATATCGGCATGGAGTTCGACGGCGACACCTCCGTCTACACGCTCAAGTTCCTGCGCGACGGCAAGGTGATCTGGGTGGACGTGGACGGGCGCTCGGGGCAGGTGATCGGGCGCACCGGCCGCTGACGGTGCGGGCAGGGCCAAGAACAGGGAAGGGGACACGATGCGCGTTCTGATCGTCGAGGACGAACCGAACCTCGGCCAGCAGTTGAAATCGACGCTGGAGGGAGCGGGCTACGCGATCGACCTCGCGACCGACGGCGAGGAGGGGCATTTCCTCGGCTCCACCGAGAGCTACGACGCCATCGTCCTCGATCTGGGGCTGCCGGAGGTCGATGGACTGACCGTGCTCGACCGCTGGCGCAAGGAGGGGCGGACCGCCCCCGTCCTCGTCCTCACCGCGCGCGACAGCTGGTCCGACAAGGTGGCGGGGCTCGACGCGGGCGCCGACGATTACGTCGCCAAGCCCTTCCAGACAGAGGAGCTGATTGCCCGCCTGCGCGCGCTGATCCGCCGTGCCAGCGGCAACGCCTCGTCCGAACTGACCGCCGGCGACATCCGCCTCGACACCCGCTCGGGCAAGGTCACCCGCGCGGGCGACCCGGTCAAGCTGACCGCGCAGGAGTACAAGCTGCTCAGCTACCTCCTCCACCACAAGGGCAAGGTGGTCAGCCGCACCGAGCTGATCGAGCACATCTACGACCAGGATTTCGACCGCGATTCGAACACCATCGAGGTATTCGTCACCCGTATCCGCAAGAAACTCGGCCAGGACGTCATCACCACCATCCGCGGCATGGGCTACAGCCTGGACGATCCCAGTGCCTGACCTTGCGTCACCCCCGCGGAGGGCGGGGGTCGTGCTTCGGTGAGCAGGAAGACCACCGGCTCGCTGTCGCGTCGGATGATCCTGATCGCCGCGGTATGGATCACGCTGCTGCTGGCGGGCGGCGGTTTCGCGCTCGACCGGGTGCTCACCGGCGCGGTCACCCGCAACGCCGACGACCAGCTCCAGTACGTCCTCCGCTCGCTCCTCCTCACCGCGGAGATCGCGCCGCCGGGCGAGGTGGTGTTCAGCCGCGACGCGGTCGCCGACCAGCGGTTCCTGGAACCCGCCTCGGGCCTCTACTACCAGATCTCGGCACCCGGGAAGGAGCCGTTCCCGTCGCGCTCGCTGTGGGATCGGCAGCTCGCCTACGGATCGCCGCACCGCGACACAGACGTCCACGTCTACGATTCGACCCAGTTCGCCGACGAGAAGCTGCGGATCGTCGAGCGCGACGTGGTGCTGCCGGGCTCGCCGGTCCGCTGGCGTTTCCAGGTCGCCACCAGCCGCGCCGGGCTCGACGCGCAGATCGCCGTGCTCAGGCGCACGCTGATCCGCTCGTTCGCGCTGCTCGGGCTCGGCCTCATCGCGCTCGCCGCGCTCCAGACCGCCTACGGCCTGTGGCCGCTCCGCCGCGTCCGTGCCGAGATCGCGGGGATGCGCGCGGGCCGGTCGAACCGGGTGTCGGAGGCGCTGCCCGACGAGGTCGCGCCGATGGTGGAGGAGCTCAACGCCCTGATCGAGCACAACGAGCGCCAGGCAGAGGAGGCGCGCCGCCACGCCGGCAACCTCGCCCACGCGCTCAAGACGCCGCTCACCGTCATCATGAACGCCGCCACGGCGGAGGCGGACGACCTGTCGGAAACGGTGGTGCGCGAGGCGCGGACCATGCGCCGCCAGGTCGACCACCACCTCGCCCGCGCCCGTGCGGTCGGCCGCCGCGGCTCCGCCCACAGCCGCGCCGAGGTGTGGCCCTCGGTCGAATCGGTCGAGCGCGCGGTGGCCCGCCTCTACCGCCATGTCCGCATCGACATGGACGGTCCCCGCGACCTCCAGGCGCATGTCGAGCGCCAGGACCTCGACGAGATGCTCGGCAACCTGATCGAGAACGCCGCCAAATACGGCGGCGGCAGCGTGTTCGTCACGGTGGCGCAGGTCGACGGCTTCGTGGAACTGATGGTCGAGGACGACGGCACCGGCATCCCCGAGGCGGACCGCACCCGCATCTTCGACCGCGGCGTCCGCCTCGACTCGGGCAAGCCGGGCACCGGCCTCGGCCTCGCCATCGTCCGCGACGTGGCGGAAATATACGGCGGCAGCGTCGCGCTGGAGGAGAGCGAGGATTTGGGCGGGCTGCTGGTCAGGCTGCGGCTGCCCGCGGCGGGGTGAACCACGGGAACCGGGAGACCGCGAACCGGGCGCGGCCGGGCGGGTGGCCATGACGGGCACGTCCCCGGCGCTGTCCCCATCCACGAGGATGGTGTGCAGGGGAGCGCAACCGGCGATCCGGTGGTTGCGCAGCGGGCGGTGGAGCGACTATCAGCGCCGCAATCCGCTAGGACCCGGTGCAAATCCGGGTGGCTATCCCGGCCGCCGATCCGCCGGGGAAACTCCACATGCCATCGTCAAGCCCGCCCCGGGGCGTCGGCATGTGCTGTTCACGACAGGCCGATGACCACCATCTTCTCCCGTTTCCGGACCGAATGGTTCGCCGATGCCGGCGAGGCGCGCCGTGACGTCCTGGCAGGCATGGTCGTCGCCCTGGCGCTGATCCCCGAGGCGATCGGCTTCTCGATCATCTCGGGCGTCGATCCCCGCGTCGGGCTCTACGCATCGGTCGCAATCGCGATCGTCATCTCCCTCCTGGGCGGGCGGCCGGGGATGATCTCGGCCGCCACGGCTGCGGTCGCGGTGGTGGTGACCCCGCTCGTCCGCGAGCATGGCGTCGAGTACCTGTTCGCCGCGACGATCCTGATGGGTCTCATCCAGATCGCGGCCGGGTTCCTCCGCCTCGACCTGCTCATGCAGTTCGTGTCGCGCTCGGTCATCACCGGGTTCGTCAACGCGCTCGCCATCCTGATCTTCATGGCGCAGCTACCCCAGCTCACCGGCGTCACCTGGCACACCTACGCGATGGTCGCGGCCGGGCTCGCCATCATCTATCTGCTGCCCCGCGTCACGGGGGCCGTGCCCTCGCCGCTGGTCGCGATCGTCGTGCTGGCGGCCGTCGGCATCGCGCTCGGCCTGCCCGTCCGCACCGTCGGCGACATGGGCCGCCTGCCGGCAGGTCTGCCGAGTCTCGCGCTGCCGCACGTGCCGCCGACGCTCGACACGCTGCGGATCATTCTGCCCTTCTCGTTGACGATGGCGGCGGTGGGTCTGCTCGAATCCATGATGACCGCGCAGATCGTTGACGACATGACCGATACCGATAGCGACAAGCGTCGCGAATGCGCCGGCCAGGGCGGCGCCAACATCGCTGCGGCGCTGGTCGGGGGCATGGGCGGGTGCGCGATGATCGGCCAGTCGGTCATCAACGTCACGTCGGGCGGTCGCAAGCGCCTTTCCACCTTCACGGCCGGGGCGTTCCTGATGTTCCTCCTGGCGGTGCTGGGGCCGGTGGTCGGCCGCATCCCGATGCCAGCGCTGGTCGCGGTCATGGTCATGGTGTCGATCGGCACCTTCAGCTGGAACTCGATCGCCAACCTGCGGCGCCATCCGCCCACCTCGTCGGTGGTGATGCTCGTCACCGTCGCCGTGGTGGTGGCGACGCGCGACCTTGCCCAAGGCGTCCTCGCCGGCGTGCTGCTGTCGGGCATCTTCTTCGCGGCCAAGGTCCGGCGCATGTTCTCGGTCGAGCGCGACGTCCTTGCCGACGGCCGGTCGCTGTACCGGGTCAGCGGCGAGATCTTCTTCGCCTCGGTTGATCGCTTCACGCGCGCCTTTGCTCCGGAGGCGGGCCGCTCCGTCACCATCGACGTGTCGGCCGCGCACTTCTGGGACATCTCCGGCGTCGCCGCGCTCGACAAGGTGATCGCGCGCCTGCGTCGCGACGGATCGGACGTGGACGTCGTCGGCTACAACAAGGCGAGCGCCGACCTGGTCGACCGTTTCGCGCTGCACGACAAGACCGGGTTCGAACTGGGGGTCGTTCCGCACTGACGGCCGCGGCTCGGCTTTGCCGGAAAGCCGTCCACCGTCGTTCTTTCCCGAAAGGAGCCGCCGACCATCAAGAACGGTAGCGGCCGCACGCGATGACCGGCAGCGTTCGGCAGGGCAGGTTCTGCCGTGCATCGGGGCTGTCCTACACGGTTGCGCCGTGGCACCACCGCAGCGGTCGCTCTTTGCCGTTGTGGATACCTGTTTTCCCCCCCGCCCGCTCACGCAGCGCAGGCCGGCTCTACCGCCGTCGGCTTCGTGCCCAGCGATACGGCACGTCCCGACCGGCCGGTCGATGATCGGTGCAGGATCGGAAACGATCAGGGTCGACGCCACCCCGTTCAGGGGTCAATCGAGTCAACCGCGCCGCCTTCGCAGCGACAGCCGCCCCCGGAACAGCCCCTTGCCGCTGAACGGCTCGAACATCTCGTCGGGGCTCTCGGGGTCGAGCACCTCGTTGTCGGCAAGCCACTTTTCCACCGCCGACAGGTCGTCGATCTCGTAGGGGCGCAACGACCGCCCGTCGCCTCGCAGCGCCTCGATCACCGCGATCAGCGATCCCGTCTCCGCCAGCCGCGCGGTCACCACCGCGGGCTCGACCCCCAGATGCTCGGCGACCAGGTCGTCACGGATCGCCGCGATGCGGGTGCCGACGTCATGGTCCTGGCGCGTCTGGTCGAGCGCCACGTCGCACTCGGTGTCGAGCCGGAGCGAGCGGTTGTTCATGTTCGCCGACCCGACCCGGAGCGAACAGTCGTCGACGATGGTGATCTTGGCATGGACGTAGATCGGCTCGCCGCCCGCGGTGTAGGGATGGTACATCCTGAGCCGCCCGTGCCGGTCGCGGCGGCGCAACGCCTCCATCAGCCGCGCGCGCGCGGTGTCCATGGCCAGCGGCTCCAGCCACCCTTGCGCGGTCAGCGGGTTGACGATCACGATCTCCGGTCCATCGGGCTCGTCCAGCCGCCGCGCGATCGCCTCCGCGATCCGGCGGGACGCGAAATACTGCGATTCGCAGTAGAGCCAGCGCCGGGCCGAGGCGATCTGGGCGAGGAACAGCCGCTCGATCTCGTGGATCGCATCGCAGTCGGGCATGTCGGGCTGGGTGCGCGCGATGGCGAGCGCCACGTCGCGGAAATCGGGTTCCAGGTCCGGCGGCCAGATGTCGGCGCCGCCCTCCACCGCCGCAGGCTCGCCGCCGCCCGACAGCCGCCACCGCTGCCGCGCCACCGCCGCGATCTCGGCGGCGGCGGGACCGGCGATGCAGGTGGTGGCGTCGTGCCAGGGCTTGTACGGCTGCCCGCCCGGTCGCCGCCGCCCCGGCTCGCCGTCGCGGTGCGCGCGGGTGTCCCAGCGGTCGCCGGTCATGTCGATGCCGCCGCAGAACGCCAGCCGGTCGTCGATCGACACGATCTTCTGGTGGTGGGACGATCCGGTCGGGTGGTGCCCGTCGAGCTTCAGGTGGATGCGCGGATGCCGCATCCACTTGGCCAGGGTGAAGAAGGTGCGGCCGCGGAACAGCGACTTGACCGCCCCCATGTCCCAGCGGAGCAGGTACAGCTCCAGCGTCGGCGTCCGCTCGACCAGCCAGTAGAGGAAATCGCCGACCTCGCGCGGGCCCTCGCCGCCGCCCGCCAGCACGATCCGTGCGTCGAAGTCCCAGCCGATCAGCATGATCCGCCTCTCGGCGCGCAGCAGCGCCTCGCGCGCGACGGTGAAATAGCGGTCGGCATCGACCAGCACCGCCATCCGATCGGCCTGCGCGACCTTCCAGCAGTTCTCGCCCTCGGTCAACATGGATCAGCCTGTGGCGGGACGCGTGCTGCGGCGCAAGCGTCAGGCGGCGAGTTTGACCGCTGCCATCGCTTCCGCTGCGATCGTGATCGAGCGCTTGCGCGCCTCGTGATCCCAGATCGCGCTGGTCAGCATCACCTCGTCCACCCGCGTCCGCGCGACGAATGCGGCCAGCCCGCGCGCCACCGTCGCCGGCGCGCCCACCGCCGAGCATTGCAGCACGGTGTCGAGCATCGCCGCACCCTGCGGGCCCAGTGTCTCGCGGTAGCCCTCGACCGGGCGGGGCAGCTTGCCCGGCCGCCCGGTGCGCAGCGCGACGAACGCCTGCTGCTGCGAGGAGGCGAGAAAACGGGCCTCCTCGTCGCTGTCGGCGGCGAAGACGTTGAAGCCCGCCATGGCGTAGGGCCGGTCGAGCTGCGCCGACGGCCGGAAGTCGCGCCGGTAGATCGCCAGCGCCTGGTCGAGCGCGTCGGGGGCGAAGTGCGACGCGAACGCGTAGGGCAGGCCCAGCGCGGCGGCGAGCTGCGCCCCGTAGGTGCTCGATCCCAGTATCCACAGCCTCACGTCGGCGCCCGCACCCGGTGTCGCGACGATCCCGGTGCGGCCGTCATCCGCGAAGTAGCTCTGCAGCTCCATGACGTCCCGCGGGAACTCGTCGGCGCCGCCCGCCAGCGTCCGCCGCAGCGCCTGCGCGACCCGCCCGTCGGACCCGGGGGCGCGCCCCAGCCCCAGGTCGACGCGGCCGGGGAACAGCGCGTCGAGCGTCCCGAACTGCTCGGCGATCGTCAGCGGCGCGTGGTTGGGCAGCATGATCCCTCCCGCCCCGACGCGGATGGTCGAGGTGGCGGCCGCGACGTGCGCGATCACCACCGCGGTCGCCGCCGACGCGATCCCGGCCATGCCGTGATGCTCGGCGGTCCAGTAGCGGCGATAGCCGTGCGCCTCGGCATGGCGGGCGAGGTCGGCGGCGTTGGCGAGGCTCTGCGCCACCGAGCCGCCCTCGGCGACGGGGACGAGGTCGAGAAGGGAGTAGGGGGTCATGGCGGAAAGATGGGGCTGGATGCGGCGGTTGCCAGCGTCGTTTTTCTTCCTCTCCGTCGTGCTGAACTTG
>Ga0325400_1003087_pt1 | contig 14891 bp, 8 predicted proteins | sample PopdelMetagenome_2_FD_205662 | JGI IMG/M metagenome (GOLD analysis project Ga0325400, IMG submission 205662) | Populus deltoides microbial communities from Bellville, Georgia, United States - Xylem-PdKOR-R1 | ecosystem: Host-associated > Plants > Phyllosphere > Stem > Wood/Secondary xylem... | reverse complement strand
GCGCCCACCCGCGAAGAGATCCTGTTGACCGAGATCCGGGATGCTATTCAGGCAAAAAACGTCGGGCTGTAAATGCCGGTAAGTCTCAAATTACGGGGTGCCTGGAGAGACCGGGTACCCCTTTTTATCGGTTAATTGTATATTTACGGGCTTAACCAACGAGCCATTGCAGGAGCAGGGTGCCCCGGGCTTACGTTGAGTTGCTCACTATTTAGATCCCATGCGTTCCTGGTTAGTCGTTGTACTTTTCTTTTTGGGTAGCCACCTGCAGGCTCAGAAACTGCGTATTGCCGTGGCGGCCAATGCTCAGTTTGTTGTGGAGAAACTTCAGGCGGAATTTGAGCGTCAGACACGCATTGAACTCGAACCGATTGTTAATTCATCCGGTAAACTGACGGCGCAGATTCAGCAGGGTGCCCCCTTTGACGTGTTTTTGTCGGCAGATATGACCTATCCGAATGCTTTATACCAATCCGGACAGGCCACCACCAAGCCCGCCGTGTATGCGTATGGGGTGCTGGTCCTGTGGGCCAGTAAGGACCTGGATGTATCCAAAGGACTCGCTCTGTTAACCAGCGATCAGGTTCGGAAAATTGCCGTCGCCAATCCTAAAACAGCCCCCTACGGTGCAGCCGCTACGGAGGTACTGACCCGGCAGCAACTGCTCGGTAAGCTCCAGCCCAAAATTGTCTACGGGGAGAGCATTGCCCAGGTGAACCAGTACCTGGTTTCGGGTGCCGTCGACGCCGGGTTTACCGCTAAATCGGTTGTACTGGAGCCTTCTTTACAGGGCAAAGGCAACTGGGCGCCGGTTAAAGGGGCGGCCCCCATTCCGCAGGGTGTTGTGTTGCTCAAAGGCGCTTCGGCTAATGCCCGCCGGTTTTACGACTTTCTGTTTTCGCCCCCGGCCCGGGCGATCTTTCAACAGTACGGTTACCAGCTGCCGTCAACGTCGTCCACCCGGTGATGCATCTGTGGATGGACCTCGATTGGCAACCGATCTGGCTTACCCTGCGGCTGGCCCTGGTTACGACCACCCTGCTGCTGCTCATTGGTATTCCGATTGCGAGCTGGCTGGCATATACCCGTTTTCGGGGGAAATCGATTCTGGAAGCGATTATCAGTCTGCCCCTGGTACTGCCCCCGTCCGTGCTGGGCTTCTATTTTCTGCTGACTTTCAGTCCGGCCCATGCCGTAGGGCAGTGGCTGGCGATGTATCTGGACGTTCATTTGCTGTTTACGTTTCAGGGACTGGTTGTGGCCTCTCTTTTTTACAGTCTGCCCTTTATGGTCCATCCCATTCAGGCGGGATTGGAGAATCTGTCGCCATCGCTGCGGGAAGCAGCGTATACCCTGGGTAAATCCCGGTCGGAGACGTTATGGCGGGTTTTACTGCCCAACATCAAACCGGCCCTGCTAACAGGCATTGTGTTGTCTTTCGCGCACACGATCGGTGAGTTTGGCCTCGTGCTGATGATTGGCGGTAATCTGCCGGGGCAGACCCGGGTGGCTTCGATTGCCATTTACGACGAGGTCGAATTGCTGCGGTACGATACGGCCCATGCGTATGCGCTGTTGTTGCTCGCTATTTCCTTCGGTATCTTGCTGGCGGTCTATTCCATCAACAAACGCTGGGTTACCTTTTAACTGCATGATTCTCTTTCGCGCCCGAATGCCCCTGGTTTTCTCGACGGGCCCAGCCGACTTAGCGGTTGAACTGGAACTGAAAACCGGCTCCCTCACCGGTTTGTACGGTCCATCGGGTTCGGGTAAGACTACCCTGCTGCGAATTCTGGCGGGCCTTACCACGCCAACCGACGGGTTTATCCGCCACCAGGACCAGCTCTGGCTCGACACGACCCACCAGGTGGTTCTGCCCGTGCAGCAGCGGCCGGTCGGTATGGTGTTTCAGGATGCGGCCCTGTTCCCCAACATGACTGTTCGGGAGAATGTCCAGTTTGCGACCGGTAAGCGCCGGGACGGGCTTGTCGACGAACTGCTGGAACTGGTGAACTTAGGAGCGCTGGCCAACCGCAAACCGGATTCGCTATCGGGTGGGCAGCGGCAGCGAGTGGCCCTTATTCGGGCGCTGGCCCGCCGGCCGCAGGTATTACTCCTGGATGAACCTTTCTCGGCGTTGGATGAGGAAACCCGTGAGCAACTGCTGACCGAGTTGATTCGGCTCCACCGCCAGTTCGGCACAACTACCATACTGGTTAGTCATCAGCGGGAAGAATTAAGCCGCGTCGCCGATCGTCTGATCAAGGTAGAAAACGGACGGATTCGCGAAAGAGAAACCGGAGAAAGTCTGAATACAGCGCTTGTCCCCGTTCGTTTTACGGGAACGATTGTCCGTATTGAGGATCAGCGGGCGATTGTCCGTCTACCGGAAGGCGGAGTGATGCAGATTCAGTTGCCGTTAGCGGCCTCCTGGAAGCCGGGAAGCTCCGTGACGGTGGTGGTCAGTGAACCAGCCGATCAATAACATCCGGAGAGGATTGACTGGATAGGGGCAAAATCAGGATGACTACAAAAGAAAAATCCCTGGATCCGTGTCCGGGGATTTTTACTACCATTTTTCTCTGTCCTACCTACCTTACCTGCGTAACAGGCAAGGCTTCAAAAAGACCGGCACATAGATACTGCCCCGGACTTTCCAATTGATCACTTATTTGCAAGCGAGTTTTTTAATGCTGTATATACTTTTTGCACCAGGCTCATGAATAGACACTTACTGTACGAATAAGAAAAAATCGGTTGTAAAGTAAGGGCTAATTAGCGGCAAAGATACTAAATGTATCTTCATCGGCGAAATTGCTGACGCAAATGCCGGGTGCAAAGGAGTGTCATTTCAAGTTATACACGTTAAGTAATATGCGGACAAATATAATTATCTAGTCCGATAAATGCAAGGCGGTTTGTAATTATTCAAGATGTTTTTTTGCGATCATGCTCCTGTAAAGTATTAATTATGAAGAATCAAAGCGTTATAATAAGACCATAAACCAGCCAATCGTCCCTTAATTCAGAGCGGGGACGGTGTCTTTTAATTTCTGATAATATTATACTATTTTCATAAATATGCAGTTGCAAACAATTGAAACGGGTTTTTTCAAATTAGACGGTGGGGCGATGTTTGGAGTGGTACCCAAGCCGCTGTGGAATCAAGTAAACCCGGCCGATGAACGCAATCGGTGTACCTGGGCCATGCGCTGTTTGCTGGTCGAAGCGGGCGACCGGCTGATGCTGGTTGATACCGGCATTGGAACAAAGCAGGATGCTAAATTTTTCGGTCATTACCACCTGCATGGCGAGGCTTCCTTGTCTCAATCCATCCGGCAGGCAGGCTACACTGAATCAGATATAACCGACGTGTTGCTGACGCATCTCCACTTTGATCACGTTGGCGGAGCGGTTCAATACAATAAGGACCGAACGCAATTGGAACTTACGTTTCCCAACGCCACTTACTGGAGCCACCGGAAGCATTGGCAATGGGCGGTGGCGCCAAACCCGCGCGAGAAAGCTTCGTTTCTGGGGGAGAATATTCTGCCCATCGCGGATTCCGGGCAGCTGCGGTTTGTCGATGAAGCGCCATTGCCGTATCCTGCTGTTGAATTGCTTTTTGTGGACGGCCACACCGAGAAAATGATCCTGCCCTTGTTTCGGCTGGGTAATCAAACGCTGCTTTACGCTGCGGATCTTATTCCGTCGGCGGCCCATCTGGCGCTGCCCTGGATCATGAGTTACGATGTGCGGCCGCTGCTGACGATGGAAGAGAAAAGCCGTGTTCTGCAACGGGCCGCCGACGAAAACTGGCTGCTCCTGTTTGAGCACGACCCGGTGGTTGAAGCAGCGACCGTTGAAAAGGGCGAGAAGGGGTTTGTTATTGGGAGGAAAGGCCGTCTGGCCGATTTTCGGTGAATCAACGGCTGGATTTGTTTTAATACTATATAGGAATTAGTGGACTGAAACAATGAAGATAGGATTAGTGCTGTCGGGCGGGGGGGCCAGAGGAATTGCTCACCTGGGTGTAATGAAAGCCCTGCTGGAGTTCGGAATTCAGTTTGATCGGATCGCCGGGACCAGCGCCGGGGCGGTGGCCGGGGCTTTACTGGCGGAAGGTTATGCCCCGGATGAAATACTTAAAATTGTCGAATCGCTGTCGTTCAGGCGCCACCTGCGCCCCTCGTTTACCAGGCTTGGGCTGCTTCGCATGGATAAAGTGGAGAGCCTGTTTCGGGAGTATCTGGGGCATGATCGTTTTGAGTCGCTGGGGATTCCGCTGCACGTCGTTGCCACGGATCTGGCCGAAGGGGAGATGGTCGTCTTTGAGCAGGGGGAACTTATCCGGCCCCTGCTGGCGTCGTGTTGTCTGCCCGGCCTTTTTGAACCTTACCTGATCAACAAACGCCAGTTCGTCGACGGTGCTGTGCTGAATAACATGCCCGTGGAAGTTGTCCAGCACAAGGTAGACTTTGTTCTGGGCGTACACTGCAATCCGTTTGCGACGCAAAAACCGATTACCTCCATTAAAGGCGTACTGGAGCGAAGCCTGATTCTGGCCGTGCGTAGTAAGACCCGGGAGCGTATTGCCAAATGCAATCTGCTCATTGAACCGCCCGAACTGAGCCGTTACGACGTATACGACTTCCGGCACGCCCGCGATCTTTTCCGGATTGGCTACCAACACGCTCATTCCATGAAGGTTAATTTGCTGAAAGCGGTTGAATCATCTTCGTAATCGTATGTGATCTGTCCTATTTGACAAAGCGCTCCCCCGGAGCGCTTTTTTTATGGCAGTCCCAAATGAAAATTAAAATTTGATTAAAGAGTAAGTTCCTGCGGCCGACTGGCAGCAGGGCTTAAAACAGAAAATATATGATTTTTAGGGTACTAATTTTAAATTAAGTAATTATACTAGGTACTTACCTATAAGTAAATAGAATATTGTATTAGTGGACTTGACTATATCAGAATTTAATTCTGGATATTAACTTTTAATAGATGATTGTATCATAAATCAAAGTTTATTAAAATTGTCCAACGATTCTTTTAACCTAATCTAATGAAGTATGTACATGAGTAAAAATCTACTATTGAGCTTGCTTTTGGTGTGCTCAACCTGGGTCGTTGCGCTGGCTCAGGGAAAAAGGGTAATCGGTAAGGTGACCGCTTCCGAAGACGGCTCACCGCTTCCCGGCGTATCAGTTGTATTAAAAGGTAGTTCCAAAGGAGCCACCACAGACGCAGGTGGTATTTATGATATTACAATCCCCGGTGCGAAGGGAAGTACACTGGTGTTTAGTTTTGTGGGTTTTGCCACGCAGGAGATTGCAATCGGTAATCAGTCAGAATTGAACGTCAGCATGGTATCCGATACCCGCCAGCTGACCGAAGTTGTTGTAACGGGTAGTGGGGTAGCCACCAGCAAGGCCAATCTAGGTATCGCGGTTGAAAGTATTTCGGGCAAAAACCTGCCGCAGACCCCGACGGCCTCCATTGACCAGGCTCTAGTCGGTAAAATTCCCGGCGCGCAGATTTCATCCGTCAGTGGTAACCCTGGTGACCCCGTCAACATTGTATTGCGGGGGATTAATAGTGTGCAGGGCGGTACGAAGCCAATGATCCTGGTGGACGGTATTCAGGTAGCCGCAACCGATATAAACTCGCTGGACCTGAGCAACGTAGACCGCGTTGAAGTGGTGCAGGGTGCCGCTTCGGCCTCGATCTACGGAGCCCAGGGTGCCAACGGAGTTATCCAAATTTTCACCAAACGGGGAAAGCAGGGTCGTACGGCGATTAACTTCTCAACCAGCTTCTCGGCTAACGAGTTTCTTAATACCGGTAACCTCAAAAAAGCAGAATTGCATCCTTATCTGACGGATGCTAATAATAACATTATTAACTCAAGAACGAGTCAGCCGCTGGCTTATAATGAGTACGGTTCCATTACCGGCATCTCTTATACCAACGGCGGAGCTGCCCGGTACGGTATTCTGAACCCTGCCAACATCGCCGATAAGCCTTACAATGCCAACCTGAAATATTACGACCATTTCAAGCAAGTATTTCAGACTGGTAGTACCGTCAACAATAACCTGAACATCTCGGGGGCATCGGAAAAGAGTGATTTCGCCCTATCGTTTGCCAACAACCATACGGTTAGCCCCATCATGCGGAACGGTTATGTGGACCGCACCAACCTGAGCGCCAACGTAGGAACCGAATTGTTTAAGAACTTCCGTGTACGCTCAACAACCCAATTGGTGTATACTAAAAACACCCTCCATCCGGGGCTGGGTGGCGCTGGTGGCTGGGATTATGGCCGGGGTAACACGCTGGGTAGCATTGGATCCGTTTTCAGTTTTCTGAACACGTCTCCGTTCTTCGATCTCAACTATAAGCTGGCGGATGGTACTTCTCCCCGTTTCCAGACCGCTGACTTTGTTAGTATTAACGCCAGCAACCCGTTCTATCAGCAGGAATACACGAGTGGCCTAGACAATAAAATCGACGTTATTCAGAACTTCGACGTAAACTATAACATCAACCGGTTCGTAGAATTAGACGCTAAGTACGGAATTAACTACCGGACAGAAAATGCGCGCTGGACGTACTACAACCAGTCGCAGAACATCAACTCTAATTACTACAATACCTGGTCCAGCCAGTTCGCTCCCGACAATCTGGGGGAAATCGACAACTGGCAGTACACAAATACGTTCCAGAACTTTCTGGCGACAGCCTATATCCGGACTGATTTTGAAAAGGATTTCCACATCCGGGTTCCCATTCAAACCAGTACGCAGGTTTCCTTTGACTATCGGAACCGGAAATATACGGAATATGATACCTATGGCGTTGGCCTGAGTACATCACCGCCGTACAACATTGCGTCGACTTCCTCACAGGCGGTCTATCGCGATTACGTCGAGCCGTTTATCACGTACGGTTACCTGATTAACCAAAAAGTAGACTTTGGTGATTATGGTGGGGTTACGGCGGGTTTCCGAAGTGACTGGTCGTCGGCTTTCGGGGGTGGTTCCACGCCGTTTACCTTCCCGCACTTTGATGCCCGGATTGCACCTTTAGCGTTCTTTAAAAACAACGCGATTTCTAATACCTTATCGTACTTCAAGTTACGCGCTGCCTATGGTAAAGCAGGTATCCAGCCCGGAGCCTTTGACCGGTATCCTGTTTTAGAACAACGCAACCTGGGTACAGGTCTGGTTTATACAATACCAACGTCGCCTAACAATGCTAATCTGAAGGTAGAGGTATCCAACGAATTTGAAGCGGGTACCGACTTCACGGTCAACGCAAACACCGGTGGGTCTTGGTTCAGCGCCATCAACGGTTCATTTACGTACTGGAAGCGGAAAAGTGAAAACGTAATCTACAGCGTTAGCACTGCTCCGTCGACCGGATCAACCGGCCAGTTAACCAACGCGATTGGTCTGGGTTCGAATGGGGTACAGTTCTCGTTAAACCTGCCCGTTTATAATTCAGGTAACCTGAAATGGGACTTCACGACCAACTTCGGCCATCAGATTTCCAAGATCACGTCAATTTCGGGAGGAGCGGACATTATCTTAACGTCGAGCGCAGGTAGCACCGCCCTGGTGCTGACACCGGGGCAGATCATTGGTCAGATTTACGGCTACAAAGCCCTGACAAGTCTGGATTACACCCGTAAAGACGGCACTCGCTACATTGCGGAAGGAGATGCGGCCAACTACACCATCGTGGACGGTCGGGTCGTTAACAAGGCAACGAAAGGAATTCAGTTTACGAACGAAACCTATCCGTTGGCGAACCCGAATCCCAAGTTTAACGCATCGTTCATCAACTCACTGAGCTTCAAAAATTTCCTGACATTAGCCTTTCAGTTTGACTGGGTATACGGTAGCCACCTGTACAACCAGACCAAAGAATGGATGTACCGCGATGGTATCCACGGTGATTTTTCTAAACCAGTTACCATCGATGGCCAGACGGGCGCTTACACGGCTTATTGGGGTAGCGCTTACTATGGTCTTTGGGGAAGTGCCTTTGGTGCTGGTAACAATGCCACCAAGGATTTCTTCGTTGAAAATTCTTCTTTCCTGCGTCTGCGCAACATCTCGCTGGCTTTTGATCTGGCTAAGGTTGTCAGACTGCCTTATTTCAACCGCGTTCAGTTAGTTCTCACAGGAAGAAACCTGCTGACCGTCACGAAATACTCTGGACTTGATCCTGAAATTAGTTCAAGCACCACCGCTAACTCTTCGTATGACCGGGGAGTAGATAACAGTACGCTGCCTAACACCAAGTCGTACCAGGTCGGGCTTAACATTGGGTTCTAATTTTTAACTGTTTTTCTACTATGAAGTTCGTCAATAAAAATAAACTGATTTATACGCTTGGCTTAACGGCAATCTTCCTCGGCGGGGTTTCCTGTAAGGATCAACTGGATGTCGGTAACCCGAATGCACCTACCGTAGCGGCCAACGTCAATACAGAAGCGGGCCTTACTTCGCTGGCTCAGGGCGGGGTGTATATCAACGGCTTTCTGAACGGGGATGGCTGGCTGGGAGACAGCTATTTCTCCCTGCCCTGGGGCTACAGCGAGTTAATGGCCGATCTGGTTGGGGCGGATGCTTCCAATAACCAGGTCACAACCATTGGCGTACCGGACTATTTTATTCTGGATAACGGCACAAAACAGGTTAATAATTCACCCCAGATTAGCATTATCCGGTCGTACAATACCCGGGCCGCAACGGGAGCGGGTAACAATGCGATTTATTATCAGTGGCTAAACATGTACGCCATGAACAATGCCTGTAATCAGGTGTTGAGTTTGGTCGACGGAATTCCGTTTACAGGGGATGCTACGAGTAAGGTGAATACCATCAAGGCCTGGTGTTACTGGTGGAAGGGCTACGCTTATGCCTCCATCGGGTCCATGTACTACGCCGGACTGATCAATGATGCGGCTAGTACCACCAACGGTAATTACGTACTGCATGATAAAGTCATCGAGCAGTCAAACAGCTACTTCAATCTGGCAGCTACTACGCTGGATGCCATTACGACCGATGCCGATTATCTGGAAGTGCTGGGCCGATTGATCCCGACGGGGAATCAAGTTGGCAAGGGCGGCCTGCTGACCCGGGATATGTGGAAGCGCAACATTAATACGATGCTGGCCCGCAATATTCTCGTTAATAAACTGTCGCCTTTCGTTAATGGCAACCCGAATGCCACTATCACCAAGTCGTCGACTACGGTGATGACGGCCGAGGACTGGAAAGCGGTACTGGATTACGCGACGAAAGGCATTCAGCAGAACGATTTGGTTTTTACGGGTAGAAGTACCACCAACAATTCCTTCTTTTCGGCTTCCGGTGGTACGGTCAACTCGCTGGCGGCCGGTGTTAACACCACCACTACCTTTAAGATCAGTGAGCGGTTAATTCAGAACTTTAACCCGGGCGATAAGCGGCTCACCAATAACTTCAATACTAACACGACTTATCGCAACAACTTCAATTATACAACGCGCTACAGCATAACGCCGGGTGGCAGCGGCATGGCAGGTGTGTATATGTATGGGACTAAGGAAGTGGGCGCTTATGAACTGTTCATTGCCGGCAGCTACGAAGAAAACCAGTTGATGCTGGCCGAAGCGAACATGCGCCTGGGGAATATAGACGCCGGCCTTGCTTACGTGGATGCGGAACGGACTTACCAGGGTGCCGGAGTGGCCGCCGTCGCGGGAACCGGCCTGAACCTGTCAGGGGCGCTGACCCAGCTAACGCGGGAAAGACGAGTGGCTATGTTTGGTCATGGCTTATCTTACTACGACAGCCGCCGGTGGGGCTGGATTTACGACATCGCCAATGGCGGAGGAAGCTACGGGAATACGGTCGTCACTTCGGATGGTACAGTTAACACTAAGGTTACCGTTAACTATAACTTCCTGGACTACTGGGATGTTCCCGCCGACGAAGCGGTGCTGAATCCTTCCACCAGTGGAGTTGCTACCAAGAACCCTAATTTCTAGGCCGCTACTTGATTCCGAAAAAGAAAGGACTGCCCCCGGCAGTCCTTTCTTTTTTTATCTATGTGAATCTTTTTTTCGTACAAAGACCGATGTATTCTGTCAATGGATATCAGTCAAAGCGCTTTGCTACAAAGATACATTAAACAGGATGGATGGCAGTCAGGCAGGAGAGGGCAAAAGGAGCTTTAGAAGGAACTGAGTTATTATCAGTATTGATGAGTGAGTCAGTAAGTTGGTAGAGTTGACCTTTGGGCCTAGATCCGGTAATTGTCGGGTGAGCTATTGGTCAAAACTATGGGATCGTTATCAACATTTGTAGAATACTGACGGCTCTTTAAGAAGCGCTTTGTTAACCAATCAATACCCCTAAAACAAGCAGACCCCTGCCGGAACAGAGGTCTGCGTGAAAACGGGAAAGCACCGATCTTAGTTGTAGCCGGGATTCTGAACCAGGCTTTTGTTGGTATCAATTTCCCGCTGCGGAATGGGCAGAACCAGATTGTTGGCGTTGTAAGCCGTCGTGCCTACGTTGCTTTGTGTCCGCTTGAGATCGGCGATCAACTGACCCTCAAATCCTAGTTCAAGCCGGCGTTCCAGCAGGATAGAGGCAATCGTTATCTGTTCCGCGGTATAAGGCGTGGCTCCGGCGCGGTTGCGGATGATGTTTACATCCTCAACCGGCGTAGCGCCCACGCTGGTGTTCAGACGCAGGTTAGCTTCGGCGCGAACTAGGTACATCTCCGCCAGCCGAACCACCGGCACATCGCCGTAGCGGTCGTTGAACTTGCTGGTAAAGGTGTTTTGGTTGGCGGTGTTAAAGAACTGACCCCGCGTGTCCGTAGTACCAAACAACTGGCGGTACTGCGGCTGTATGCGAATGTCGCCCCGGCCCTGGTTGTTGGCCGATGCATAGAAGGTGTTCAGGTCGTTGGTTCCGATCTGGTCCGTTACGACCAGTTTGAAAATCATCTCGGACGTTGAACTCGCATCGTTGAACACGGCCGCGTAAGTCGGCGCTAATGAATAGTTGCCGGACGTAATCACGCGGTTGGCTGCATCACGGGCTTCGGCAAATTTCTGCTGTTGCAGATAAACGCGGGCCAGAATGGCGGCAGCCGCTCCTTTGGTTGCAAAACCGTTGCCGTTGGTCTGCGTAGCGGGCAGCATGGCTTCGGCTTTGGTCAAATCATCCAGGACCTGAGCGTACACTTCAGCAACGGTGTTCCGCGATACGTAGCTGTCGCTGCCAATCGAACCGGTTGGCGTCAGAATCACCGGAACGCCCGGGTTCTGGGTTGGGTCGCCATCATTCCAGCTTTTCCCGAAAAGCTTCACCAGTTCAAAGTACAGGCTGGCGCGAATGAAACGGGCCTGGCCTTCAATGTTACCCCGGTTGGCTTCGCTTACTTTATCCAGGGCCGACAAAACGTTATTGGCCCGGTTGATGGTGGTATAACTATCCAGCCACAAATCCCGGGTGACGGTATTCGTCGTCGTGACCGTTTGCCGGTAGATCTCATCCAGCGTAGCAAACGTCCCCCCGAAGACAACGTCCCGGCTGTTACCCAGCAGTTCGCCGATGTACTGGATACCTCCGCCATACAGGTTAACATCGCCGAGGGCCGCGTAGGTGCCGGTCAGGGTGATCTGCACGTCCTGTCCCGTGGCGAGTGCCTGACCCGCTTCAATGCTCTGGGTCGGATCCACATTCAACCGGTCGGCGCAGGCGGTGACCAGCAGGACGGTCGTGCCCATCAGCAACCAGTTTTTTATTGATGGTATATTCATGTTAGAAATTGCCGTTTAAATAAGTTACCTCTAAAGGGGCAGTTAGGGGCTGCCGGATAAGCGATTAACCCGGAACCCCTAACTGAATTTTAAAAACCGATGTTAATCCCGCCCGTGATGGTACGAGGCTGCGGAGCTGTGTAAAAGTCATACCCCTGGGCAATGTTCGACGACGATGTATAGTCGGAGTTAACTTCCGGATCCCATCCTTTGTACTTGGTAAACGTCAGCAGGTTCTGACCCGTCACAAACACCCGAACGTTGGTCAGCTTAATCCGGCTGATGAGGTCTTTGGGCAGATTGTAAGACAGCGTAACCGTCCGTAACCGCACGTAAGAGCCATCATAGATAAAACGGCTGGACGGCTGGGCACCGTTGTTGTAATACAGACGCGCTTCCGGAATGTTCGTGTTTGGATTCTCGGGCGTCCAGGCGGCCAATTGATCTACCGTCTGGTTGTCTTCGAAACGGCCGTTGGCCGACGAATAACGGCCTACCCCGTAGAAGTTGATCTTGTTACCAAATACGCCATTGAAGAAGACGCTCAGACTAACGCCCTTGTAGGTAAACGTGTTGGTAACCCCACCGGTCCACTTCGGCAATGGGCTACCCACCACGACGCGTTGTGCGGAGTTGTAGTTATTGGTCGTCGAGCGATCCACGGAACCGTCCGCATTGGAAGTGTTTTTAACCCAGAGGGCATCGCCGTTGGTTGGGTCAACGCCCGCGTACTCAGCCGTAAAGAACACACCCAGCGGCTGTCCTTCGACGGCGCGGCTCATGGCGCTGATACCCCCTTCGATGATCTGTCCCTGCAGGTTTGTAATCTTGTTGCGGTTGGTCGACAGGTTAAGGCTGGTGTTCCAGCGGAAAGCGCCCGTTAGGTTGTCGGAGTTCAGGACAAACTCAAACCCTTTGTTTTGCAGACCCCCTACGTTCCGGGCCTGAGTCGCAAAACCACTCGTACCGGGCACGTTTACGTTCAGCAGCAGACCGGATGTCTGCTTGTTATAAAAGTCGATTTCCCCGTTGATGCGGTTGTTCAGGAAACCATAATCGATACCCACGTCAAACTGGTCGGTCGTTTCCCACTTCAGATCCGGGTTGGCTAACTGAGAAGGACGCTGACCCGGCAAGCCGGCGTAGGGCGAGTCACCCGTGAACAGACCCAGTTGCGGGAAGTTGTCGCTGGTGTTCGACGCAGTCAACAGTTCGGCGTTCCCCGTACGACCAAAGCTGGCGCGTAATTTCAGGAAGGTAACCGTGTTGTTGTTCTTCAGGAAACTTTCTTCGGACAGTACCCAGCCCGCCGAAACCGCCGGGAAGAAACCATACCGGCTGTTACGACCAAAGCGCGAAGAACCGTCGACACGGGCACTTACTCCCAGAAGGTAACGGTCGGCAAATTTGTAGTTTGCCCGCAGGAAGTACGATAAGAAACGGAAGTTGGTTTCGGTAGAAGTACCGCTTGTAATACGGGCGGCACTGGCAATCTGGCGGTACGCATCCGATGGGAAATCCTGCCCTTCTACCGAATTGGCTTTTTGCCGCGATTGCTGGTAGGACATACCCAGCGTCGCATCAAGACCGTGCCGGCCAAAAAGAGTGCCGTAGTTAAAGAAGTTGTTCGTGTTGTAGTTTTCAACGCGCACAAACCGGTTCTGACCTAAACCCAGCGGAGCCGATGAGTTGCGCTGCGTCTTGCTGTTATAGTACAGTTCGTCCTGCTGATCGAGCAGATCCAGAGCGAACTCAGAGCGGAAGGTCAGGCCTTTTGCCAGCGCCAATTGCCCGTACACGTTGCTCAGGTTACGATAAACCGTCGTGTTGAAGCTGGCGTTGCCGAGGTTAATCCGCGGGTTGTAATAAAGCGGAACGTTGATGTTACCGGGCGCGGTACCAATCGGCAGACCCGTTGTGGGATCAAACTCGGGCGACATCGGCGACAGGGCGTTGATCTGCATTGGGTTGGAAAACGCGTTGTCGTTACCCAGACGCTGGTTCAGCGTGCGGCTCAGACCCGTGTTGAAACCTACGCGAACCCGGTTCGAAATCTGGTGATCCAGGTTAATGCGGCCCGTGTAGCGTTGCAGCGCGTTCCCGATCAGGATTCCTTTCTGGTCGAGTAACTGGCCGGAAATGTAGAAGGTCGTTTTTTCATTCCCCCCATTCACGTTCACGTCATACTGCTGGAAAGGAGCGGCCTGATAAGCCAGGTCACCCCATTTGGTGCTTGCCTGCTGCGGAGTGCCGAACGTACCCAGTGACTGAGCGTTGAAGAATCCTTCCATGTACGTCGAATACGAAGACGGATCGCTTGGGTCCAGGCCTTCAATGCGGTCGGAGTTAGCCGCGGCCCGACGGTAAAAGTTCACGTACTGGTCGGTATTCAAAAAGTCTACTTTCCGCGAAGGAGAGCTACCGCCGTACTGGGCGCCAAAACTAACATTGGTCCGACCCGCCTTTCCGCGTTTGGTCGTGATCAAAACAACGCCGTTGGCCCCGCGCGAACCGTAAATAGCCGCAGCCGAGGCATCTTTCAGGATGTCAATGGACTCAATATCCTGTGGGTTAATGTCCGCGAGTGGGTTGGTCGATGAAGCGTTGACACTCAGGTTTTCCGTTGTGATCGGGTTTCCGTCAACAACGTATAGGGGCTGGTTGGAAGCCGATACCGACGACTGGCCCCGGACCCGCACCTGGATACCCTGACCCAGTTTACCCGAACCCGCATTGACCTGTACCCCGGCGGCTTTCCCCTGGATAGCCTGATCAAAAGTCGTTACCGGCTGATCCTGAATGTCGTTCGGACGAATTTTGGCGATGTTACCGGTTAATTCCCGCTTAATCTGCGAACCAAAACCCGTGACAATTACCTCGTTCAAATTACGAACGTCGGTCTGCAGCTGAACATTGATGTTCGTACGTGTGCCTACGGGCTCCTGTACGGTCGTGAACCCAATAAAACTGAAGGTGAGGGTAGTACCTTCGGGTACAGAAATACGATAGTCCCCGGTTTCGCTGGTCAAAACCCCTTGTGAGCGCCCCTTGA
>Ga0325400_1003086_pt1 | contig 14892 bp, 15 predicted proteins | sample PopdelMetagenome_2_FD_205662 | JGI IMG/M metagenome (GOLD analysis project Ga0325400, IMG submission 205662) | Populus deltoides microbial communities from Bellville, Georgia, United States - Xylem-PdKOR-R1 | ecosystem: Host-associated > Plants > Phyllosphere > Stem > Wood/Secondary xylem... | reverse complement strand
TGAACAGGGTGCGGTCTAGCCGCATCCGGCCGCTCTCGTGGTCGACCTCGTACTTGTTGCGCTCACCCTTGGGGATCTCGATGAGGACGTCGAACTCCAGCACGTGCTTCCTCCGCTCGTCGGCACCGCCGGGGCGCCGGTGTCGTGACTGTGGCCAGGGCCATGACCCAGGTCAGGGTCGGCCGGGGCCCGCAGGCCCTCGCGGGCATCCTCGCGCACAATGGCCGACGACACGCAGCCGAGGAGGTGGCAGATGGCCCGGGGTGACCGAGCCCACCCGCGCCGACGGCGCCTCCTGGTCCCCGGCCTGGTGCTCCTGCTCGTCGTCGCGCTGGTCGCCGCGGGGGGCGTGGCGTGGCGGACCGGCCTGCTCGACGGGTGGCTCGACCGCGACCGGGTCGTCCCGGAGCCCGCCGCGATCGCCCCGCCGGCCGGGGTCGAGGAGCCCGAGCTCACGCCGCCCGACCCCGTCGCCGAGCCCGCCACCGGCGCGCCCGGTGGTGCGGCCGGTGCCGACGCGGCCGCCGTACGCCGGGCCGTCGCGGCGACGCTGCGCGACCCCCGCCTCGGACCCCACGTGCTCGCCACCGTCGCGTCCCTGGAGGGCGACGACCCCCCGCTCCTCGATCTCGCCGAGGGCGATCAGCGGGCCACCCCGGCGTCCACCACCAAGCTCGTGACCTCGACCGCCGCGCTCCTGGCCCTCGGCCCGGACCAGACGTTCGAGACCTCCGTGGTGCGGCAGGGTCGCCAGGTCGTGCTCGTCGGCGGGGGCGACCCGTTCCTGGAGCGCGGCCCGCAGGAGGCCGACGGCTCGGCCCACCCCTACCCCGACCGGGCCGACCTCGCCGACCTCGCGGCCCGCACCGCCGACGCGCTGGACGTGGGCGGCGCCCGTGCGCGCGCACCCCGCGTCCGCCTCGGCTTCGACGACTCGCTCTTCTCCGGGCCCGCGGTCAACCCGACGTGGGAGTCCGACTACGTCTCGGCGGGCGAGGTCTCCCCGACCTCCGCGCTCTGGGTCGACGAGGGCCGCGACGCCGACGGGGTCGGGGTGGCGGACCCCGCGGCCGAGGCCGCGTCGGCGTTCGCGGACGCGCTGGCCCGCGAGGGGGTCCGCGTCCTCGGGGCACCCCGGCGTACGACGGTCACCGATCCCGACGCAGCTGCCGCGGGCCAGCGACTGGCCTCGGTGAGCAGCGCCCCGGTGGGCGAGATCGTCGAGCGCCTGCTGGAGGTCAGCGACAACGACGCCGCCGAGGTCCTGCTGCGCCAGGTCGGGCTGGCCACCGCGGGGGAGGGCTCGATCGAGGCCGGCCGGGCCGGCGTGCGCGACCTGCTCGGGCAGGCGGGCGTCCGGCTGCGCGGGAGCGTGCTGTACGACGGCAGCGGGCTGTCGCGCGACGGCCTGCTCGACCCGGAGGTGCTCGTCGACGTGCTCCGACTCGCCTCCTCCCCGGTCCGTCCCGACCTCAGGGCGGCGGTCACCGGCCTGCCCGTCGCCGGGTTCAGCGGCTCCCTCGCCGACCGGCTCGCCCAGGGCCCCCAGGCCGCCTTCGGCCGGGTGCGGGCCAAGACGGGCACCCTCTCCGGGGTGTCCTCGTTGGCGGGGGTGGCCCTGGACCTCGACGGCACGCCGCTGGTGTTCGTGCTGATGGCCGACCGGATCGGGGAGGTCGACACCCTGGACGCGATCGCCGCCCTCGACCGGGCCGCCGCCTCGCTGGGGGCGTGCGCCTGCGGGTGAGGCCACCGACGCAGGCGTCGTCGGTAGGTTCGGGGCATGAGCGAACCCGCCCAGCCTGCGACCCCAATGGTCGACTGGGACCTCGCCGTGCGGCTGGCGACCCGGCTGGCCGGCGACGGGCCGCAGGTCCCCCGGGCCGAGGCGGCGGCCGTGGTCACCGAGCTGCGCGAGGGGGCGGACCGGTCGACGGGCCTGGTCCGCGACTTCACCGGGCTCGAGGCGGCCGCGCACACCGCCCCCGTGCTGGTCGTCGACCGGGCCGGCTGGGCGCAGGCCAACGCCGACGCCTTCGCCCACGTGATCGGCCCGCTCGCCCGCAACCTCGCCGCCAAGAAGCCCCCCGGACCGCTGGCCCTCAAGGTCGGCTCCCGGGTCACCGGCACCGAGGTCGGGGGGCTGCTGGGCTTCCTGGCCGGCAAGGTCCTGGGCCAGTTCGACCCCTTCCATGCCCCCGACGGCCGCCTGCTGCTGGTCGCCCCCAACATCGTCGCGGTCGAGCGCGAGCTCGACGTCGACCCGCACGACTTCCGGCTCTGGGTCTGCCTGCACGAGGAGACCCACCGGGTCCAGTTCACCGCCGTCCCCTGGATGCGCGACCACCTCTTCTCCGAGGTCGAGGCGCTCTCGGCCACGGTCGACACCGGCTCGCTGTCCGACACCGTCCAGCGGGTCACCGAGGGCCTGCGCGGCGGCGCCCGCGGCGGCAGCATCGTGGAGGTCATGGCCACCCCCGAGCAGCGGGCGATCATGGACCGGGTCACCGGCATGATGTCGCTGCTCGAGGGCCACGCCGACGTCGTCATGGACGGCGTGGGCCCGACGGTCATCCCGTCGGTCGAGGCCATCCGGGCCCGGTTCACCGAGCGGCGCAAGGGCGTGGGCACCCTCGATCGGCTGCTGCGCCGGCTGCTGGGCCTGGACGCGAAGATGGCGCAGTACCGCGACGGTGCCGCCTTCGTGCGGGGCGTGGTCGACCGGGTCGGCATGGAGCAGTTCAACGCCGTGTGGGCCGCCCCCGACCACCTGCCGTCCAAGACCGAGCTCGCCGACCCCGACGCCTGGGTCACCCGGGTCCTCGGCTGAATCGGTCGCGGCCGAGGTGAGCCTGGATCCCGCCCGCGCGGCCTGCCGCCTCGGCGTACGCCGGGCCCTGCACGTCCGCGGCGACGGCCAGGGGGGCCACTGGGTGCCCGAGGTCGACGTCGTCCTGGTCGCCTGCTCCGGCGGCGCCGACTCCCTGGCCCTGCTGGCGGCCACGGTCTTCGAGCTGCGGCGTGCCCCCACCCGGGTGGTCGGCGTGGTCGTCGACCACGGCCTGCAGGACGACAGCGCCGCGCACACCGCCCGGGTCGTGGAGCAGATGGCCGGCCTCGGTGTCGACGAGACCGTCGGGGCCCGGGTCACCGTGGATTCCGGGGGCCGGGGTGTCGAGGCCGCTGCGCGCGAGGCGAGGTACGCCGTGCTGGAGCAGGTCGCGGCGTCGTTCGCCGCCCAGGTCGTGCTGCTCGGCCACACCCTCGACGACCAGGCCGAGACCGTCCTGCTGGGACTGACCCGCGGCTCCGGGGGACGGTCGATCGCCGGGATGCGACCGGCGTGGGGCCGCGACCCGCGGTTCGTGCGGCCGCTGCTCGACGTGCGCCGCACCCAGACCGAGGCGGCGTGCACCGCCGACGGGATCACGTGGTGGGACGACCCGCACAACGCCGACCCCCGGTTCACCCGGTCGCGGGTGCGGCACACGGTGCTGCCGCTGCTCGAGCGCGAGCTCGGCCCCGGGGTCGCCGAGACCCTGGCCCGCACGGCCGAGCAGCTGCGCCCCGACATGGAGGCGCTCGACGACCTCGCCACCGACGCGCTGCGGGAGGTCGGTGCCGCCGACGGGTCGCTGGACCGGTGGGCGCTCGAGGTCCGCGACCACGCCGTCCTCACCCGGGTCGTGCGGCTGGCCGCGCTGGCCGCGGGCAGCCCGGCCTCCGAGCTGGCCCACGTCCACGTCACCGCGTTGGCCGACCTCGTGGTCGGCCCCGCTGGCCGTGAGGTGCAGCTGCCCGGCCACCTCACGGCGTACGTCGACGACCGGTGGCTGCGCTTCCGGCCCACATGAGGCCCCGGTACGCCGCGTCGGTCGAGGCGCGAAGGCCGCCAGGCCTGAGCCTCGAGACCATCTGCGAGCTGACGGACAGCCTGTCTCACCGGGTCTCGAGGCTCCTCGCAGAGCTCGTCGCACCTCGACCAGCGTGGGTGGTCGACCACCGTCGGGCGCGCTGCTGACGCGTCACCCCTAGGGTGATGCCATGGACTCAGCCCACCTCGGGGACGACCTGGTCGACGTGCTGTTCACCGAGGAGGAGATCCGCGGGAAGATCGGTGAGCTCGCGGCCCGGCTCGAGGCGGACTACGAGGGTCAGGACCTGCTGATCGTCGGCATCCTGCGCGGCGCGGTCATGGTGATGGCCGACCTGGCCCGCGCGTTCACCCGGCACGTGGAGATGGACTGGATGGCGGTGTCCTCCTACGGCTCGGGCACCAAGTCCAGCGGGGTCGTCCGGATCCTCAAGGACCTCGACACCGACATCTCCGGGCGGCACGTGGTGATCGTCGACGAGATCATCGACACCGGCCTGACCCTGTCGTGGCTGACCGCCAACCTGGCATCGCGCGACCCCGCGAGCGTGGAGATCGCCACCCTGCTCCGCAAGCCCGAGGCGCTGCAGATGCCGGTCGACGTCAAGTACGTCGGCTGGGACATCCCCAACGAGTTCGTCGTGGGCTACGGCCTGGACTTCCGCGAGCGCTACCGCAACCTGCGCGACATCGCGACGCTCGCACCCCACGTCTACAGCTGAGCCCCACCCGAGACCGGGAGCGAGACGCCCACCCGCCTGAGAGGATGGGACCACCGATCCCGCGTGTACCGTCGTCGCGGGTCACGATCCCACCCCGGCAGGCACGTCGGCCCGCCCCGCGCCAGGAAGAGTCCACTCGTTGAAGCGTTTCGCCAAGGGTCCCTGGGTCTGGATCGTCGTCGCCGTCGTGGCGGTGATCCTCGCCCTGCAGTTCCTGGCGCCCGGTGGGGGCTACGACGAGGTGCCGACCTCGCAGATGGAGAAGTACGTCGCCGAGGGCCAGGTCAAGGAGATCACCTTCATCGACGGTGACCAGACGATCGAGGCGACCCTCGACGACGGCGTCCGCGACAGCGGCGCCCAGGTCAGCAGCCACTACGTCAACGGCCAGCAGCAGGGCATCATCGCCGCCGTCGACGCCCAGGTCGCCTCGGGTGACATCGACGAGTCCAACTCCGAGAACCCCCAGCCCGGGCTGCTCAGCTCCCTGCTGGTGACCCTGCTGCCGATCCTGCTGATCCTCGGCCTGTTCATCTGGATCATGAGCTCGATGCAGGGCGGTGGCCGCGGGGTCATGCAGTTCGGCAAGTCCAAGGCCAAGCTGATCAACAAGGACATGCCCACCTCGACCTTCGCCGACGTCGCCGGCTGCGACGAGGCGATCGAGGAGCTCACCGAGATCAAGGAGTTCCTCGCCGAGCCGAAGAAGTTCCAGGCCGTCGGGGCCAAGATCCCCAAGGGCGTCCTGCTCTACGGCCAGCCCGGCACCGGCAAGACCCTCCTCGCCCGCGCCGTGGCCGGCGAGGCGGGGGTGCCGTTCTACTCCATCTCCGGCTCCGACTTCGTCGAGATGTTCGTCGGTGTCGGTGCCAGCCGGGTCCGCGACCTGTTCAACCAGGCCAAGGAGAACGCCCCGGCCATCGTGTTCATCGACGAGATCGACGCCGTCGGCCGCCACCGCGGCACCGGCATGGGCGGCGGCCACGACGAGCGGGAGCAGACCCTCAACCAGCTCCTCGTCGAGATGGACGGCTTCGACGACCGCGGCGGGGTCATCCTCATCGCGGCGACCAACCGGCCCGACGTCCTCGACCCCGCGCTCCTGCGGCCGGGCCGCTTCGACCGCCAGATCCAGGTCGACGCCCCCGACCTGGCCGGTCGCGCCCAGATCCTCGGCGTGCACGCCCGCGGCAAGCCGCTGGCCGACGAGATCGACCTGACCGCCGTGGCCCGTCGTACGCCGGGCTTCAGCGGCGCCGACCTGGCCAACGTCCTCAACGAGGCGGCGCTGCTGGCCGCGCGCGACGACCGCAAGTCGATCGGCGCCGAGGAGATGGACGAGGCGATCGACCGCGTCATCGCCGGTCCCCAGCGCCGCACCCGCCTGATGAGCGAGAAGGAGAAGCTCATCACCGCCTACCACGAGGGTGGCCACGCCCTGGTCGCGGCGGCGCTCCCGGGCAACGACCCGGTGCACAAGATCACGATCCTCCCGCGCGGACGGGCCCTGGGCTACACGATGGTGCTGCCCGACGAGGACAAGTACTCCCAGCCGCGGTCCCAGATGCTCGACCAGCTGGCCTACATGCTGGGCGGCCGGGCCGCGGAGGAGCTGGTCTTCCACGACCCGACCACCGGCGCCGGCAACGACATCGAGAAGGCCACCAACGTGGCCCGTGCGATGGTCACCCAGTACGGCATGACCGAGCGCCTGGGGGCGATCAAGCTCGGTGACTCCGGTGGCGAGCCCTTCCTGGGCCGCGACATGGGCCACCAGCGCAACTACTCCGAGGACGTCGCGGCCACCGTCGACGAGGAGACCAAGAAGCTGCTCTCGACCGCGCACGACGAGGCGTTCTCGATCCTGGAGGACAACCGCGACGTGCTCGACGACCTCGTCCTGGAGCTCCTCGACAAGGAGACGCTCGACAAGGAGCAGATCGCCCAGGTCTTCGAGCCGCTGCGCCGCCGCGACCGCCGCCCAGCCTGGACCGGCTCCGCGGCCCGCAACCCCTCCACGCTGCCGCCGGTCGAGATCCCGCAGGCGATCCGCGACCGGGCCGCCTCCAACGGGCACCACCCCGAGGAGAACGGCGCCGTCGTCGTCACGCCCCCCGGGCCCGGCGGCGACGTGCACGACCCCGGGGTGGGGCCCGCGGGCGGCGACGCCCCGGTCCCGCCGACCCCCGGTCAGGGCGTCTAGGGTCCGACCCGTGACCGACCCGATCAGCCTCGCCGACGGGACGCGCGAGGTGCCGGACTTCGACCACGCCCGCGCCGAGGCGGCCGTGCGCGAGCTGCTGCTCGCGGTGGGGGAGGACCCCGACCGGGAAGGCCTGCGCGAGACCCCGGCCCGGGTGGCCCGGGCCTACGCCGAGGTCACCTCCGGTCTCCGGCAGCGCCCCGAGGACGTGCTCACCACGACCTTCGACCTGGGCCACGACGAGATGGTCCTCGTGCGCGACATCGAGCTCTGGTCGATCTGCGAGCACCACCTCGTCCCGTTCACCGGGGTCGCCCACGTCGGCTACATCCCGGCCAGCACGGGCAAGATCACCGGGCTGTCCAAGCTGGCGCGCCTGGTCGACGTCTACGCCCGCCGGCCCCAGGTCCAGGAACGGCTGACCACCCAGGTCGCGGACGCGATGGTCGACATCCTCGAGGCCCGCGGGGTCATCGTGGTGATCGAGGCCGAGCACCTGTGCATGACGATGCGGGGGGTCCGCAAGGCCGGCGCCCGCACCGTCACCTCCGCGATGCGGGGCCAGATGCGTGAGCCCGCCACCCGCGCCGAGGCGCTGTCGCTGATCAACGCCCGCTGAGACCGGCCGAGGTCGCGCCGTGCTCGTCTCCGACTCCCACCGCCTGCTGTTCGTGCACGTGCAGAAGACCGGCGGGTCGACCATCGACAACCACCTGACCGCGACCCTGCCCGACGTACGCCGGGTCGACGGCCTCACCCGGCACGCACCGCTGGGCGACCTGCTGGACCGTGAGCCCGGCCTCGCGGCGTACTGGACCGTCGGGTTCGTCCGCAACCCGTTCGCCCGGCTGCTGTCGTGGTACCGGATGATGGACCGCTGGCGCACCGCCGCGGACGCGGGTCGGCCGGGGCCGGCGAAGGTCATCGCCCGCAACGGGTTCGTGCGGGGGGCGCTGGAGCGTTCGCCCGACTTCGAGGCCTTCGTCACCCGGGCGGTCGACGCGTTCCCGCGACTGCGGGTGCCGCAGGTCGACTACCTGTTCACGCAGGGACGGCGCGCCGACCTCGTCGGGCGCCAGGAGACCCTCGAGGCCGACCTGCGCGCCGTCTGCGCCCGCCTCCAGCTGCCGTCGGCCGAGCTCGCCAGCGTCAACGTCGACCGGGCCCGGCCCGACTACCGCGACCTCTACACCGACGCCATGCGCGACAAGGTCGCCGGCCTCTACGCCCGGGACCTCGCGGCGTTCGGCTACGAGTTCTGAGCTCCTGGGGGCACCTGCCTAGGGTGTCCCGCGTGAGACGGCGAGGTGGGATCCGGCGCGCCCGGACCCTCCTCCCGGTCGTGCTGGTCGGCGTGCTCCTCGCGCTGCTGGCGGCCTGCAGCGGCGCCGGGGCGGGAGCAGGTGCGCCCACCGAGGGGCCCACCTCGGCGGTGCCGCCGGGGGACGGACCCAACGTCGTGCTGATCATGGCCGACGACATGTCGCTGGCCGAGATGCGCTACCTGCCGCAGACCCGGCGCCTGCTGGGCGAGGCGGGCACGACGTTCGACAACTTCTACGCCCCGCAGCCGTTGTGCTGTCCCTCGCGTGCGGAGATGCTGACCGGGCAGTACGCCCAGAACAACGGGGTCCGCCACAACGAGGGCCCGCTCGGGGGCTACCAGGCCTTCACGCCCGAGACCGCCCTGCCGGTGTGGCTGCGCGCCGCCGGCTACTCCACCGGCATGGTCGGCAAGTACCTCAACGGCTACGGCCTGTCCCAGGCCGAGGCGAGTGGCGCCGACCAGGAGGTCGGCTGGGACCACTGGGACCCCGTCGTGCAGGGGGTCTACAACTACGAGGGCTACACGCAGTGGCGCAACGGCGACCCCGACACGCCCCGGGCCTACGCCACGGACTACGTGACCGCCCAGACCACCCAGCTGATCGAGCAGTCCAGCGGCGACCGCCCGTTCTTCACGTGGGCCTCCTACAAGGCCCCCCACGGCATCTGCGCGGTCGGCGCGGAGACCGGTGGCTGCGACCAGCCCCCCGCGCCGGCGCCCCGCGACCGGGGCACCCAGGACGGGCAGCCGGTCATCACCAACTCGCTGCCCTCCTTCAACGAGCGCGACCTGTCCGACAAGCCCGGGCTGCTGCGCCGCCAGCAGCCGCTGGACCCCGAGTACGCGACCCGGCTGCAGCACCGCCGGGCGGAGTCCCTCGCGGCGCTGGACCGCGGGGTGGCCGCGATCGTCGAGACCCTGCGGCGGACCGGCGAGCTCGACGACACGGTGCTGGCCTTCACCTCCGACAACGGCTACCTCATCGGTCAGCACCGCTGGAACGGCAAGGTGCTGGCCTACGACGAGTCGGTCCGGGTGCCGCTGCTGATGCGTGGCCCCGGCATCCCCGCCGGCGTCCACGACCAGCGCACCGCGGCCATGATCGACCTCGCCCCCACGTTCGCGGAACTGGCCGGCGCCACGCCCGAGGTGGAGGTCGACGGCCGGTCGCTCCTCGACGACGACGGAGGCCTGACGCCGCACCGACGACCTGACGAGCGGACGCTGCTGGTGCAGGCCGGGGTGACCAACGTCGAGCGCTATCCCGACGGCTGGCTCTTCCGGGGGGTGCGGGTGGGCCCCTACACCTACGTCCGCTGGGACCTCACCGGCTTCGAAGAGCTCTACGACCGGCGCCGCGACCCCTACGAGATGGCGAGCGTCGTCGACGACCCGCGCTACGCCGGCGTCCGCGCCGACCTGCGGACCCGCCTCGACGAGCTCGGGGACTGTGCCGGGCAGACCTGCCGGGCCGACCTCGGCGCCCTGCCCGAGCCCGACCCGGCCGCGGGCGCGCAGGCCGACCGAGCCGGGCCCCTCGGGGCGGACCGGGACGGCGCGGCCCGGACCCGGGGTGGTGGCGGCCGGCCCCAGTAGCCTGCGCCGATGGACCTCTCCACCTCGGTGCCGCCGGTGCCGCCGGTCCACTTCGTGCCGAGGGCGCGAGCCGGGGGACCGGTCGTGATGGGGGTCCTCAACGTCACCCCCGACTCCTTCTCCGACGGGGGCCTGCACGCCGACACCGACAGCGCCGTCGAGCACGGTCGGAAGCTGTGGGGCGACGGCGCCGACGTCCTCGACGTCGGCGGCGAGTCGACCCGGCCGGGGGCGACCCGGCCGCTGCTCTCCGAGGAGCTCGACCGGGTGGTGCCGGTGATCGCGACGCTCGCCGCCGAGGGCGTGGTCGTCTCGGTCGACACAATGCGGGCCGAGGTCGCCCACGCCGCCCTCGCCGCGGGTGCCCAGGTGGTCAACGACGTCTCCGGGGGCCTGGCCGACCCCGAGGTCCTCGACGTGGTCGCCGCGAGCGGTGCGACGTACGTCGCCATGCACTGGCGCGGCCACAGCGACCAGATGGCCGACCTCGCCGTCTACGACGGTCCCGGCGGCGTCGTGGGCGACGTACGACGCGAGCTCGAGGCCCGGCTGGCGGCGATCAGTGCGGCGGGGGTGGACCCGGACCGGGTGGTGCTCGACCCCGGGCTCGGCTTCGCCAAGGGGGCTGAGCACAACTGGGAGCTCCTGGCCGGTCTCGACGACCTGGCTTCGCTCGGCCGCCCGCTGCTGGTGGGGGCGAGCCGCAAGACCTTCCTGGGGCGGTTGCTGGCCGACGGGACCACCGGCGAGCCGCGCCCGCCGCAGGAGCGGGAGGTCGCCGGGCACGCCTTGACGGTCCTGCTGGCCCAGCGCGGGGTCTGGGGGGTCCGCGTGCACGACGTGCGCGGCACCTGTGATGCTCTGGCCGTGTGGGAGACCTGGCGGCGACACGAGGCGGCCCGGTGACCCGCGCCCGCTCCGGCCGCGACGCCGACGGGGACCTCGACCTGGACGTGCTCGAGGTGCGGGGCATCGCCTGCACCGGCCACCACGGGGTCTTCGACCACGAGCGCCGCGACGGCCAGGTCTTCGTCGTCGACCTCGCACTGGGCGTCGACACCGCCCCGGCCGCCGCCTCCGACGACTTGCGGGACACCGTGGACTACGGGACTCTCGTCGCCGCGGTGCAGAACGCCGTCCAGACCGATCCGGTCGACCTGATCGAGACCCTGGCCCAGCGCATCGCGGGCGTCTGCCTGACAGACGATCGTGTTCAATGGGCCCGGGTGTCGGTGCACAAGCCGGATGCCCCCATCGAGGCGACGTTCGACGACGTCGTGCTGACGATCACCCGACAACGTGAGGGCCGCCATGACTGAGACCCCCAACCCCAACATCGTCGACGCCGACACCCTGACCGGGGAGATGCGTCCGATCCGGAGGATCGTCCTCGCACTGGGCGCCAACCTCGGCGACCGGCTGGCCAGCCTGCAGGGGGCGGTCAACTCGATCGCCGACACCCCCGACGTGTGGGTCACCTCGGTCTCGCCGGTCTACGAGACCGAGCCGGTGGGGTGCCCACCGGGCACCGAGGCCTTCCTCAACGCGGTCGTCCTCGCCGACACCACGCTCGCCGCGACCAGGCTGATGGACCGGGCCCTGGCCATCGAGGACGCCTACGACCGCGAGCGCAGCGAGGTGGCCAATGCCTCGCGCACCCTCGACGTCGACCTGATCGTCGTGGGCGACCGGCGCAGCGACACCGAGGCCCTCCGCCTGCCGCACCCCCGCGCGCACCGGCGCGCCTTCGTCCTGCAGCCCTGGTACGACCTCGAGCCCGACGCCGAGCTGCCCGACCGCGGCCCCATCGCCGACCTGCTCGCCCAGGTCGGCGCCGACGGAGTGGTGCGGCGCGACGACCTCGAGCTCGAGCTCGGGTGACCTCGGCGGGTCCCGGGCCGCTGGACCCGCGTGACCCCGACGGCCGCGATCGCGACCCCCGCGACGGGCCGGAGCGGCCGGGCCAGCTGGCCCCCACCCCGCCGACGGTGCTGGCGGTCGTGGCGATCGTCGGTCTCGTCGGTGGGTGGCTGCTGCACCCGTTGAGCGACCGCGTGGGCAGCCCACCCCTCGTCGGCTGGTCGCAGCCGGTGCTCCTGGGCGTGGTCGCGCTGGTGCTGGGTGGGGCTGCCTGGACGACGTGGCGGACGGTGCACGTGCAACACCGACGGCTCGCGCCGCACCAGGCCCTGAACCGTCTCGCGCTGGCTCGCGCCTGCGCCTACGTGGGTGCCCTGATGCTCGGGGGGTACGCCGGCTACGCGCTGAGCTGGCTCGGGTCCTCGGCCGAGCTCGCCGACCAGCGGATGTTGAGGGCCGGTCTCGCGGCCCTGGCGGGGCTGCTGGTCACGATCACCGCGCTGCTCCTCGAGCGTGCGTGTCGCATCCGTTCGGACCCGCCCGCTCACTAGTCTGCCGCGCATGGCCTCTTCCCCGGCGCCGTCGCCCGTCCGCTCCGACTCCTCCGACCGTCGCCGCAGCCGCTCGCGACGCCAGGTCCTGGTCGTCGCCCTGCTGGTGCTCGGCCTGGTGGCGGTCGTGGTGGCCGCGGTCAGCGGCTCGTGGGCGGTGGCCACGGCGGCCGCCGTGCTGATCCTGCTCGCCGGGGCCGCCGGGTGCCGGCTCCAGCACACCGAGACGGTCCAGGCCCGGCGCGACGGGGCCCGCGACCGGGCGCGCCAGGCCCGCGACTACCAGGCGATCACCGTGCGGCGCACCGAGGAGCAGGCCGTCCACGACGCCACCATGACCGCCCGGATGGCCAAGCAGGACGCGACCGTCAGCCGGCTCGAGCACCGCCTCGGGGAGGCCACCGACGAGGTCCGGTCGGCCCACCACCAGCTCGAGACCGAGCGGGCCCGGCTGGCCGAGACCACCCGCCGCCACGACGACCTGCGCGCCGCCAAGGAGGCCGCGGACCGCGACCACGAGCGGTTGACCGCCCGCCTGGACGACGCCGAGGAGCGCCTGGCCGACGCCGTCGTCCGGGTCGTCGAGCTCGAGCAGGAGCTCGACGTGGTGCTCGCCGAGTGGCGCTCCGGCGCCACCGCCCCGCACCGCAAGCACGCCTGAACCGGCCTGAGCGGGCCAGAGCCTGCGAAGGCCCGTGCATCGGCGGTCGGATCCCGCTCAGTCGACGGAGTGGTCACAGGCGACGTGGATCCGGCCCTCGGCAGGGTCTTTCGTGACCACTCCGCGCCCACGCTCCGGCGACCGGCGGTGCCGGTCAGCCGGCGGGGGTGGGCCGGGGAGGCTGCGCTAGGTTCGCCCGGTGCCCACCGAGCCAGCCCCCCAGCCGGAGTCGTGGCAGGTCAGCGTGCCGGAGGGCTCGCGGTTCGAGAGCGACCCGGAGGAGCTGGTCGCCGAGCCCGCGCTGCCGGACGGGTGGTACCTCGCCACGCCGGACCCCGACGACCCGACCACCCTGGCCCGGCTGACCCGGCTGCTGCGCGAGCACGAGCGGGCCGGCCGGGGGTGGGCCGGCGCCGGCCTCGACGACGTCCTGGTCGAGGTGTCCGCGGCCGGGCTGCGCACCCGCGAGAACGTCGTCGTCCGCGACGCCGACGGCCTCTCCCACGCCTGGGGCAGCGTCCACGACCGGGCCGGGGGGCGGATGCTCTTCGTGCACGTCGTGGAGCGCGACCTCCCCACCTCCATGGCCAGGCGCTGCTCGGAGCTGCTGGTCGAGTGGGCCGAGGGTCAGGCCCGCGCCGTCGGCGCCGCGCGCGGCCTGGAGGTCCAGCAGATCGACACCGGCGCCTACGCCTCCGACGACCGACAGCACCGCTTCCTCACCGGGGGCGGGTTCACCCGGGTCCGCACCTGGTGGCAGATGAGCCGCCCCGTGGCCGCGGAGGAGTCGTCCCTGGTGCCTGACCCCGCCGACTGGGAGGAGCACGGCGTCCGGTTCCGCCTCGTACGACGGGCCGGCAGCGGTCTGCCCGACGAGGACGACCTGCGCTGCGTCCACGACGTGCTCGAGGAGGCGTTCCTCGACCACTTCAACTCGTGGGAGGAGACCTTCGACGAGTTCGTGCACCGGCTCCGGGAGGACCCCGGGCACCGCTGGGACCACTGGTGGCTGGCCGAGCTCGTCGACGAGGGGGAACCGCAGCCCGTCGGGGCGCTGGTCGGCACCGTGTCCGAGGGTGGGGACGGCCCCGACGGGTCCTACGTCTCCTACATCGGCGTCCGTGAGGCCGCCCGAGGCCGCGGGGTGGCCAAGGGACTGTTGCGCACGATCGTGGCCGACGCCGCGGCGCGAGGCCGCGACCGCGTGGGGCTCGAGGTCGACGCGGACTCCTCGACCGGCGCCGACGGGCTCTACGTGTCGATGGGGTGGACCACGTCGTACGAGACCGAGTCCTGGCACCGCGACGTGCCGGTCGAGGCCTGACGACACGCCGCCAGACGCCGGGGTGAGGGGCGCCGGCTCGCGGTCTGCGATCCTCCGCTCGACCGACTCACCACGACCCTCGCGGAGCCCACGATGAGCCAGTACCCCAACGCCCCCTACTCCGGTGGCCCCACCGACCCGTCCGCCTACGGCTACCAGCAGGACCCACGCAGCCAGAAGAAGGGCCTGGCCATCACGGCCCTGGTGCTGGGGATCCTGTCCCTCCCCGCCATCCTCACCGTCTTCGGGGGCATCCTCCTGGGGCTGGTCGCGATCATCCTCGGCATCGTCGCCATCCGCGGCGCCGGCAAGGGCAAGAACGGCGGCAAGGGCCTGGCCATCGCGGGTCTCGTGACCGGTGCGATCGGCCTCCTCGTGTCGGCCGCGATCCTGGCCTTCGTCGGGACGGTGCTCTTCGGGGAGGACGGCCAGCGGCTCCAGGACTGCATCAGCCAGGCCAACGGTGACTCGGCCGCCGAGCAGCAGTGCCAGCGCGAGTTCCAGGACAACTTCGGCAACTGAGGCCGCTGGCCCGAGCACGCACGAGGCCCCCACCGCGCTGTCGCGGTGGGGGCCTCGTGGCGTCGTGCGGGGCAGGACCTCAGATCAGACCCTTGTCCTCCAGCCACTGCTGGGCGGCGTCGCTCGCCGAGGCCTTCTCCTTGCCCTCGACCCGGTCGCGCAGCGCGATCAGGTCGTCGGTGGTCAGCTCGGCCGAGATGGCGTCGAGCACGTCGGTGACCTCCTCGCTGTTCGCGTTCTTGGCGATCAGCG
>Ga0325400_1003082_pt1 | contig 14898 bp, 7 predicted proteins | sample PopdelMetagenome_2_FD_205662 | JGI IMG/M metagenome (GOLD analysis project Ga0325400, IMG submission 205662) | Populus deltoides microbial communities from Bellville, Georgia, United States - Xylem-PdKOR-R1 | ecosystem: Host-associated > Plants > Phyllosphere > Stem > Wood/Secondary xylem... | reverse complement strand
GCCTTCAACTCATGCTGGTCCTACTTACTTGTTTGGTGTGGTGTTGTATCAATGGCCGAATTTAAATATATTTGGTGCTTCTCATCTGCAGTGTCGGTTTCAGGGTTTTGAACCTTCACCCACCACCTTGATTAATTTAACATCTGTACATATAAATGATTAGGACAATACTTTCAACCAAAAATAATTCCTGGATAGTAATATACTACATGGCTATTTGTGTGTTATGCTGTGCATCAAATTAATTGTTTTATAATATCGGGGAAATTTTCTAGAATTATTATTAAATCCAGTAAAGTAGATGAAATTTGAATCTTCTAACTTGATTCCTTTTCTATTTTGATTTTTAAATTATTTTGCATGAAAGTTATTTTAAAGGCACTCGGTTAATGTTATAGATCTAAAGACAAATATATATATATATATATATATATATAAGACCTAAAAAGAAAAAAAAAGTCTAAGGACAAAGATAACCAAAATGATCGGTCAAATCTTTTAACTTTAAAATAATATTTTAATATGATATTTTTGTAAACATTGAGAAGTGTACATATTAGATTGACGTAGGTTAACTGAGTAAACTTGTGATTCATGTGAATCATGTCATGAATTTCAATAATATTTTTTAATTTAATTATATGATAACAAAATATGAATAACAATTCAAAATTAATTAAATATTGAATGATAAAATTAAAAAAAATAACATAAAAAAAATCTAGGCACTTGAGCTTGAGACAAGCCTGCATGCTTGAGCCATAATTTTTTTAAGGAGTCGGCGACTTACCTTTCACCCCTTATAACTTTCTTAAAAAAATAGATTATATGTTATTTGTTGGGTTACAGCATAAATTTTAAACATTATTGTGTTGGCCAAAAAATCTAGGAAAGGGTTTTTTGGGTTGAAAATCCATTTGTCAACTTATTTTCACATAAAAAAAACACCCTTCAAAACACCTTAAAAAGTCTTCAAATTACATTATTACTTCGAAACACCTCAAAATCACCCCGAAAAGGTGAAAATCAACTAGTTGAAAGATCTTTAAATATTTGAGTCCAATCTCCTTTTTCAAGGATGTTTAAAGAAAATAAATCATTATTATCAAATTTTTATTATTCAATAAAACTCGTTGACATCAAGAATAATACGTTATTTCATTGAAAAGTGACTAAATCAATGATCTTTTTCTCTCTTCAGTGTTGTCGGTTGACTTATTCTCTCTTTTCTTTTAAAGTCATGAACTAAAAAATAAAAATTGAAAGCACTTTTGGACAAAATTAAAACCAATGAGGATTTGGGATTATGCATCTTTTTTCTACATGCTTTACATTTCAATTATTTTTTTAATTTGGTATATTTATTATATTTATTTATTTTTAAAATAGTGAAGCACCTCAACTCAATTTATTTTCCAAACTTTTTTATTCCTTTCAATTTGAGTTATTTTATGGCCTGATTAGATTAAATTAATTAGGAACCATATGAGATAATATATAAGTATATATTAACAAAAAAAAAACCTCAGGGTTTTCTTACTTAAAAAAAAAAAACATATTTGGTACTTCTCTTTGAGTTTTTTTTTTTAAATTCTTAATTGAATTCAAATTCAAATTCAAAATATAATATGAGAAAAAAGAAACTGATTCATGATTTAACAAATGATGTCTCAAAGGGCTAATTTCTAGTTAGGGTAGACATGAAAATATTAAATAGTATGTGTGCTGCCTGTCGTGGCACTCAAATACTTGTTCGGTGACGTAAGATTATTGGAAAAATATATGAAGCAGAGTGGTATTTTAGTTGTGCACGTAGTAGAGGGTGTCGGGAGTTAGGCCATTTCAAAAATTACGGCTCGCATTACGCCCGAGGCTTAAATTACTTGTTGACCACCAACTCTACTCTTCCTTGTTTTCTTTTCAAGTAGGGGCCCCTCCCAAGGTTCATGCTAGTCCATGTGATTGTCTAGTGTTTTAAAACATGTTCTTAATATCTATCAATTCACCCCTTCAATTTAGAGAATAATTATTTTTTTATTATTATTAACGTGGGTGTCCGAGTCTGTTGGCGCGCACCTTGATTAATCTCGCGAACCTTGAAATTAACGATTATGTAAGCCTCTAGTGATTGTAAGGAGAATCGAACTCGTGATTCTCGTTTTATCGTCACTACTATATTGAGAAATATGAGCTAGTGATAAAATCAAGAGAAAATAAAATAGTTTGATTATATTTTTTTTTACTTTAATAAAATTATAATTAGCAACTCTAATATTCATCCGATGATTTATTAAAATGATGTTTTGATGTATTGATATCAAGAATATCTTTTTAAAAATAAAAAATAATAACTTTCATACTTCTAAACGCTATCTAAATTGGATCCCTATCTGCAACTTCATCTTAGATGTATATTTTTATTCAAGAGTAATTGTAGCCCATTGTTAATTAATAATTTTTAAAAAAAAGTTGGTAGAATTAAAGGTGTGTCTACGAGCGTGCATGCCTGTTTTTTTAATTTGTAATTAATTTTTTTATTTTTTTGTTTTCATCTATGATCGTGGGAAATGTAACGGGGACTTTGAATGTTCAACGACAAGAATGCCTTGGAATATTATAGTTTGATTAAGCATTGGATAAAAAAAAAATATGATGTTAATATTTGACACTACAACAACACCTCATTGACACGTGAATGATTCCTTTTTCTAAGATAGGAAGCGGGAAAATCTTATTTTACTTCGAAAGTAGCTATCAAATTTATTTTATGAGAAGAGAGATAGAGCAAAAAAGAGAAAAATAAGTGATAAAAAGTAAAAAAAATTTTCATAAAATCATCTTCGATGGGTTTGATCAACACAACTTTCTCTTTTTCATGTTTATTTTATTCATGAACTCAATATTAATCTCTTTTTAGAGAGCAGATTTTTCAATATTCCCAAGTAAAATGACCATAGTGGGTTGTTTGTGGTTTGAATACGATGAGAAAACATAAATATTATGATTATAATTATAATTTTATAAATAAAACTAAAAGAACATAGTGATTCCTTGTAGCATTGCATATAACTCAAGATCCATGGTGTTCATGATGGATTTCACTATATATGGAATCTATAGTGTTCATGATTTCTTTTTCTTCTTCTTCCTTGTTTAGGTCCCTTTCCACTTTTTTCATGGCTTGGTCCTCCCTAGTCAAGATTTAATTTCATCCATGTCCTTATTAGCCATTATTACAGTTACAGCTCAAAACTAAAGAACTAAAATGAAGACATTGTACACACACTACAAGTTATATCTCTCCAGGTTTTTTTCAAACATTCTCTTGGCTAGAGCTCTCTGGTGGTTTTGATTTGATGGAGTTGGGCTTGAAATGGGAATTCTTGTATGTTTCAGCTTTTCCCCTCCTTCTCCTTACGCTCTGGGCCCTTCGTCTTGGCATTCCCCGATATCTTCTGATCAGATAAATATAGTTGCCCTTACCATTCCATTTTAGTCCAGTTTCCAGTTACCACTTTTCCCTATGCTTACACGTCTTGTTTTGACACATGAGCTCTTTCTATTTAATGCCTTTGACTTCGGAGACTGGTTTCCTCAACTTTCAACATCCTCAATCAGGACTGCCATGGCAACTTCAAACAAACCCTAATTTTTCCTCTGTCCAGATTAATTGGTGTCCTTTCAGGTTACAAGCAAACTATTTTTCCCCTTTTGGGTTTTCTATTCTCTACTTTGTTTGGTCTTGACCTTGTTATCCTCAAGCCTTGCTTTGTCTACTGGTTTGAAACCCAGGTGCAGTTTTTAAGTCAATATCTCTTGCTCTAAACTTTTCTCGACTGTCATGTCTGGTATTTTGATATTATTCTCTCTATTTTTTAGAATAGTTATGAGAAAATCTCATTTATTAGAGGGACTTGAGTTTTTTCTTTCTTTTTTCCCTTTTACTCGACACTTTTTCATGTTTATTGCTGTCAATTATTCATAGTTATAAAAATTATTTCATTATCCATGTACCTGCATTTTTGTTCCTTTTTATTTTATCACAGGCGTTTATCCACTACAAGTTCAAATAGCTTGGCCCTCACGTTTTCATTCAATCATTTCTTTAGCTCTGTTATCTTTCATGTTGAGGGATTCCTAGCCATTTAGGGTTATTTGGTGCTGCTCTTGAAGAATGTGCAAGGGCTTAATTACTTAGTGAAAATTAAGGGGTTTTGCAAGCATTTATGGCCTTTTGGTTGAAAATGTAATCAAGAAAAGAGAGCTTAGGAACCGACACCACCATAGAAAATATGTAACCATGAAAGAGGTAAGCATTGATAAGAATGGACAGGTCGTTGAATATTTTCATTTCCAATTAGTACCAAAATACTAAAGTCTTATCTTCTTTTGACTTTTGTTTAATGCCATACCTGTTTCGGTGTCTGTTGTTCGAGTTGTTTCTGCTGATTTTAAATTACCCTTTTGGATTAATTATGAGATTAAATATAATTTGTTTTTGGCCAAGAGTTTATTTTTTTTCTATCCATCTGTGTTCTTTGTTGATCTGTCTTGCTTTGTTGCTCGTGCTCCCATGTTATTTTACTTTCGTTGTGTGCATGTTTTTTTTCTATTTAAAAACGTCGTTCCTTTCTGCTTCATCCTCCTTCTCCTCCTCTTCCTTTGCATCTTATTTTACTTTCATTTGACTTTGAATATTGGAAATTCTTCATTTGTTTTTTTCCAATTTAATTATCGGTTGATCTCGCCATTATCCCTTTTTTTCTTTACCTGTCATGTTGCTCCTACTTGTGCTGCCTTATAAGGGTTGCTGTTTTGTCTTATCTCTCGAATTTTGTTTTTTTTAATGTTATTTTGCTCTCTCTGCAGACAGGCTTACCTGTATAGCTTCAGCTCCACCTTTTGCAAATTGCTTCGAATTCATATTTGTAGATACGTCGCCTTCAATTCCTCTTGCTTTGCTTTTTCTTAGCTGAAATTCAAACCTTCTTCATTCATTCATGCTACAAATTGCCTTCTATCTTTCAATGATCTTTTATGTTTTCTTTAAGTATCCTCCTCGAATCCTTCTCCTTTGTTGGTCATTGCTTTCTTCTTTTTCTCATATTTCAATCATTCAAGACTTTTTTATGCTTGATAGATCAGTTTGCACAGGTCCACCGCCATGCTTTTTACCCCTTTTTGCTTGAGTGGTATTTGTGTTTTCCTCTAGGACTATTTTAAAATCAGATATCTTCTTTCTGTTCTAAGATGATTGATTTTAGTGGTGGATATGACGAGGCAGATGGGGTTCTAGCAAGTCAAGCAACAGCAGAGGCTAGTGTTTATTGGGTTCAGGCTACACTAGATCTGGATGGAACCTGCACTGCTGATGCTGTTGATTATGGTCTTAAATATGGAGTTTGCGATTGAAGCCTCACCAATTGGTCTGGGTCATTTTCTCAAATGCTGCTAAAAGCAAATTACTTGCCTGATTGAAGAAAATGAGATTCAGATAATTCTAAACCCTTCCCACATGGGGAGTTACTATTGATACCATGTCCTTCTCTTTGCTTTTCCTCAAGATAAGGAGAGCTAACATCCAAAGAAGCTGCACTTAGATATTTCTGAAGTGCTGTAGTCTTTTTTCTATTTTTTACTTAATTAATGTCTGTTAACATGTAAAGAAATTGTTATATCCCCTTTTTATTAACTGTAGGTTGTTCAAATCTTGTTTGTGCTGGTGTCTTTTTGTATCAACCTTGGGTTTATGTTACTATAATGTAGCAGACTGTAGGAGTTTAATTGTTAATAAAATCCTGTTTTATTACTCACTTTTGTTCTTGTTGTCCTGTCGAGAGTTCTGTGGATTTCTGCTCAGATCAAACCTATTGAAAGTAATCGCATCCTTTCCAACTATATAAGTTTGTAATAAGGGTTACTTCTTTTAGACAAAATATAAATCACCAAGGGAATAGGCATGAAAAGTACGGATTTTGACCCTAGTTTATACTACTTTCTGACTTCTAAACACATGTCATAGGCATGAAAAGGTGACGACATGTTGAGTAGGACTACTCGACCTTTCTCAATAACGCAATTAAGCAATGAACTGCTGGCTATCTCCACTTTTTCCAAATGAATATCATGTGGATATTCAGAAATTATTTTTTTTCCTAACAAAAAAAAAACCTATTCACTATATACTGAATGCCAATGAATAGTGAAGTTCTAGAACTGTTCCAAAATTTTAATATTTCATTTTGCAAGTCAAACGTGCTCATGATCTTGAAAGTTCATGACTTACTTGCGTTCACAAATATAGAAGATGGAATTTTCCTTCACCATCAAAATAGGAAGGCCATAAAATCAAGAAATCAAAACATAAAAGAGCAAATCTCTAGGCTAGAAAGTAGAAAACAAAAACTCCTTAAAATCTGAAACCATAATTCCAAATTTTATTTGCGATATTACTTCTTATTTTATCTCCTAAAAATCCAACACTTCTTCAAGCTGGAGCATAAATATCTATCGTGCTGAACTCACAAAGAGCTCAAAACTAAGTCTAAGAAGTCCTTTGGTGAAGAAACTGGTTATTTCTTGCATAGTAGAAACAAATGATATGCACAAAGCTCTACTATCAATCTTTTCTTTCATAAAATGTCTATCAATGTCTACATGCTTCGTACTATCAGCTATTTATTGGGTAGTAGGCACACATGGCAAACAAGCACAGAACTCCACTATTAATCTTCTCTTTTATGAAATGTTTGTCAATCTCTACTAGCTTCGTAATCATATTTCTCTAGACATAAGTATAGTATCCTGATGTGAATCTTCTGTCAATGAATGAACTTGTTCAATCTACATCAGTGTATGTCTTTACTGTTTGTTGTGTAGTGTTCTAAAAGAGTAAACCTTTTCCTGATGTACTTTTCACGTATATGAGAATTCAATAAACTACCTCAAGATGTTTTATATAAGGTAAGAGCATAAACTAGTTTACTAAACTTACAACAAATGCAATATCAGGTCATGTATGTGATAAGTAAATCAGCCTTCCCACCAACTTTTGATAATATGTTATATTCACTAGATCACTTTCCTTGTCGTCTCTAAGTTTCTCACTGGTATCTATTGAAATGTCTACTGGCGTACAACCACTCATCCCAGTTTTCTTAAAAGATAAAGGATATATTTTTGTTAGGAGACAATGATCCTTTTCTTTGACCTAAAAATCTTCATTTCAAGAAAATACCTCGAAGATTCTAAATTCTTAATCTCAAATATTGATGAGAGGGAACACTTCAATTGATTTATCTCAAGTACATCAACCTCGATAAGAATTATATCGTCTGCATAGATAATTAGTATTGCTTTATTCTCATCCTGTAAATGTCTTATAAACTTTGTATGATCATTTTATCCTTGAGTATGCCTTTGATTATTAACAAACGGAATGAATTTCTCAAACCAGGCTCTTGGTTATTGTTTTAACCAATATAAAAAATTCTTCAATTTATACACTTTGGTGCCAAACTTTCACAAAATCCTAAGGCTGTATCAATGTATACTTTTACCTCTAGGTCTTTATTAAGGAATGTATTTTTTACATCTAACTGTTGCAGAGGTTGATTACAATTAGTTACAAGTGACAAAGGAACTATTATAAAGTTGAGCTTTGTGATTGAAGAAAATGTCTCCATGTAATAAATGTCATAGGTCTATATGAATTCATTGACAACCAATCAAACTTTATATTGTTCTATGAAGCCATATGATTTATACTTAATTATAAATACTCATTTTCACCATGCAATTGTCTTTCCTCTTGGTAGATCAACTAACTCCCATATGCCATTTTTAAAAAGCTTTCATCTTTTTATATACAACTTTTTTCCATTCAGGAACTTTCAGAGCATCGTGTACAATATTTGGAATATCCATACAAGACAATAGTGAGGTAAAGGCATGAAAAACAAGTGATAGGTTTTCATGTGACAGAATTAAAAAATGGATGTTGGGTGCAAGACCTCACACCTTTACAGATAACAATGGAAATATCTTAATCACTAGACTTGATATTAGAACCAAACTTATGTTCAGAACTAGAAGACCTCAAAACTTGAAGTTGAAATAAACTAAACATGCGGTATAGATTTAGTAAGGATATTACCTTAAGGGTTTATGGATTCGGGGCAGTGCAAAGGATTGGATGAATCTTTCTTTCCAATTGTCCTTCGTCAAGAGTAGACAACATTAAATTATATCCATGTTGTGTTTCTAGTTTATGTTTCTCTTTTGTTAAGATCATGGCATTGTAGGAAGACCTAACTTTTCAGTATCTAAAGGACTTGGTTCATAATTTGTATTTTTAGATTAAATGATCACAATTGAAGAAATATCATATTGTAAGTTGTTAGTTTGAAAAAACAATATGAAACATAGACATAAAAGAATCTATGTTTTGGTTCCCTCTAAAGATGAGGCGTATAAGGATGTAATTCAAAAAAAGTAACATCCATTGTTACAAAATTTATTTTTTTTTAATTAGGCCCAAAACATTTATATCGTTTTTAAATGAGAGCATAACCAATATATTTTTTTGGCTCACGGATAAGTTTTTCTTGATTAACTATGAATATGAATCTAAGCAATACAATCAAATATCTTTAGTGGTTAAAAAAAAAAGGAAAGCCAATTTGATGAATAAAACTTATGAAAAACATTGAAAGGTGTTTCAAATCTTAAAACCTTATTATGAATTCTATTAAAGAGATATGTAGCAGTAAAAATAGCTTCACCCAAAGGTATTTAGGTATTTGATTAGTAGAAAGTAATGTTCAAGCTACTTTCAATAGGTGTTTATTTTTTATATTTGGCCACATTATTTTGTTCCAGAGTGTCAACATATGAGCTTTAATGAACAATTCTTTTTTCACAAAAAAAATTGCCTAAAATTGTTTTGAAATATTCTTGAGCATTATCGCATCATAAAATTTAAAAAAAAATTGAAATTGGGTTTGTACTATAGTGTAAAAAATTTTAAAAATTGTTTTCGCATCAAATTCTTCCTTTATTAAATACACCCAATTTAATCTTGTGTGGTCACCAATAAGTGTCACAAATCATTTTTTTTTCCAAAATACATGGATGCTCTATAGGTTTAAACAAGCCCCTCGTGCATGGTATTCAACACTTAAGCATGCTATTATTCAATTTGGCTTTCATAACTCTAAGTTTGACTCCTCATTATTCATTTATTGAAGTGGCTCAGTTATGTGTTATTTGTTGGTATATGTGGATGATCTTGTGTTTAATGGGAATGATTCTAGATTTGTGCAATCTCTTATTTAGCAGCTTGGTGCTTAATTTTCATTGAAAGATATGGGTACTCTTAACTATTTTTTATAAGTGGAAATTATATCAACTCGTGCATGTTTATTCTTGTCCAAGCACAAATATATCTGTGATTTGTTGTCCAAAACCAACATGGTACATCCTTAAAATTGGTTGATGATACCGCCTCTGTTAATAGTACTGAATTTCATCGAATACTTGGGAGCCTTTAATATCTTTCCCTCACTCGTCCTAATATTTCCTTTGTCGTCAACAAGTTATCCCAATTTATTCATAAGCCCATCAATACACACTGGATAGCAGTTAAAAGACTATTTTAGTATCTGAAATAGACTATATTCCATGGAATCCAACTTCAAAAAGCTACCTCTTGGCATCTCACAACATATTCTGATGCTGACTAGGCTGGAAACATTGATGATCACACTTCTACTTCAGCTTATATCAGTTTTCTAGGACACAATCTCATCTCCTAGAGCTCCAAAAAACAACAGGTTGTTACACGTTCATCTATAGAAGCTGAATACAGATCCTTAACTAATGCAGCAGCATCTGAAACAATATGGTTACTCAGTCTTTTCAATGAAATTGGACTTCCATTTAAAGCTTCACCTTCCCTACTATGTCACTACCTTGGCGCAACTCATCTCAATTTCAATTCGGTTCATCACTCTATAATGAAGCATATTCAGATTGATCTTCACTTTGTCTGTGATTTAGTTCAAAAAGGCACTATTAATGTCAAGCATATTCACACCCAAGCCCAGTTTACAGATCTGCTGACAAAACCTTTATTCAGGCAGCATACTACATTCCTTAGATCCAAGATTGGCCTTACTTATGGAAGTCCTATCTTGTGGGGGCGTATTAAGGAAATCTGTATAAACTCTACCCAAATCAAGCAACAAATTCCTACCTAAGTTTAGCATTCCAACTGTTAAAAATCTTTTCATTTACTGCAAATAATATTATTGTAATATTATAGCAAATGTCCATATGTATCAATTACCTAAAATAGGTTTTGCTCTTGTATATATTTCACTCAACATAAAATGAAATTGTGTGTTGCTTCCATTGAAAAAGTATGAGTAGCTGTTTGATCTTTTAAGACTTACCTCAGCTTTGTGCCGGCAATTATCCATCATATCTTGTCCTTCTTATCAACAAAAAATGCAACTGGAAGATCACAATTCTTTTCAAAAGTCGAGGGTAGGAGGCTATCTGGCCAACTTTCTCATTTCTCGACCTCTATAAAACATGGTTTGATGATGATGATATTGAAATAGGCTGTAGAGATCAATTTCATCTTCATGTTGGTAAAAATCCTTGAACATCACAATCTGTCTTAAATTTAGATACTAAGGTTCTTTGCAATTAAACCCCCTGACAATGGACTTACAAGTGTCGCACCTGTACGGTGTCGCGGCGAATATTCCACTTAAATCTAAATGTATATCTATCTGGAAAATATGGAGAGACAAGAAATTCTTCTCTTTTATCAGTGGAAAATGGAATAGGAGTCGCCACCTAGTATTTTGGTCACTAGAAATCCTAACTGGTCTCAGAGATTTGGGTACAGGGACTGATTGCGTAAAAAGAAGGTATTAGCACCCAAATACGTCTTACCTAAGGTAAGCTGCATTGTTTGATTGTCTGATAAAAAGCTAATGTGTTATTATATTTTTAATTATTGGTCTGTCTTTGGTTCAAGAAAAGTCCTCCTCAGTAAGGAGGTCCTTATCTTATCGGATAAAAACCTAGTCATTCTAACGTCTATATAAAAACTATATTTTTAATATCAAGAATACGTTTTACGTATAAATTTGTAATCTCATATACTAAAATAAGACAAAAAAAATTTAGAATTTTTTAAAATATTGGCCTAGTTCTTATGGCTCTGACAAACTTGTTATTAAAGCCAAAGTGCATGCAAAAATCTTTTTGAAAAAAACTTTTTGTGTTTTATGTATAAAAACAAAATGATTTTTTTTTGTTTTGTTGTATGAAAATACGATGTGATAATTTTTCTTATCTTCGAGAGACTTAGTCGTATGCATAAAATCAAAACATTTTTTATTTTTATTTTTTGATGTCCTTATAAAAATTAGATATTTTAATATCGGATTTGTATCTTTACAGTATAAAAATACAAATCGATATTGATCAAAATGCAGTAACAAATTTGCGGAAAATCATAAATTTTTGAAATAATTTTTTTGAAGAAAATTTCCTTCTTGTTTTTGGGATTTTTTATTGGACAGGACTCGGTCCAAAAGAAAACTAAACTGAAATTAGGCCCAAATAAAATGAGACCTACTTTCTACAGGGCTGGACTTAGCCCAGCCGCATGTGCTATGCTGATATTCCAGCCTGAAACAATAGTAACCGGGTTACTGTGTATGAGCACAGTACAGCTAGTTAATTAGCCGGTTACTATGCACATGCATAACAAGTTAATTAATTAGTCAGTTACTGTGCCCTTCACTATAACCGACTAATTATTTTCTTGCTTGCAGAACGTGCACAGTGCACGTTTTGCAATGCAAGAAGATGAACAGAAAAAAGAGATAAGGGGAAGAGGGCTGACCTGCGGTGGCTCTAAAGGCGGTGCTGCTGGCGGTTTTTGACCGAAGGATGGCTGAGACGGTGGTCGGTTGCTAGGGAGCCCGATGACAGCAGTTGTTCTTTCTTCTTATTCCCTGTGCAAAGGCGCCAAACTCTGGTTTTTTCTCCTTTTCTCGTCTGCTTCTATTCTACTCTATGTCACTGTCTTTGTTTCGTCCCCTTTGTCCCTATGTCTTCTCCCCTTCTGGTTTGTTTTACTTCGGTTTCTCTCCTCTCTCTCTCCTCTATTCGCCCCTGTTTTGTCTTCTCCTTCTATTGCTGACGGTGTTCTTCCCTCTCACGATGGTTCTGCTATTATTAGCAGTGCTAATGGTGGCAGAATGGCGGTGGTTCCAGGGGGTGAGGCACGATTCTTCTTCTTCTCCTTGCAGAGGCCCTAGTCTCTGTTTTTCTCTCCTCTCTTTCGTTTTGGCTTTCTCTCCTCTGTCTCTCAAACAAATCTTCCTCCTTCTTTTTCTCGTCCCTCTCCCTCAGTTTCTCTCTTCTTTACACTCGAAATCCTCCCCTCGTTCAAAAACTCCCCCCTTTCTTTCTTTCTATTTTTTGTTTCTTTATTTCTGCCTCTCTCTGTTTTCTCCCCTCATCCAAAACTTCCTCCCGTTCAAAAACTTTCCCCCTACTTAACTCTCACAGTACCTCTCCCCGTTTCAAACTTCCTTATCCTCCCTTTTTGCTGGTGTTGGGCGCAGTATTTATAGGGCAAAAGGAGTGGGGGCGTCCCTATTGCCGCCCTATTGCTGCGCATGGGGAGCATGGCTTTACTGCCTTGCCACAGCGCCGGGTTAGTTGGCTAGTAGGCGTGGCTGGCAGGGCGCGGCTCCCCCCATCATAAGGGGGCGTTGGGCTTCGGGTTTTGGCAGAGCACACAGCAAGAAGGAGTAAAGAAGAAAAAAAACAAAAGCTTATATCTTCCCCTGCTGCACGTTCATGAAACGACACTATTTTGTTTTTTTATTATTATTATTATTTATTTTATTATTATTAATTATTATTTTTTGTTTTTTTTATATATTTTTATTTTATTATTTTATTTTTTATATAGGAACTCAAAAATAAGTTATAACAACAAGTATCGTTGATATATACCTAGCATCTGTCATGAAAAGGAGGTAAGGTTCAAGAACTTGATTAGTATGTCCAAGGTATAATACTTCATCTACAACATGGATTTCATGATGAGGTTGTGCCTATATGGAGAATATGAAACCTTTCATTGGCTTTCTCTTACATAGCTTATTATGAGAGGTGCGCATATAAATGATGAAAATATACTTGAAAATATAGAGAGATCACAAACGTTAGGAAATGAGATTACAATTGAAACATTTAATAATATAATGTAGAGAACTCTGTAGAACAATTAGAATCAAGGAATAAACAAGATTGACTGAAGATATTTGACACCATGAGCTCATATGTTTATGATATTTTATATTTATTATTTGATATATAGAATTGAATTAGTATGATGATAACAAAATTGTATTTTATAAAGACATTATTGTTACTAATTATATGTTTCATATTTATAAGTCATGTTAAGTAAAGACTGGTATTGTAATATATGAAATGGACTCTGTCAACTTGATAAATACAATCATCATTTCTCTTATTAGTTCTCTATGATATGTGATACAATCAATATATATAAGTTTTTAGTAATACTCTATGTGTATTATGTTGATCAACAATACTCTAAAAAGTTTAGGGGATTTGTCGTACAAAATTGCAATTGAATCCTCTCACTAAACATTATAGACTCACTGTTCATAGTTTTTTTTCACCCTTGTAAGACCAAATTAGAGGCTAATTTAAGTTATTTTTTTATTACAAGACTGGGGACAAAGTGAAAAGGTGGATGAAATGGATGGTTTTTTCAACTTTGAATAAAATGTTTATTGTATACCTCATACTTTTAAAATTGTAAATATTTCGTTTTTTTAATTTTTAAAATTTCAAGAAAAAAAATTAATTTTACTCCAAAAATTAATTTCTCTTATTTTTTTAATCTCTGGTTTGAGAAATGATAGAAAAAGTTACTAGATTCCAACGATACAAAGAGAAAATCATCCTTGACATCAATTTTGGCCACCAAAATAGTTGATTTTGGTGTTAACAGGTTCCATTCAATGATAAAAGCTCTACTTAAGTATTTTTCCACCTTCGGATTGCCTAAAAAAACATATATGAGTTCGGAAAGATTTTTGATATGGGACTAATTTCAGTTTTTGTATAATTTTCTAATATCATTGATGAGTTTATCAAGATATCTAGGTGTTTTGGATGAAAAATAATTAATATTTATTAAACTATGAAGAAATATAATATTACATGAGTAAGTGTGAGAATGTAACCTTATATATGAAGAAATATAAAACCGTTTTTATTTTTTCATGTGGAAAGCCTTTTATGTTTGTAGTCTACTTTCTATTTTTTCTCCCCAGCTATGACTATACGTTCAATTCAAGTTTGAAATACACGCAAACTGATCTAAATATATCCATATTAATAAAAAAAAAATAATAATAATAAAGAGAGTGAAGTGCCCATAAGATTAGTGTGGGATGAATGAAGATTGGCTTTTTTAGTATTTTGTTGCTTTGTAAAAACCTGAAAGCAAATACAATTTAATGTGCTTATATTCAACTGTGTTGCCAATATGCTTGTATGCTAATTCCGTGATTCCAAATTTATGCTAGTATTATATATATATATATATTGTATGGGCTTTTGATTAAGTTGGATTTCGAAAATAATATGCCCATAAGGAGCCCAAAGCTACGCAAACGACAGCCCGGTGTAAACAAAGAGTGTATGCAGGTTGGACCTCATAAATCCATCACTTTAATTTGCTCTCCAATCCCCGAGATTTACATGGAAATTCCGTGCCCCTTTTTATTATTATAATTTAATCTAATAAACACAATTTTTTTG
>Ga0325400_1003080_pt1 | contig 14901 bp, 14 predicted proteins | sample PopdelMetagenome_2_FD_205662 | JGI IMG/M metagenome (GOLD analysis project Ga0325400, IMG submission 205662) | Populus deltoides microbial communities from Bellville, Georgia, United States - Xylem-PdKOR-R1 | ecosystem: Host-associated > Plants > Phyllosphere > Stem > Wood/Secondary xylem... | reverse complement strand
GCTCGACTTGTAGCCGCTCTTGTGCTGGTCGAAACGCCAGTCTGGGTCGCGCGACGTCTGGCCGACGTACAGTCCCCACCCATCCCGCCGCCGCGGATCGTGGAGCAGCACGACGTAGACGGAGTGGTTGGCGCCGCGCTCACCGCGGCTCGTCGCGCGCAACGTGGCGCATGCCCGACCCGCCAGCGCTACGCATTCGGCAGCGGTCACCATGGTGCCGGTATGGATCGCCTGCGGCGCACTGTGTCAGGGGGCGCTGTCGCCCGTGCAACGTCCCTTCCGGCTGATCCGCGGCCGTCCTGTCCGGCGCGGATCGCGCGCGGACGGATCAGCGGCTCCCATCCTCGTCCGAACCGGCACCCACCGGCGAGTCCTCCGACCCGCCCGACGTCTCGGGCTCATACTCTTCGCCCGGACTGCCGGTGCCATGCGCCTCGCCGTCGCGAGAAACGCCGAGCCGGCGATCGCTGTCCCGCCACTCCGCCTGCCCATCGCCGTCATATTCCTGACCCGAATAGCCGCCGTGCGTGCCGATTTCGCCCATGCCGGGTTCGGGATGGGCGAAGGGAGGAGCCTTGCCCGTGTCCTCCGGGATGTCGCGTGCGTCTGCCATCGTCGGCTCCTCTGCGCCTGGTTCGGGTAAGTTCATGCGACCTCCGGAGACGGCGGTTCGTCCGCCAGCAACTCGGCCAGCGCGGTGATGCCGTCGCCGGCGAAATGGTCGTGGGCGGCCCCGTCGATCATGACCGCGTGCTCGGGCGTGAGAACCGCGGCCGTGCGGTGCTCGGCGTCTAGCCGCTGCCACTCGCGCACGGCAGCCTTCAGGTTGGTGACTTCGGCGATGTCGCCACCAGCACGGACCACATTCTCCAGCGCGGCGCTCATGGTCCAGTCGATCGCCGGTGTCCTCGCCGCGTCGCCCCACGTCGCTTCCGTCATCATCCGCCTTCCCACACGCGATCGGCCAGAGTGCCGCCAGCCCTGTAAGCGCAGGGAGGGGCTGCGATGTTCCACGCCTGTGCCTTCGATCGTCATCCGACAGCGGCGATCCGTCCGCTCCGTTTTGAACCGCTGGTCATCGAATTGTCGCCAGCATACCGAGGGCGCCCACCCTTTCTGCGACACGCTCGCAATTGGCGTTGACGCGAATAACGATTCGCAATAGCAGCCTGCCGACAAGCTTTTGGGGGGCTCACGTGTCTGACAACGTAGTGCAACCGGCGGGTGCCTTTCTGGCCCTCGCCGCGGTGGGGTTCATCTCGTCTCCGGCCTATGCCGGTCCCACGACCGGCAAGGCGCCGGCCGAAACCGATCAGGATCGCACCGCGGCGGACCGCGACCGCGACGTCGTGGTCATCGGCGACCGCGCGAACGAACTGCAGGGGCCGAAAGCGACCGAGCTGCTGGCCAACACGCCGCGTTCGATCGTCGTGCTGCCCAAGGAGGTGATCGAACAGACCGGATCGACCACGCTGGCCGAGGCGCTGCGCACCGTTCCCGGCATTACCTTCGGCGCGGCCGAGGGGGGCAACCCGGTCGGCGACCGCCCCTTCATCCGCGGGTTCGACAGCCAGGGATCGACCTTCGTCGACGGCGTGCGCGACATCGCCGCCCAGTCGCGCGACACCTTCGCGGTCGAGCAGGTCCAGGTCGTCCGCGGGTCGGACTCGACGCTCGGCGGTCGCGGCAGCGCGGGCGGGTCGATCAACATCATCACCAAGACGCCGCAGCTGACCGACTTCGTCCGCGCATCGGCCAGCGCCGGCACCGCCGACTACAAGCATGCCGCGCTCGACGTGAACCAGTATCTGGGCAACGGCATCGGCGTGCGCGTGGCGGGCATGTGGCACGACCAGGACTTCGCCGGGCGGGACGAGATCTACTCGCGCCGCTGGGGCGTCGCGCCGTCGGTCACGATCGGGCTCAACACCGACACGCGGCTGACCGCGGGCTATTATTACCTGGAAACGCACGAGCTGCCGGACTCCGGCATCCCGTACCTGTACACCGCCGGCAACCTGCCGGGCACGGGCGAGATCTACGTCGAACCCGCGATGGGTCGCGTGACCACGATCGCCGGCTTCACCGGCACGGTCCCGCGCGACGCCTTCTACGGCCTCGCCGCCCGCGACTTCCGCGATACGAAGACCAACCAGGCGACGCTGCGTGCCGAGCACCAGTTCGGCAGCCTGATCCTGCGCAACAGCTCGCGGTACGGCCACAACGAACAGTCGTACATCCTCACCCAACCCGACGACCAGCAGGGCAACGTCTTCGGCACCAATCCGGCGAATCCGGCGACTGCGGGCGGCCAGGTCTGGCGTCGCGTCAACACGCGCCGCGGCTATACCGAGACGCTGACCAACCAGACCGACCTGTTCGGCACGTTCCAGACCGGCTCGATCAAGCACAGCATCGCCACCGGTTTCGAATTCAGCTGGGAAAAGGCGCGGCGCGGGACCTTCGTCACCGCCAGCGGATCGACGATCACCCCGCGCTGCACGCCGGCCGCGGTCGCGCGCTACTACTGCACCAGCCTGTTCGCGCCGACGCCGAACGATCCGTTCGTCAACTACGCGAGCGACACGTCCACCGTCGTGGTGCCGATCGCCAAGTCCGCGTCGATCGGCGAGACGCAGAACGTCGCGAGCACCAAGGCGATCTACGCCTTCGATTCGATCACGATCGTGCCCCAGCTGATCGTCAACCTGGGGCTGCGCTACGACGATTTCTCGTCCAAGGTCACGCCGGGCGGGGCGGCCACCGCCACCAGCCTGGTCACGCTGAAGCGCAGCGACAAGCTGTTCAACTGGCAGGCGGGCGCGGTCTTCAAGCCCACCGCCAACACCAGCCTGTATGCCAGCTACGCCACCGCCGCGACCCCGCCCAACAGCCTGATCGGCGAGGGGCAGGAGACGAACGCCCTGCCGACCACAGCGACCCAGGCGAACCTCGATCTGCTCGACAGCCTGAAGGTCGAGAAGACCAAGAGCTACGAGGTCGGGGCAAAGGCCAGTCTGTTCGACAGCCAGCTCTCGCTGACGCTGGCCGGGTTCCAGACCGAGACGACCAACGCCCGCGTGACCGGCCCGAACAACACCGTCGAATTCATCGGCGAACGCCGCATCCGGGGTGTCGAATTCAGCTTCAACGGCAACCTGACCCGGTGGCTGACGCTGTTCGGCGGCTACACCCACCTCGACCCGAAGGTGGTCGACGGGGGCTTCACCGCGCTCACCGCGCCCGCTGTCGGCACCCAGGCGGCCAAGGTCGTCCTCGTTCCCGCCGCGCTCACCGGCCGGCAGGCGCCCCAGACCGCGCGCGACAGCTTCACGCTGTGGGCGAACGTGACGCCGCTGAAGGGTCTGTCGTTCGGTGGCGGCGCCTTCTACACCAGCCGCGTGTTCGGCGGCTATTCCGACAATCGCACCGCGACCCAGAACGCGGCAGGCGTGGTGACCGTCAACCCGGCGACGCGGGTCCGCGTCCTGACGGTACCGGAATACTGGCGCTTCGATGCGCGGGTCGGCTACACCTTCAACGAGCGGGTCGACCTCAGCGTCAACGTCCAGAACCTGACGGACGAGGTGTATTTCCCGCAGGCCTACACCGCCCACTATGCCTCGATCGCACCAGGCCGCTCCGCCTTCGCGACGCTGGGAGTGAAGTTCTGAAGCGCGGAATCGACACACTCTCGCGCGCCGACATCGACGCCCGCCTCTCCGGTTCGCCGGAGGAGCGGGCGTCGCTCGTGCGCGCAGGGGCCGAGGCGGGCGTGGCGGAGGCGCAGGCGGTGTGGGGGCAGATGTGCCTCGACGCGGGCGCGCCGGGGGATGGCTTCGCCTGGTTCAACAGGGCCGCGGCGCAGGGCCACCTGATGGCGCTCAACATGGTCGGGCGCTGCTACGACCTCGGCTGGGGCGCTACCGTCGACAAGGTGCGGGCGGCCGAGTGTTTCCGCGTCGCCGCCGAACGGGGCCTCGCCTGGGGCATGTACAATTACGCGACCGCGCTGACGCTGGGTGACGGCGTCGCGCAGGACCGGGCCGCCGCACTCGAATGGCTGACGCGCGCGGCGGGCTGCGACACCGGCATGGCGCGGGCAAAAGCACTGAACTTCATCGGCAGTTTTGCCGAGGATGGCTGGGCCACCCCCCGCGACATGGCTCGTGCGGCGGGCTGCTATGCCGAGGCGGCGGAGGGCGGCGATTTCCGTGGCTGCTTCAACCATGCGCGGATGCTCGCCGACGCGGGCGACACGGATGCGGCGCTGACGTGGATCGCTCGCGCGCGCGAACTCGGCCACGAACGCTTCGTCACGCAGATGCGCGGCTGGCTCGATGCCGCGCCCGAACCGCTGCGCAGCCGGGGTCTCGCGCTATGCTGATCGCCATCCCCGACGTGCTCGACGCGGCGGCCGTGGCCCGCATCCGCACGCTGATCGATGCGGCGGCGTGGGGCGACGGGAACGCCACGTCGGGGGCGCAGTCGGCGCTCGCCAAGCGCAACGAGCAGCTGCCGGAGGGTTCGGACGCGGCGCGGGAGGCCGGCGGAATCGTGCTCGACGCGCTCGCGGCATCGCCGCTGTTCGTCGCCGCGGCACTCCCTCTCAAGGTCTTTCCCCCGCTGTTCAACCGCTACGCCGGCGGACAGGACTTCGGCACCCACGTCGACAACGCCGTCCGCATCCGCCGCGGCAGCGACTTCCGCATCCGCTCCGACCTGTCGGCGACGCTCTTCCTGGCCGAACCCGGCGAGTACGACGGCGGCGAGCTGGTGGTGGAGGATCTGTTCGGCGAGCAGCGGGTGAAGCTGCCGGCGGGGCACCTCGTCCTCTATCCCGCGTCCAGCCTGCACAAGGTCGAGCCGGTGACGCGCGGCGCGCGGCTCGCGTCTTTCTTCTGGATCCAGTCGATGGTCCGCGACGACGGCGCGCGGCGCATCCTGTTCGACCTGGACCGCGGCGTACAGGCGGTCGCGGCCGATCGCGGCAGCGGCGACGCCACCGTCGTTTCCCTGACCGGCGTCTACCACAATCTGCTGCGCCGCTGGGCCGACGTCTAGGCCGCGGCAATCGTCGGCCGAAAGGCTGATTGACACTGATAATCGATCGCAATAGCGCGGTGAGCGATGTCGAATCTTCCGATCCCCTCCGGCGAGCCCAAGCCCCGCACGCGACCGTACGGCGGCGCCTGCCCGCCGCCGTACGGACCGGGGCGATGACCGCGACCGCCCGCCCCGCGAAGCGCCGGTGGCGCAGCTGGTATCTGAAGCAGCTTCACACCTGGCACTGGGTCAGCGCGGCCGTGTCGCTCGTCGCCATGCTGCTGTTCTCGGTCACGGGGATCACGCTCAACCATGCCGCCACGATCTCCGCCAAGCCGGTGACGGCCGAGCGTCGCGGCACCCTGCCCGCACCGCTGCTGGCGCAGTTGGCCGGCAAGTCGGGCGATACGCCGCTGCCGTCCGCGGTGTCGGCGGCGGTTCGCCAGGCGGTCGATCTCGACCCGGGCGGCCGACCCGGCGAATGGTCCGACGGTGAGGTGTACGTCGCCCTGCCCCGCCCCGGCGGCGACGGCTGGGTCAGCATCGACCGCGCGACCGGGGCGATCACCGCCGAAGTGACCGATCGCGGGTGGATCAGCTACCTCAACGATCTGCACAAAGGGCGCAACGCGGGCAGCGCGTGGTTCTGGTTCATCGACGTTTTCGCCGCGGCGTGCGTGCTGTTCACCCTGACCGGCCTGCTGCTGCTTCAGCTCCACGCCCGCCATCGCAAGTCGACCTGGCCGATCGTCATCGCCGGCCTGGTCCTGCCGGTCGTCATCGCCGTTTTCCTGATCCACTGAGGAGCCCGCCCCATGCGCCTGTCCGCCCCCCTGCTGATCGCCGGAACGATCGCCGCCCCGGCCACCGCCGGAACCGTCACGGTCACCATCCCGAAGCTGGCCGTCGCCGAATACCACCGTCCCTATGTCGCGGTGTGGGTCGAACCGCAGGGCGGCGGCCCCGCCCGCACGATCGCGGTGTGGTACGACATCAAGAAGGTCGGCAACGAACCCGGCACCAAATGGCTGTCGGATCTGCGCGCGTGGTGGCGCAAGGGCGGGCGCAGCACCGCCATGCCGGCGAACGGCATCAGCGGCGCCACCCGCGCGCCCGGCACGCACAGCATCCCGCTGCCCGCCGACCTGAAGCCCGGCGCCTACACGCTGAACGTCGAGGCCGCGCGGGAGACCGGCGGCCGCGAACTGGTGCAGGTGCCGCTGCTGGTTCCCAGCAAGGCCGCCCGCGCGAGCGGTTCGCACGAACTCGGCGCCGTCACGATCTCGGCCCGCTGAACAGCAACCGACCCCGCCTCCGGCCAGGATGGCGCAACAGGAGCCTGCCCATGAAGAAGCTTACCTCGCGCGTGCTCGTCGCCGCCGCGCTGCTCAGTGTCCCTGCCGCGGTGTCGGCGCACCGCATGTGGCTGCTGCCGTCCGGCACGATCTTCGCGGGCACCGACAGCTGGGTCACCGTCGACGCGGCGGTGTCGAACGACCTGTTCTACGCCGACCACCAGCCCGGCCGGATCGAGGGCATGAAGGTGTGGCAGCCCGACGGCTCGCCCGGGCGTGTCCAGAACGGATCGACCGGTCGCTACCGCTCGGTCTTCGACGTCCAGCTCGACAAGCCCGGCACGTGGAAGATCGGGACGGAGACGAGCGCACTGATGGGCAGCTTCAAGGTCGACGGCGTGGAGCGGCGCGTGGGCGGTCGCGGCGGGCCGCCGGGTGGTGGCATGGGTGGACCTGGCGGACCGCAGGGTCGCCCCGGCGGTCCGGGTGCAGGTGGGCCGGGTGCAGGCGCGCCGGGCGGGATGCGCCAGCCGCCGTTGACCGCGGCCGACATCCCGGCGAACGCGACCGACGTACAGCTGACCGAGGTCCAGAGCCGCAACGAGATTTTCGTGACCACGGGCGAGCCGACGCGAACGGTGCTGAAGCCCACCGGCAAGGGGCTGGAGCTGGACCCCGTCACCCACCCCGACGAACTCGTCGCGGGGGAGAAGGCGCAGTTCCGCTTCCTGGTCGACGGCAAGCCGGCGGCGGGGCTGAAGGTGACGGTCGTTCCCGGCGGCAAGCGTTACCGCGATGCGGAGGGCGCCCGCGAGCTGACCACGGGCGCCGACGGCATGCTGGCGCTCGATTGGCCGAATGCGGGAATGTACTGGCTCAACGCGACGCTGACCGACAACAAGCCGACGGCGGCGCGCGCGACCAGCCGCCGCATGAGCTACACCACCACGGTCGAGGTGATGACTCCCTGACCGACACACGCCCGAGCTGCCGGACCGGAGTTCGGCGGCTCGGTAGTGGGGGCGAAGAGGCACGCTGGCTGCCATTCGCCAGCCGCGTGTCAGGGGAGCGTCACCCGACACGCCGCCCGATAAATGATGCACTGCGAAACGATCGCGCGCCCGCAGGCGTTACCCGGCAGATGCAAGACAGCGACAACCATCTGCCCCCCGGCGCGCTGCCCGCCGACGCCGCCCTGTTCCTCGACTTCGACGGCACGCTGGTGGAGCTGGCGAACCGCCCCGACGCAGTGATCGTAGACGGCGCGCTGTCGGCGCTGTTGCAGCGTCTGCGCGAGCAACGCGCGGGTCGCGTCGCCATCATCAGCGGCCGATCGATCGCGCAGCTCGACGACTTCCTGGGCGCGGCGCTCGACGGGATCACGCTCGTCGGCAGTCACGGCGCGGAAATCCGCACGGTCGGCGGCACGATCATGCGGCCGGAGCGTCCCGCCTCGCTCATCGAGGCCGAGCGCGCCTTCACCGACCGGTTCGGCGATACCCCCGGCGCGGTCATCGAAGTCAAGTCGCTCGGCGTGGCGATCCACTATCGTCTCGCGCCCGAGATCGGCGACGCGGCCGAGGCGATGGTCGCCGACCATGCGGATCGTCACGGCCTGGCGGTGCAGAAGGGTAAGATGATGAGCGAAGTGCGCGTCGCGGGCCACGACAAGGGCACCGCCATCACCGCACTGATGCAGCTGCCGCAGTTCGCCGGGTACAACCCCGTCTTCGCCGGCGACGACCTGACCGACGAGGCGGGCTTCCTCGTCTGCTCCGACGCGGGCGGCGGGGGCATCCTGATCGGCCCGCCGCGCGACACCGCGGCCCGGTGGCGGATCGCGGACGTCGCAGGATTTCGCAACTGGCTGGAGGAGGCGGCATGACCGCGACGATGGATCTGTGGCCCATCGGCAATTGCCAGGTTTCGGCACTGGTGGACCGGAACGGGCGTTTTGTCTGGGGATGCCTGCCGCGGGTGGACGGCGATCCGGCGTTTTCCTCGCTGCTCGACGATGCCCCGCGCGCAGGCGACGGCGCGTTCGGCTTCTGGGAGATCGACCTGGACGGCGCAGCCACCACCGAACAGGCGTATATGCGCAACACCCCGGTGCTGGTGACCCGGCACGACGACGGGCGCGGCAATGCGATCGAGGTGATCGATTTCTGCCCGCGCTTCCGCGCGCACGACCGCATGTACCGGCCGGTGGCGTTCTGTCGCATCGTCCGCCCGCTGTCGGGCTCGCCTCGCATCCGCGTGCGGCTGCGGCCAGCGACCAACTGGGGGGCGGCGCAGGCCGAGCGGACGCGCGGGTCGAACCATGTCCGCTACCTGCTGGACGGAGGCGCCGTGCGGCTGTCGACCAGCGCGCCGGTCGGCTGGATCGAGGACGAGCGGCTGTTCCGCGTCGAACGCCCGCTGCACTTCTTCCTCGGCCCCGACGAGAGCTTCGCCGACGAACTCCCCGCCGCCGTCGACGCCATGCTGAAGCGCACGATCGACGAGTGGCGCCACTGGGTGCGCGGTCTGGCGACGCCGGTCGAGTGGCAGGAGGCGGTGATCCGCTCCGCCATCACCCTGAAGCTGTGCCAGCACGAGGAGACGGGGGCGATCGTCGCCGCGCTCACCACCTCCATCCCCGAACACGCGGGATCGCAGCGCAACTGGGATTATCGCTACTGCTGGATCCGCGACGCCTACTACACGGTGCAGGCGCTCAACCGGCTGGGCGCGCTCGATGTGCTGGAGGGATACCTCGAATACCTTCGCAACATCGTCGACAATGCAGCAGGCGGTCACATCCAGCCGCTGTACGGCGTTGGCGGGGAAGCGACGCTGATCGAACGGGAGGCTCCGGCCCTGTCCGGCTACCGCGGCATGGGCCCGGTCCGCGTCGGCAACCAGGCCTATGAACAGGTCCAGCACGACGCCTATGGCCAGATCGTGCTGTCGAACGCGCAGGCCTTCTTCGATCAGCGGCTGTTCCGGATGGGCGGCCAGGCCGATTTCGAGCTGCTGGAGCCGGTCGGCGAACGCGCGTGGAAGGCGTACGACCAGCCCGACGCCGGGCTGTGGGAGCTTCGCACGAAGAGCCACGTCCACACCTATTCCGCGGCGATGTGCTGGGCGGCCTGCGACCGCCTGGCCGCGGTGGCCGACGTTCTGGGGCTGGAGGATCGAGCGACGCTGTGGCGCGACCGCGCCGCCACGATGCGCACGACGATCGAGACGCGGGCGTGGCGCGAGGAAACGCAGCGCATGTCGGCGACCTTCGGCGGCGACGATCTCGACGCGAGCCTCATCCAGCTGCTCGACCTGCGCTTCGTGGCGCCCGACGACCCCCGCTTCCGCGGCACGCTGGCGGCAGTCGAGGACGGGTTGCGGCGCGGATCGCACATGCTGCGCTACGCCATTCCCGACGATTTCGGCATGCCCGAGACGGCGTTCAACGTCTGCACCTTCTGGCTGATCGAGGCGCTGCACGCGACCGGGCGCGACCAACACGCGCGCGAGCTGCTGGAGGAGATGCTCGCCAGGCGGACGCCGGCCGGCCTGCTGTCGGAGGACATCGACCCCGAGACGGGCGAGCTGTGGGGCAACTATCCCCAGACCTATTCGCTGGTCGGCCTCATCAACTCCGCGGTGCTGCTGAGCGAGCCGTGGAGTGCGATCCGGTGAGCCGCCTGATCGTCATCTCGAACCGGGTGCAGGCGCGTACAGAATCGGGCGGCAAGGGCGCACAGGGCGGCCTCGCCGTCGCGCTCAACGCCGCGCTGGCGGAGGGTGACGGCATCTGGTTCGGCTGGTCGGGCGAGACCGGTGAGGACCACCCGCTCCGCTTCGCGACCTACGACGGTGTCACCTCCGCGGTGATGGATCTGTCGGATCAGGACGTGGAGGAATACTACGACGGCTACGCCAACCGCACGCTATGGCCGCTGTTCCACCACCGTTTGGGGCTGACCGAGTTCGAGCGGGACTTCGCCGGCGGGTACGAGCGGGTCAACCGCATTTTCGCCGAACGCATCGGTCCGCACATCACCGACGACGATCTGATCTGGGTCCACGACTATCACATGATCCCGCTCGGCTGGCTGCTGCGGCAGCAGGGCGTCACCAACCGGATCGGTTTCTTTCTCCACATCCCCTGGCCGCCCACCCAGCTGCTGGTCGCCCTGCCCGATCACCGTCGCCTGGTGGAATCGATGTTCGCCTACGACGTCATCGGCTTTCAGACCGAGGAGTGGCTGGACAGCTTCCGTCACTACGTCGTCAACGTGCTGGACGGCGTGCTGGGCGACGACGACGCGGTCACCGTCGGCGGCCGGACGATCCGGGCGATCGCCTGCCCGATCGGGATCGACGCGACGGAGTTCGTCGCGGTGGCGAACGGTCCGGGCGCGCGCGCCGCGCAGCTGCACCAGCTGGAAAGCGGTGTCGGCCGCAGCCTGATCGTCGGCGTCGACCGGCTCGATTATTCGAAGGGGTTGCCCGAACGGTTCGCCGGCTACGAACGCTTCCTCCAGAACCATCCCGACCGGCAGTCGCTGGTCTATCTGTTGCAGATCGCGCCACCGTCGCGCAGCGCGGTGCAGAGCTACCGCGACATCCGCAGCAGCCTCGAACAGATGTCGGGGCGCATCAACGGCGCCTATGCGCAGACCGACTGGGTACCGATCCGCTACGTCAACCGCGGCTACCCGCGCGACGACCTCGCCGGCATCTACCGCGCCGCCAGGATCGGGCTGGTGACGCCCTTGCGCGACGGCATGAACCTGGTCGCCAAGGAATATGTCGCCGCGCAGGATCCGCGCGATCCCGGCGTCCTGATCCTCTCCCGCTTCGCCGGCGCCGCGGCGCAACTGGGCGAGGCCCTGCTCGTCAACCCGTACAGTCCCGAGGAGCTGGCCGACGCGATCGACCGGGGGCTCCGCATGCCCAGGGCCGAGCGGATCAGGCGCTGGCAGGCCATGTTCGACAATGTGGTGGCCGAGGACGTGATCTGGTGGCGGCGGCGCTTCCTGAACGCCCTGGTCTCGGTCGCCATGCCGGATACGGCTGATGCGGCACTGTCGGCCGCAGCGGCGCCGATCAGCGCGACGCCGTTATCGCGCGAAAGCGCGGCAGCCGCCACCAAGGAACCCGCGGGTTGAGGTGGTGCTCGTGATGATAGGCACCGAAATGGAAGCAGGTCACCAGCGACATCACCGACGATAGCTCGCTGCTGCGCGCATTGTGATGGTCGGCGAAGGCGTGATCGTCGTGCCGATGCGGCAGATAGGTGCCGAATGTGAACAGCTGAGCCAGCGCGATCAGCGCCGGCACCGCCCAGAACACCACGATGTTCACCAGCGACGCGCCCAGCAGCATGTAGATGACGGCCGCGACGGTGATCCGCAGGATTTGCGCGTGGCTGTAATATCCGCGAAAGAAGCTGACGAACCACGGCAGGGCGCGCCGCGGCGCAGCGGCATGGAAGTCCGGGTCGTGTTCGGTTCCCGGCCGGGCGTGGTGGGCGTGGTGCTTGGGCAGCAGCGCCGAATAGGAAAGCCCGGCGTAGGCGCCCAGCCCCACCCGCCCGATTGCGGCATTCAGTCGCGGCCAGCCGGGCGCCAGCGATCCGTGCATGCAGTCGTGCGCGACGATGAACAGCCCGGTGCTGAGCCACGCCTGGACTAGCACGAGCAGGATCGCGACCGGCGTGGTCGCCAGGCTGAAACGCCAGAAGAAGATGCCGCCGACGTGGATCGCCAGCCATGCCGCGGCGATCCCGCCGGCAAGTGCCAGGCTGTACCCCGTGTCGCGGCTCATTCGTGTCACGGCTCGGCCCGCTCGGCCAGCTTGCGCTTCAGCTTGGCGGGGTCGGGCGCGAACAGGAACCCGAAACTGACCCCGCCGTGCTTGCCCTTCACCGCGTGGTGCAGCCGGTGCGCCTGCAGCAGCCGCTTGGCGTAGCCGTGGCGCGGCACCCACCGCACCCCGAACCGCTGGTGGACCAGAATGTCGTGAACCAGGGCGTAGATCGCCCCATAGACGGTGATGCCCAGCGCCACCCACCAGACCGCTTCCCACCACATGCCGACGACGAACAGGCCGACGACGACAACGGCGAAGGTCACCGCGTAGAGGTCGTTCTTCTCGAACGGGCCTTCGGTCGGTTCGTGGTGGGATCGGTGCCAGTTCCAGCCCCATCCGTGCATCACATATTTGTGCGTCGCCCAGGCGAAACACTCCATCGCCAGCACCGTGGCCACCACAATCGTCAGCTTCTCGTACCAGCTCATGCTTCTTTCCGGTGCTCGCGTCGGCGCACGAATGCGCGGCTTGGACGGGATCCGTCGCGGTCCTCGGTGGGCTTCGTCACCTGCATGTGAGCGCACGAGGGCTCAGTGGCAAGCTCCTTCGCGTCGTCAGCCTCCCCCTGCCGCAGAAGACGGCCCTCGGCATCGTGTTCATCGACTCCGGACGCGCCGTCGCAAAGTCACCTGATCGACAACTTGCGGCCTCCAGCGAGATCGCAGCGTCCTCCAGCCGCAGTCAGCGAGACCACCAGCCACCACCTTCCGTCCAACGCGATACCGGACGCTTACCCCGGACCGACAGATGCGTGAGACAACTTTGTTGTTGTCCCGGCGGAACGGGCCTGCTTTTCTTCAGGACCACAAAGTCTGAGGGGGGACGTCACCAGTGATCAAGGACAGCATCGGAAAGACCGGACATGCTCGTTTGTCGGCGCTGGTCACAACCGTGGTGACGGGCGTGGCGCTGGCGGTATCGGCCTCGCCCGCCGTCGCTCAGCGGATCGGCGATCTGCTGGGCTCGGCCAAGAAGGTCGCGCAGGCGGCTTCCGTCACAGACGAACAGATGGTCAGCTACTTTTCCCAGATGTCGGACGAGATGGACCGGCAGAACCGGATCGCGCCGCCGACGAACCCGTACGCCGTCCGCTTGACCAAGCTGACCGCCGGGTTGCCCAGCTATGACGGGCTCGATCTCGACTTCAAAGCCTATCTGGTAAGCGACGTGAATGCCTTCGCGATTGGTGATGGCACGGTGCGCGTCTATGCCGGACTGATGGACAAGTTCACCGACGACGAGGTGCGCTGCGTGATCGGTCACGAGATCGGACACGTCAAACTCCAGCATGGGCAGAAACGCTTGCGGCGCGCATTGCAACAGGATGCGGCGCTGAGTGTGGCGGGTTCGGCCAGCAGCGGGGCGCGGCGGATCACCAGTTCGGAGTTGGGCGGGCTGATCCAGAACGTGCTCAGCGCTCAACACTCACAGGCTGCGGAAACCGCGTCCGATGATTACGCGCTGAACTTCATGGCCGCGAAGGGCTATGCGCAACAGGCATGCCCCGCAGCGATGGACAAACTGGCCGCACTTGGCGGCGGTGGCGGCATCGGGCTGCTGAAGACACATCCCGATCCGGCTCAGCGAGCCAAACGCATGCGGGCCAGGATGAAATCCTGAAACACCTGACGTAGGCGAAGACTCTAGCAACGATCGTGTAAAGCGCATCAGTTGCGAAGCGAGGCCGCCTGCCCGCTCGTGAAACCGCCGAATTCTGACGCGACCGATCCCGCAGCGCTGCCAGCGAGATATAAAGACATCTTTATATGCTTGTTGACAGCGCCTGCGTGGTGGTGTTGAACCAGCCCGTCGAGGTTCCCCATCCCAGGCATGGCGGTGGGGCTAAGACGGGAAGCCGGTGATGCCCCTCGTGGACAGATTCCGGCGCTGCCCCCGCAACTGTAAGCGGCGAGCAGCGGCTCCCTCGTGTGTCACTGGGTCTCGCAAAGGGCCCGGGAAGGCCGGAGCCGATGCGTTGACCCGTGAGCCAGGAGACCTGCCTCCGACGCGAAAACGTTCCTCGGACGGGGGTTCCTCCGGTGGATCGCGCTTGGAGGAAGACCTGTGGCCCCCGCCGCGGTCCGCTGACGCCTGCGCGCTCCCTCGACTCCCTGCCCGGCCATTGCAGGTGAGTTATGACGATCAACGGCTTCACATTCTCGATCAGCTGCATCCCCTTCGACGAGGATTATCGCCCGGCCGACGGCACGCGCGTCACGACCAACTTCGCCAATCTCGCCCGCGGCGAGAGCCGGCGGGAGAACCTGCAGAACACGCTGCGGATGATCGACAACCGGTTCAACTCGCTCATGCACTGGGATAATTCGGCAGGGGATCGTTACACCGTCGAACTGTCCATCGTCTCCGCCGCGCTGACCGTCAGCGACGAGGACGATGACGGCCCCTTTCCGCTGATCGAAATCCTGCAGACGACGGTGATCGATCGGCGCAGCGGCGATCGCATCGCCGGCATGGTCGGTAACAATTTGTCGTCGTACGTCCGCGATTATGACTTCAGCGTGGTCCTGCCAGACCATCTGAGGCAGCACCCGGGCAGCGGTACGCCGGACAGCTTCGGCGACCTGCACGGCAACCTGTTCAAGAAATTCCTGGCCTCGACCGCCTACCGCGAGGCGTTCTCCAAACCGCCGGTGATCTGCCTCAGCGTGTCGAGCAAGGAGGTCTACCACCGCACGCCGAACAC
>Ga0325400_1003077_pt1 | contig 14910 bp, 11 predicted proteins | sample PopdelMetagenome_2_FD_205662 | JGI IMG/M metagenome (GOLD analysis project Ga0325400, IMG submission 205662) | Populus deltoides microbial communities from Bellville, Georgia, United States - Xylem-PdKOR-R1 | ecosystem: Host-associated > Plants > Phyllosphere > Stem > Wood/Secondary xylem... | reverse complement strand
TGCAGGCCTATCACATAAATGAAAGAATTGATTGATGAGTTGAAGTACTGAAATTGAAAGGACAAAGAGATGACCAAACTTAGAAAAGAGATGTTGGTGCAGTCCAAACTGGAACATTGTTCGGTAACGGGTCATATCTGGAGTTGTAGATCTCGGATTTAGGTCTACTTTATATGGATGGAAAGGTAAGACATAGGCCTGCAACTTTCATGGGAGCCCAAGATTTAACAAAGCCATTTTCAAGTCCAAATTGTAGCAACAACGAAGAAGTCCGAATTTGTCCTGCAGCCCGGACACTATTCAGTGTTCAGCCCATATCTCGAGTTTTAGAATTCCAAATGATCTCAAATTTTATCCTGGAAAGATGAGACAATTTCCTAGAACTTTCATGATTGAAGTCTGTTCAAATTATGTCGTTATCAATGACATTTTTGGCAGACAAGAAGATAAGAATTGTCACCAAGTCAAGATGTGGCCACCTATTCATCAATTAGTCGACAAACCAATATTTCTGAATTTTGGCCTATAAAAGGGGGCATTTGCCATGTATTTAGGAATCTTGGTGTTCATATCAAGATCATGCTCTTGCTCTCTCTCTCTCTTTTGTAATACTTAAGTTTTGTTTATATTAATCTCTTGTTTATGCTTTTCATTTCCTTTTTTTTACTTAGTTAACTTCTTTCTCATTTATGTTCTTATTTTGTTTATTTATGTTTTTTTCTTTCATTATGTCTAGCTAGGTTAATTATGTCAAGGTGAAAAGGGTACACTAATGGTGTAAGAATAAGTATAATATAAACTTAACATGGACTTTAATGTTGGATACTAATATGCTTTATATTTGTTATCTTGTTCACTTTTAATACTTTGCTTGTTAAATGGTTAATCTAGATTTATGTTGTATAACACTTGGTACAACAAATACTTGGCACTTTCATAGCCTATACTGTATGGTATAACTGACACCTGAGCTATGAAAAAAACTTGATTTGTTGTTAACATAAGTTATAATCATGAATGCATGACAACATTTACAAGTATTAGCATTATTCGAATAAGATAACTAATGTAATCATGATAACAATTTATAATCTGATTGGAACCTCCTTTGTGTGTGGTTTCCAATTGAATAATAAGAGTTTATACTATACTTGTTTGAAATACCATTAGTGGATCCTCTAATCTTGACATTTGTTGTTATCATTGTTTAATCCTTACATTAATCTTCCATCTCAAAGTTCTCATCAACTTCTTCTTCTTCATCATCTTTATTATTATCATTATTAATAGTATTATTGGTATTATTATTATTACTATTACTATTACTATTACTCCTTGTGGTTCGACCCTAGTCTTGTCGGGTTATTTATTACTTCGACACTCCTGCACTTGGGAGAAGACATCAATCTTTTGGTCGTGTCACCATCCGTCTGAGGATAAGATGTTGTGCTTAGATTCAACTTTGTCCCTAATACTCTTTGTAAACTAGGCCATAATCTCGACGTGAACCTTGGATCCCACTCCGACATAATCACATTGGCACTCCATGAAGTCTGATTACTTCATTTACATATAATTTTGCTAGCTTATCCACCGAATCAGTCATTTTTATAGGAAAACAAAAATAGACTTTGTCAGTCAATCCATAACCACCCATACAGCATCATTCCCCTTCTTTCCCCTAGGTAATCCTGTCATAAAATCCATAGAAATATCCTCCCATTTCCATTCTAGAACCAATAATAACTATAAATCCTCTGCAGGTCTCTGGTGTTCTATCTTACTTGTTGATAAATCCCACAGTTTGACACAATTTTTGTTATTTCCCTCTTCATATTTGGCCACCAGTAGCATTCCTTTAAATCTTAATACATCTTCGTACTTCCAGGATGAGTAGCAAATCGGGATTCATGAGTTTCTCTCCATACTTCATCCTTCAAAGTCTTATGATCAGGTAAATAAATTCGCCTACCAATAACTATTAGCCCACCCGATAAGATTTGGAATGCTTTCTCGATACCTTGGTTTACACTCTCCTTGATATCCTTCACTTTTTCATCTACCTGTTAAGCCACCACGACCTTGTCTCGAAGCATAGATCGGATCTTTAACTAAGCTAATAGTGATCCCTCAGGCCCTACACTTAGTTGCAAGCCTAATTTATTCAATTCCACTATACTTGCATGTCTATATCGTTCATCACTGTTTTTCCCTTCCTAATCAATGCATCGGCTACAACATTAACCTTACTAGGATGGTAGTCAATCACACAATCATAATCTTTTATTAACTCTACCCATCTTCTTTGTCACATATTCAACTCCCTCTGTGACATTAAATACTTCAAACTTTTATGGTTTGTAAAGATTAAAATTTGTGACCCACACAAACAATGTCTTCATACTTTTAAGGCAAACACCACTGCTGCAAGTTTTAGGCCATGAATTGGGTAATTCACCTCATACGACTTTAGTTGTCTTGATGCAAAAGCAATCACACACTCGTGTTGCATCAACACCCATCCTAGACCCCTTCTTGAGGTATCACTATATACCATAAACCCTTGTGTCTTGATAGAAGGGCCAGCGCAAGAGCAGAAATGAGTCTTTCCTTTAGTTCTTGAAAGCTCGCTTCACACTCTCCCGACTAAACAAACCTGACTTCTTTGCGGGTCAACTTAGTCAAAGGTGATGCTATGGTGGAGAACCCCTCAATAAACCTCCTATAATACATAGCAAGACCCAAGAACTCCAGATTTCTATCACGTTGGTAGGTCTTTCCCATTTCAAAACAGCCTCTACCTTTCTTGGATCCATAATATTCCTTCTACGGATATTACATAGCCCAAAAAAATTACTTCCTTGAGCTAAAACTCACACGTATCCAGCTTTGCCTATAATTGATTCTCCCTTATAGTTTGTAGCACAACCCTTAGATGTTGTTCATACTCCAAGTAAGAGCTTGAATACACCAAGATATTGTCAATAAATACCCTCGCAAATTGGTCCAGGTAAGGCTGAAACACCTGATTCATCAAGTCCATAAGCATGGCTGGAGCATTGGTTAACCCAAAAGGCATCACTAAAACTCGTAATGTCCATATCTTGTTTGGAATGCAGTCAATTGTCTGTCTTGTTCCTTAATTCTCAATTGGCGATATCCAGATCTTAGCTCTATCTTAAAGAATCTCTTAGCACCCTTCCACTGATCAAACAAATTATCTATTCAGGGGAATGGGTACTTGTTCTTCACCATCACTTTAATCAATTGACAATAATCAATGCACAAACAAAGTGTGCCATCCTTTTTTTTTTTACAAACAATATCGAAACTCCCTAGAGCGAGTTACTAGGCCGAATGAAGCCTTTATCTAACAATTCCTGAAGCTGGACCTTCAGTTCAGCCAATTCCATAGGTGTCATCCTATAAGGAGACTGGGTTATAGAAGGAATTCCTGGAATGGTTTCTATGGAAACTTCAATTTCTCTATGGGAGGTAATCCAGGCAACTCTTTTGAGAATACATCTCGAAACTCCCTCACAACAGGAATACTAGCCAAATCTATACTACCCTTTCCAGCTCTCTTACAAGGGCTAACCAAACAGAACAACCCTTCCTCAGTAACTTTCTAGCTACCAAGACTAAGATTACACAACTTGGAATATCTTTTTGTTCCCCTTTAACCACTACTCTTTTATCACCTATTCCTTGGATTGTCACTGTCTTGGTGAAACAATCCACTTATGTCTTATGTTTACTTAGCCAAGCCATGCCTAGATTCAAGTCAAAATCATATAACTCTAACGGCAAAAGATCTACCCTCAATTCTGACCCTCCAATATATAGTTTTACCCCTCTATAAAAGCTGTCAAATCTCTGGCACCTACATCTGATTTATACTCTTTCCATTTTTTTTTTATTTTTTTTTAGCCTAAGCCCAGCAACCTCTTCACCATGGTAAATCATACAACCCATCCCTCTCATACACCCCACCCACTGCACTATGGTGACTACTCCCCCTGATCTAGAAGCTACACTGGAGGCTCCCGCTGCCATTCCTGCTGCTACAGCTCTCACTATATGATCCATAGAAGCAGGATCCTAAAATGGGTTCGTTTCGTCTACCGATGCCACTGATAGGGGTATATTTTCTCCTGCTATGTCTAATACATCAGGCATTGTTACCCCAGCCTAACGGGACAACAAATCATCTCGAAGTCTCACTGACTCGCGTCTTTCAGAGTATACTGATGTTGCAGGTACATGAGAGGAAGTGTTTGTCAAGGGATCCCATTTTAGATCACTTTCATAATGAAGACTCTGATCACTTCCCCGAACTGAGAATGGATCAGTCCTGGCTCCTTGCCTCGTTCTCACTATCCTGAACCACATTTCAAAACCTTATACTCATTCCTATCCCTGGAATAGCAACCTCAGCTCTGATACCAAAATGTAACATCCCCTACTTGGAGATAAAAACAACACTCTTATGTCAACCGAAAATAGAGAAATTTTTTTTCTTATATATATATATATATATATATATATATATATATATATATTCATGGTTTTCATATTAAAATTTACCGAAATTTCGACGGAGTCCCCCCTATACCGGGAGGTTCGAAGTTATCGACATACGACCTGTTTACACTTCTAATATATCGCATCTCCAACTCAATTCAGCCCAATCATCCAGAGTGTCAATCCCACAAACATCACCATCCATATCAACCACAATGTTGATGATATACATTGTACAACAATTATAATTATGGATGGTTAAAGATATAAACATGCTTAATGGAACATAGTTATATAAACTACCGAATTAAATTCATCTATTCAAGTTTAAACATCAATTATACAAATTGAGTTAAATAAAAGTTGTAATATTACCAAATACAAGGGTATACTCCCTAGAACCTAAATTACAAAAAAAAAGAACCTAAGCTAGAATCTACTCCTGACGTGCATGCGATGGTCCTAAAAATAAAATACATATTATTGAAATATGAATATCACAATAATATAGCAATACAAATATCCGGCAATTTAAAAAGGCAACATACATTCATATTTTATTCATTTCTCCCTTTTGGTTCTTATTAGAGACCTATTCTCCTTCAACTACTAAAAACCATTTCCTCTTCTATTATCAACCTCCATTCACGATCTCATAAAACCACCCATAATTATTTTCGCTTAACACATTACCGATATCAATTTCTCTGTTATCATCATCTTTCTATAGGAGTCGATGCAAGGTGATCCCCTTACCCGGGGTCCTAACATACACTAAATGTATGCTAGACAATATATGGTGATCCCCTTACCCGAGATCCTAACATACACTAAATCTATGCTAGTCAATACATCTCGATCCCCTTACCCGGGATCCTAAGCTAATACATGGTGATCCCCTTACCCGGGATCCTAACATACACTAAATGTATGCTAGTCAATACATGGTGATCCCCTTACTCGGGATCCTAACATACACTAAATGTATGCTAGTTCACGCCCCAAATCACACTTCTCATATTTTCTTTATCAGCTATAATTTCATCACTTGGCAATTCACAGAACAACCGTTCACCTTGAATACACATACATTAAGAATACTATCCAAATATCAGCATCATTTCGCAAACTTTCCTCCTTTCTCCTAATATCCAACATTTAGTAATTCACATCTCACATCAATAACTTATTAAATCATAGAATTAAACTAGAAAGTATATGTGTGGATCACCTACCTGCAATAGAAGCTCTACTCGTGCTCCCCTGCTACTGCTGTTGCACCACGCTTGTGGTCCCTCCTGCAAATCACAAGTTTATCTCATAAATTTTCCTCACTCTAGGATATGTTTTATAATAACCATATCAACAACCAATAAGTCTTTCTTTCAGTCATTTCTTAGTACTTTATGTTTTTATCATTTCACTCATTATTATTGTCGTTCTTTGTCCAATCCTATTTATCATTCCTTTCTTTATATCTGGAGTTATAAAACTCCGATTCAAGCAAAATTTATGTCGTTGGAAAGATAAGACATGAGGCTACAAGTTCAATGATTTAAGAAGAACCCAATTCTTCCTCTAAGATAGTCAAAATCACTCATCAACAAACATTTGGACTGTTACTGTCCGTTTTTTTTGAACTGTTACTGTCTGACCTCTCCTCATATTTTTAACTATATCTGGAGTTATAGAACTCCGATTCAAGCAAAATTTATGTCTTTGGAAAGATAAGACATGAGGCTACAAGTTCTATGTTTGAGGAGAACCCAGTTCTGCCTCTAAGATAATCAAAATTGCTCATCAACAAACATTTGAATTGTTACTGTCCAACTGTTACTGTTTGTTTTTGAACAGTTACTGTCTAACCTCTCCTCAGATTTTTAACTATATCTAGAGTTATAGAACTCCGATTCAAGAAAAATTATGTATTTGGAAAGATAAGACATGAGGCTACAAGTTCTATGTTTGAGGAGAACCCAGTTCTGCCTCTAAGATAGTCAAAATCGCTCATCAACAAACACTTGGACTGTTACTGTCCGTTTTTTGAACTGTTACTGTCTGACCTCTCCTCAGATTTTTAACTATATCTAGAGTTATAAAACTCTGATTCAAGCGAAATTTATGTCGTTGGAAAGATAAGATATAAGGCTACAACTTCTATGATTTTGAGGAGAACCCAATTCTGCCTCTAAGATAGTCAAAATCACTCATCAAGAAACACTTGGACTGTTACTGTTTGTTTTTTTGAATTGTTATTGTCTGACCTCTCCTCAGATTTTTAACTATATTTGGAGTTATAGAACTCCAATTCAAGCAAAATTTATGTCGTTGGAAAGATAAGACATGAGGCTACAAGTTCTATGATTTGAGGAGAACCCAGTTCTACCTCTAAGATAGTCAAAATCGCTCATCAACAAACACTTGGACTGTTACTGTCCAACTGTTACTGTTCGTTTTTGAATTGTTATTGTCTGACCTCTTCTCAGATTTTTAACTATATCTGGAGTTAGAGAACTCAAATCTATAATTTAACATCCAGGCATCAATTCATAATCGACTTTAAAACAACTCATAAGACCATGTTTAGAGTATCTTACCCTATACGAATCAAGGTCTCGATCCCTCCTTTTCTTTCTAATGACAGCCGACCCTCCCCTCTTCTCTTCTTGTTCAATTTTTTTCTTGTTAATCCCTTGCCTACCAGTGTTTATTTTTACCTATAACTCTAAATCTTGGATGAGTTCTTGAAATTTGGTGTTTCTCTCTTGATCTGTAAAATAGATACCAAAACTCCCTCTCTTCTTTCTTCACGATAGTTGCAGATCTGTTTTTGGTACGAAGAGTAGTATTTATGCTCTATAATTATTCTTATTTGCATTTAAACCCTGTTTTATTTAAATGTATTCGTTTTGCCCTCACTTCTTTTTAGTTTAGTTTATTTTCTTTAATTTAATCCAGCCTTGATTATCTCGGGATTTACAGATGCCAAGCTCCAAAGAATTCTGCAAGGAGAAGTTAAATGGAAAGCTTCGTGGATGAGAACAACAGATTGTCTGATGGGTTGTGGGCAAGGACAATAGTAACATTCCCGTATCCGTGATAAAGCAACCATCTCATGTTAATTGATAAACAGAGTGATTACTTTTTTTTTTCTATATCTATTCATGGTGTTTGTATTAAAGTCTACCAAAATTTCAACGGAGTCTCCCCTATACCGGGAGGTCCCATGTTATCGACATACGACCTGTTTACACTTCTAATATACCGCATCTCCTAACTCAATTCAACCCAATCATCCTGGGTCTCAGTCCCACAAACATCATCATTCATATCAACCACAATGTTTATGATATACATTGTACAATAATAATCATTATGGATGGATAAAGATATAAACATGCATACATGGAACATGGTTATACAAACTATAGACTTAAATTCATCTATTCAAGTTTGAACATCAATTATACAAATTGAGTTATATAAAAGTTGTAATATTACCAAATACAAGGGTATACTCCCTAAAACCTAAATTACAAAAAATGAACCCAAGCTAGAATCTACTCCTATCATGTATGCGATGGCCCTGAAAAAAAAAATACATATTATTGAAATATGAATATCACAATAATATAGCAATTCAAATATCCAGTAATTTAAAAAGGCAAACATGCATTCATATTTTATTCACTTCTCCCTTTTGGTTTTCATTGGAAACTCTTTCTTCTTCAACTACTAAGAACATTTTTCTCTTCCATTATCAACCTCCATTTAAGATCTCATAAAACCACATATAATTATTTCTTCTTAACACATTACCGATACCAATTTCACTGTTATCATCATTACCATGTAGGAGTCGATGCAAAGTGATCCCCTTACCCGAGATTCTAACATACACTAAATGTATGCTAGTCAGTACATGGTGATCCCCTTACCCGGAATCCTAACACTAGTTAGTACATGGTGATCCCCTTACCCGGAATCCTAACACTAGTTAGTACATGGTGATCCCCTTATCCGGGATCCTCATATACACTAAATGTATGCTAGTCAATACATCTTAATCCCCTTATCCGGGATCCTAACATACACTAAATGTATGCTAGCCAATACATGATTGATCCCCTCACCCGGGATCCTAACATACACTAAATGTATGCTAGTTCACGCCCCAAATCACACTTCTTATATTTCCTTTGTCAACGATAATTTCATCCCTTGGCAATTCACACAACAACTGTTCACCCTAAATACACGTACGTTCAGAATACTATAAAAAATATCGGCATCATTACATAAACTTTCATCCTTTCTCCTAATATCCAACGTTCGGTAATTCACATCTCACATCAATAACATATTAAATCATAGAATTTAACTAGAAAGTATAGGTGCGGATCACCTACCTGCAATAGAAGCTCTACTCATGCTCCCCTGCTGCTGCTGTTGCACCACGCATATGGTCCCTCCTGCAAATCACAGGTTTATCTCATAAATTTTCCTCACTCAAGGATATGTTTTATAATAACCATATCAACAACCAATAAGTCTTTCTTTCAGTCATTTCTTAATATTTTACGTTTTTTTCATTTCACCCATTAATATTGTCGTTCTTTGTCCAACCACAGTTATCATTCCTTTCTTTATATTTGAACTATTTCTATTTAAATCCCGAACTGTCACTGTCTAGACATTGAACTATTAATGTCTGACCTCTCTCAAATATTTAACTATATCTAGAGTTATAGAACTCCGATTCAAGCGAGATTAGTCTCGTTGGAAAGCTAAGACATGTGGCTACAAGTTCTCTGAAGAAAGAAGAACCCAGTTCTGCGTCTAAGACTGTTAAATTGCTCATCAACAAGTCAAACTTACTGCCCTACAGGGTCTGTCATAACCCAGTCTCGGTTGATAACCCATAACTGGAGTTCTACATCTCCAAATTGAGCAAGGCCAATTTCCTTAGTTAGCTAACATCCAAAACTATAATTGCTATGAAGGAACCTGGTTCTAATTCCCTCATCCTCCAATCCGAAATCTTACCAAAATTCAGGAGACGAGTTTGTCCAGATTCGTCACCCCCCTTCCCTTCACACCTAACTTTCACAAACTACATTTTCTGGGTAAATTATCATGGTTTCACATCCCCAATCACATACCACACATGAATTAACTTAATTTTAACAACAAATACTTTTCTCCCAATTCAAGTCTAAGAACCCTAATCTATAACTCACATCAAGACATCAATTCATTATCGAATTTGAAATGACTTATAAGATCATGTTTAGAAAACCTTACCTGGTACAAATTAAGGTTTTGATCTTCAACAAGTTGAAGATTTTCAACTCCCTCCTTTCTTATCTAATGACAGCTAGCCCTCCATCTTCTCTTCTTATTCATTTTTTCTTGTTAATCCATTGCCCACAAGTGTTTATTCCATTTATAAACCCTTAATCTTGGATGGGTTCTTGAAATTTTGGTGTTTCTCTCTTGATTTTGCAAGAATGGATAAAAAAACTCCCTCTTTTCTTTCCTTACGATTGCTGCAGATTTTTGGTGAGAATAGGAGTATTTATGCTCTATAATTTTTTTTATTTGCATTTAGGCCCCGCATCTTTTTTTCTTCTTATAATTTCACCCCATAAATTTTATTTTAGTTTATTTTCATTAATTTAATCCAACCCTCAACATTTTCGGGTTGATTTATAATGTCTCGAAATATTTTGTCCAGAAACTTATATCCAAAAATTTCTGAATTTCCATTTTTATTTAACCATATACATGAATTTCTTCACTTTTATTTTTCATGTAGTTAGTTTGCAATCTAAGCGATCTTTATTTTTCCTCGGGTTTTACAAGGTGCATTTAATTCTGATAACTAGATATGTTAGTTACATGCCCGTCTTAGTTGTTAGACAGCTCGGGGGCATACAACATGTGTCGAGGATGACCAAACTATCATGATTCTCTAGGTTATTTAAAGACCATTCCGTTTTAAAAGTCATCATGGAAAACATCAAACAAGACTAGAAGCTGCTGGTTTTGATAAAAAAAAAAAATCAGATGGTTTGAGGGATCCAATCACTATTGAAAAGTACCCAAAGTGAAGAAATCTATCATTCATAATTGTCCCTATGAATCTCGAATTTGAATCTGGGACTTTGCAAGCCATTGAACTAGATAAGAGAAAAAAGATTAACAACGAGAAAGAACTAACAGAACAATTAGAAAAGCTCCTGGTAGAATTGAGCACCGGTAAAACTCTCAGGATCTCCCTCGAGGAGCAACTCCTCACTAAAGAGAAATTAAGAAAGTTTGTGGAGCAACAATTAATGGAGAAAGACAAGAAAGTTGTGTTTTTAGAGAAGCAATTAAAAGAGGAAAAAGTGGTTAGACACCAATCTAAGAAGAAGCGAGGAGAATTAGGAGTAAGTTGGATGCAAACCAAAATAATATTTTTGACATTGAAAGTATGTTTCAATGATTGCAAAGAAAGGACTGATATTTCTTCAATAGTCCAAGCGGAGTTAGAAAGCCAGATTGAGCAATATGAGTAGTTATAAAAGGAACATGTAATGCTTGAGAGTGAGCGGCTGAAGCAAAAGTCCAAGGGAAAGCTGTTAGGAATTCCCAAACTGATAAGATCAACATGTTGAAGAGAGAGCTCGACACCGAAAAAAATCAATACTTTCATAAATTGTTAGTTTGTAATGAAATTTACATGTTTTGTAAAATTGTTATCACAAGAAATTGTGTTGATTAGGCAAGATATATATATACAACGGGTGTAGCCCGTAGAAAATAGTGATTGTGGTTTGGGCTATAGAGTTTGTTGTGTTTGACTGTTTTAAGTTTGATCCTTGTCGATACATGAGTCTAATTGCTGCTACTTTGATTGTTAGAACTTTATGTATCTTGGGTTCCTTTTAGTAGATGTTAGTTGTTGATCTTTTGTGTCATTTATTCTACCATAAGATTGTGAGAGCTATGTTATGAACCTAGTGTGGTTCTAGGGCTCATTTTGTTTTTTATTTGTGAAATATAATGCTAGAAATGAGTGATGAGTTTCAGTACGCATAATTTAGCCTTAAACTTAAGGTTTTGTCTATAAACTGGTAAGTCTAAGGGAATTCACTGTGATCATTGTCAAGCTTTAGCTAAGAATATTATGGAAAAACCAACTTTTTTGCCATCATGAATGAAGACTGTGAAATGTTATGAGACACATTTCTTTTATTGCATCAACTCTCTTTAGTTGTTTTTGTTGCTCTATTTTCTAGTTGGGTGTCTCTCATGGACTTCCTGGGATCCTTGCATTCCTTGAGTTAAATTTGTGCATCTTTGACTTCACCTTTTCATATTTGTAAATGTCAATCTCTTAGTAAGGTCTCACCGTTCTGCAACAAAAAAGGTAAGTGGTGGTATTGAAGGAGAACTACGTTTCTTTGCTGGTGATTGGAGCCAAGTCCATCTATGTCTTCCTCATGCATGAAAAGGAAATGGACCTAAGTTGCAGCTCAGGGCACAGATCATGCTGCTAGTAGATAGCCTTTCATTCTTAATTGAGAACTATACTATAAGTCTGTTTACTGAAGTTGTAGATGGCTCATCTAGCTTTAGAGATTGAGAGGATCTGACCACATCAAGGTCTCCAATTAAGTTGAATCAGATCCTCTCAATCTCTAAAGCTAGATGTGGCCACAATATGCTCCTACGTGTGAGATCAAATCCATTAAGCGATGTACAATATGCTAAGAACATGGTTGAAGATTTTTATTGATTGGAATAGACTTCTCTCATCTCATTTTCTTTCCGCACTGCATAAAGTTTGTTTTATTTTATTTTTTTCAGACATTGCATTAATCAACAAACACTCTTTGTTTATTTCCTAATCCCCACCTAGGAAATTAATTAGAAGCTTCCACTTCTATCCGTTGAGGCCATGATGAAGGTCACTCGTTCTAAAACCAGTACTCTTAAGACCAAAAGGTTGGGAGGATTTTAAGGGTTGTGGTGTGCATCTTCTTTTTCTTGACTACTATAGATAGCAATGTATCAATACTCTCTTGGTGCATAAAAGAGAGGTTAGAAATGCCCTTTAGATAGTAATTTTATTTTACCATGCTTCTCTATAATATCAGGTTTAAAATTATGTGGTAGAAAGGAAATAGCTAAAAAGGTGCATATAATGTGGGAAGCAAGGAGACAATCACACATTAATCCAAGTTGCCGGAAAAAAAATGCTATAAATGGCAAACACTGCATGCATGCTACATATTTATAAAAGCCAGACGTTGCGTATTATTGTCACCAAATCAATATTAAAAAAGGAGTGACACTTATATTGATTGTTGGTGTTTAATGGCATCATCTAATGCATTGCTGGTTCTGGGGGTTTTCATGTTGTTGATGACCACAATTGTAGCCGGAGATGTGGCCGATACCATTAGACACAAACTACCATACCTAAGTTATAAAGGTCTTGGATGTGACCCAAAGAAGAGTCCCTGGTGCCTCAACCCACCCCTTTCAAGAAGAGGTTGCAAAGCCAAACATCGATGTAGGCAAGGCTAGTGAGGGGAGCTAGTGAATATTCTACGCCTTTGGAAGGAGGCCAACATCGTTGAATAAGTTTATTCTTATGGTAGCAATACAATCATCAATGGATGATTTCTTTTGCTCAAGATGATTATTTCTTCTCCTTTCAATTTCATTTCATGAATCTTTTCACATTATAAATTATGTTGTAATAAATATTACATTAACAGATAATCTAAAATAAAAAAACTATGTGGATGTCTACTATGAAAAGATAATTTCACCCTTCTCTACACAAACCAAATAACTTGCAATTCGGGTCAAATGATCTTTTTCATATGGACACATTGATCTTTTCCAAATTCATTAATACTTAAACAATTAATTACTGCATTTTAGGGGGAAAACGAACTTGCATCCAAGGGCTTTATGTACATTTTGTTTTGTAATGAACAATGATATTAATTAACTGCCCTCGTAATAAAAAAAAAATTAAACTTTCTTGTAGGAGCTTTTTTGTCTTTGACTGTTGGTTTTTTTGTTATACTCATGTGGACTAAAAGGCATTTTGGTCTTTAAGTCACACACACACACACACACAAACACAGATATATATAAAGTAGTTGGTGCGAGCCATACATGCCCTAGCGAGTGGATGCCTCACATGCTCTTCACTTGTGGTGGCTAAACACCGCATTTTGTGACTGCGTTGGAAGCACATTGATGTCCTCTATCTAGTGGTGCAGCCTGTATGTGGGGCAGAGCGGTGGTTGGTCTCTGGTGGCTTTTTTTTTCTATTCCTCCATCTTTTCTCTCTCTTCTCCTTGTCAAGGTATGGTGGTGTCCTATCATTTATTTTTTACATCCAATTTGGTTCTCATTCTTTTGATTGCTATTTATTTTGTGTTTTTATCTTCTTTAATTTTATCTCTTAATTCAATCTCCTCCCTAATCATTTGGTTTAATTTGATTTTTATATCAAATTTGGTCATTCTTTTGAATTTTTCCCTTTTACTAATTGAATTTTATTTTCAATTTCATCCATAGCATTTCATTTCAATTAATTTTTATTTTGAATTTGATCCCCATTCTTTTTATTTTATTTTAATTTTTTATTGCATTTTTTTTTCAATTTCATTCTCAATATTTTTTTATCGAGTATTTTGCTTCGTTTTTCTTTTTAGTTTTGCCTTTTATAGGATTAGTCCTGACCTCATGATAGGGTCACGGGTTTCAAAGGTTGACACGAGCTGGATTTGGTCTTTTTTTAGGTCCTATACAATTGATTTAATTTCAATTTGGTCTTCCAATATTTGATTTTTTTGGAATTGGTCTTTATATTTTTTTTCTCTAACTTTTCTTTCCTTGGAGTTATCACTGCTCATGGTAGTGGGGGTTAGTGGGTTTACCAGGTTGACTTCAATATTTGTTTTCTTTTAGTTTTTTTATTATTTTAACCACTTTATATTTTTTTTATTGAGAATTTTGCTTCATTTTGTTTTTTTGGATTTGCATTCTACGCGGCCAATCTAAGCCTTATGACGACGATTATGGCTTTTGAAGGTTAAAACATGTTAATTTTGGTTTTTTTTAGGTCTTTTTTGAAAATTGAATTTTTTCTTTATATTTCATCATTCAACATTTATTTTTTTGTGAATTGATCTTCATGTTTTTTTTCTCTTTCCTTTCTACGGGATTATTCCAATCATGTGCATAAATAATTGTTTGTTTAAGTAAAACATTTATTCTAAGAAACAAAGTTATGAAACACAACTGAGCGTATGACCCGTTTTATGAGATTAAATATCTTAATCTAAGTTATTTGTTGATCAAATATTAATT
>Ga0325400_1003076_pt1 | contig 14911 bp, 6 predicted proteins | sample PopdelMetagenome_2_FD_205662 | JGI IMG/M metagenome (GOLD analysis project Ga0325400, IMG submission 205662) | Populus deltoides microbial communities from Bellville, Georgia, United States - Xylem-PdKOR-R1 | ecosystem: Host-associated > Plants > Phyllosphere > Stem > Wood/Secondary xylem... | reverse complement strand
AAAATGGCATCTCTCTAATTCATTTTCTAAGAATTATAGAATTTTTTATCTATACTTTTGTGGTAGCAGTTCGATTGATTATAAAAGTTGAATCCATGCATGATTGTCTTCAAGCTTTAACGTCGACAGACTTGTGTATATTTTAACCTAGAAAAGGTCTCATGACTTTATGTTCTTGATATGTATATTATAATTTTCTCTCTAATTAAAGCATGCCGAAGATCGAACCAGTTCATACATTTTTAAACTCGTAATAAAAGTTAATTTGATAATCATTAGAGGTTTACATGATCGTTAACTATACGGCCGTGAGATTAATTGAGGTGCGCGCAAACTGACCCGAATACCCACGTTAATAATTAAAAAAAACTCGCAATAAAAGGACTCATAGCATATATAATATTAACCTGACAAAGTCCTCCTCTTTTTAATTACCATGAGGCTTTGAACTATGAGATTTAACACATATAGATTGTTCCTATTTTTGAATTTTATCTTTTCTATATAATTTTAATTTATTTATTGTTTAGCTCATAGTTGGCTATTACAAATTATTTAAATTACTTTTTAAATTTTGGATTTCAGTTATTATTTGTTGAATAAAATTTCGATGTTCTTGTTATTGTTTTGAGGGTTTTCATAACCTAAGAAGGGATCTTATCTAAGGTAATAATACCTCTTAACTGGTGGTATCTGACTGCTATTTGTTCATAATTGAACTACCAAGAAATTTAATTATTTGTTTATGTTGTGGTGGCGTGTGTTAGTTTAAAGTTGGATTCTTAATGTCATTCTTTTGTCATATGATGGATTGTTTATTACATGTTAAATATTGAATTTGTTAGTAAATCTTGGTAAATAAGAGAAGTATACATGTTAAGTTACAATAAAAGGATTTTAATGACTTTAAAGAAATTAAAGCATAATTATTGAGTTTTTTATGCTGAAATATGAGAAAGAAAATATTCAATAAATTTCACTAAAAATATGTCCTTTAAGTAGCGAAAATAAGTTAAAGGATTTAATGGCTTTATTTATTTGCGGTTAATAAAATTTTGTGTAGTTTTTCATATAAAAGAGGTACTGTAATTTTTTTTAAAAAAAATAGGATATAATGATAATGTTATTATCTTTTTTTATACTTAACTTGTTTAAATGGCGAAGAGAAGGTCAATGAAGAGTAATGTGGACATGAGTGCTGCTGGTTCTTCTGACAAAGTATTTTATGACCATGAGTCGCTAGGAGTTGACCATGACTAAACACCTTAGACACATGCACTCTCTCTTGAACTAGGCCAGTTGAGTGCGAAGGTGACTTGCAGAAGGGGAGTCTTATCTAAGCAGGATGTATACATTGGGAAGTATATTGCTCAGTGGAAGATCGACCACAACATGTATGTTTGTTATCCTTTCTTCCGATAAAAAAATAAATAACAATGGATAATTATTGAATAATTTTTTTCAATGAATGAATGAGATTTTAGGTTTACAAATATGGAGGTTGTTCGCATGATAAAATTGGGTCATGAAATCGTCGATGGAAGTGCTTTTGTTTCAGTAAAGTCATGTTTTAAAAAATCCTGAATAAAAGGCTATGATTAATGCTTGGTTGGAAAGTTGAAGGTTAGTATATACATTAACAATTTTTTAATTATTTATTTCAGTCAGCTTTTTAATTTCAATACATTAATTATTTTATGAAATTGATATGCAAAGAAAACTTTTACCAGGAGGAGGCTGCCAACGTTGTTGCCAAGAGAGTGTGGGAGACTCGCAATGCCATTAGATAAGATTGAATTCAAAATGTAATATTAAAAAAATATTCAAATTTTATATTTCATAATCTTAACCGATAATTTTTTTCTACGAACCAAGTTGTATGATTTCAGGCACAAGCGTAGAAATAATAAAATAAATATGCAAAAGAAAAAGGTCTTCCAGGTTGGGAAGATGTGGTTGTGTGGAGGGATTTCAAACCCTGCACATCTCAAAGGCTATCTAGGATGCTTATATCCAGCATGTGACATCTAAACATTTTATGCAGCGGTCGTGGTCTAGTGCATAGAACTGGAACAAAGAGATTCATGGTTCCATTACAATGCACACTGGTGTATCTATTCTGTTCATTTCACATGTAAAGCAAATGGTAATATTTTGTTTTCTAAGATAATTTTTTTAATTGTTGTATTATATGAAAATATTTAACTAACAATAGCTTTCCTTTACAAGCTATAATGCTTGGACGCAATCCAAGATCGATGGAGCTTTTTGTTGAAACTCACATACAAAATAAGGACCTTTGAAAAGGGGTGCAACAACTCATAGATAGCCGAGCTTAGAAGTTCATGGTAAATTGGATTTCAACAGTTTTTTTCTAAAGTTAATTTTTTTTTAATTTTCTTATTTTTTTCAGGAAACATATAACACTCGATTACAGGACAGATACAAAGATGATCCTTTAAACCATCTGAAACTCGATCCAGATTTTTTATTAGAGGTTAGATTGTCTAGTAGACTCGATAAGAATTAGCCTTACAGTATCTCCAACACTACAAACGAGGATTTATGGATGGACCATAGTGTATCGACTGATGGATCCTCGCAATTAGGATTGAGGTAGTGATCTTTGACCGTCTAGGTGATTGTACGAGAATAGGTTTAAGTTTAGACGACCTGACTTATTATTGAGATAGCTTAACTTAGGTATGAGACGATCGACCTGAAGGATAAAATGAATTTCTTCGAGAAGTTGATGGCAGCCCTCACTGGTACACGGGGTCAACCTCATCACTGTCTTGGTTTCAATGAAGATCTATCTCCGCCTTCTCCTCCGCCTTCTGTCCACTAGATAAATTGTATTGGACAATATTTTTTAAATTAATAATAAAAATTTGATTTTTTATTTTATTTTAATTATTTTTAAAATTTTTTGTATTGTTTATTTTAATTTTTTTTTTCAAGAAATATTAAATACAATACTAATAGAATTAACGATAGAATTTGAATCATAGATGGAATTACTGATGGACTAAGCCCCTTAAAAAGTTCCAGAGAGTTGGAAAGAAGTTATAGAACTTTGTCACTAGTAATTACAGATGGAAATACTAATGGACTAAGTCCATCAAAAAGTTTCAGAGAGTTGGAAAAAAATTACAAGACTTGCCATTATTAGATGTAATTCTCCGACAGTTTGATTCTATTAGTAATATGCATATGATTACCGATAAAATTACCAGTGGCTTATTTTATCGGTAAAATGCCATAATAACTGATAGATCTTGTTTCTTTTAAGTATGACCAAATACATGGAATCTTATTGGTTGAAAAATTCATGAGAGGTTATTAACAACGACCGAGTCCATGAGTGATTTATCTTCCTCTGTTGGATTTTTTTTAAATAGCACAATTTTTTTATTTTTTATTTTTTATTTTTGTAGAAGAACACCATTTAGAAAAATAGCACATTTTCACCTTGTCGCATTTCTGAAATGCGACATTTACTAAATGTCGTTATTCCTAAGCGCGACAACTGCCAACCAGTCGACTAGTTGGATACAGTTGTATATTTGGTCAACTGTTTCACATAAAAACCATAATTTTATGAATTTTTTTCTTTCATATATGTTTTATGAGTAAAAATCTACATCTTTGTCTAACTTGTAGACTAAAAAACAGACACCAGTTAAAATCTTAAAAAATTATTGTTCACATAGTAGTTTTCACAAGTGATGTTGAGTAGTCTGGTGTGAGTCTGTCATAACTAGATGAGGATTTATCTTAGACAAATCATGAGAATGGCCTAGCTGATGCATTTATGAAACAATGAGACAAACCTAAGCCCAATAGAAAATTTGATCACATCATACTAGAATAAAGGTTCAAAAAAACCATAAATTTTGATTAGATTGTTGGATCACACTTAAATTTTTATAGGATTTTCCAGAGGTAATTTTTTTGTAGCAACCATGAAATTGCTACTTTGACTATTGGATTCTTAGATTTTAAGAATCTCACTCGCGGGACCTAGTTTTAGTAGTTTTGTGAATTTAAATAGATATCACAGTTGTAAAATGCGATATCAATTAAAATTTTATCACGGTTTCCAATCATGACATATAATGGATGTTGCAGTTCCTAGTTGCGACATCCAAAAATATGTTATTTCGCCAAAACTTTATGCTTTTGTGTCATTTTGCTATTTATTTGCATTTTACATGCCAATTGCCCAATTTATCCTCTTATATTAAGGTGTGTTTTGTTTGTTAGATCAGTTCATGCTTAGGGTGATTTTTCTTTTTTGGGTAAATTGTATATATTTTTTGACAGATCCATTTTCCACTTTTAGTCGTGCTTGTTATGCCGGGCCAAGAAATTAGTGACTTGAAAAAAAGTTATGGGTTATTTAATTATTGGATCAACTTTTAAGTCACCTGGTAAACGCTAGATTAACCGTTTTATTCAAAATGACATTATTTTGTTATTAAAAAAAATTCTTAAAACTAATCAAATCAGATTTGTTTGAGTCAACCGAGTCACTGTAAAACAAACGGGGTTAACCAGGTTGCACAAGACTAATATCTTTTCCAATTAAACTTGAAATTTAACTTAAATCAAGCTTTTGGGTGTAGTCTTTCACAAGTCAACTCATCAGGTGAAACCAAGTTTAATAGTTATGCTTCTACTCCTATATTTTAATATATTCTAGTGCTAGCTGTATTGTTTTTTAATGATTACAATATTTACTTTTTATTACAAAAATAAATATACTAAAATAAAGTCGGTTTTTATTGCTTACAAAATGATCATGGAATCACTACGACCACTGTCATTTCGGCACTTTGGTGTGCAAAATGATACTAAGAACACTGTCATTTTGGCACTTGTTGTCTGTCCAAATCATTGTTAGAATTGATAACTCATGATTTTGTTAGATGATATATCACATCTCTGAATGTTTTTTTAAAAAAGGTTTAGACCCAAAATTAAATTAATCCATATAATGATATATTCAATATTGTAAGGTATTTCATATTATTCATTAATATATTAGTTCTAATAAATTCAAAGACATCAAAATTTTATGTACATAATTATTATTATTTTAACTCTAGTTACTAATAAAAAATTTATTTAAGTTAAAAATGCAAGTGAACCATTTATAGAATGATTTTAGTTTAGGACATATTACTAGTTCATGTATTTAAATAAAAGATAAAGGGATTAATTATTTTTTTCTCTCGTCTAATGATTTCAAAATATATTAAATAAAAAAATTAGGTATATATTATCACATGAGGAATAAATGTTGAAAAACTCTTATTACATAAAAATTTAGGAGGGGCTAATATTTTTTTTTTTAAGGCATGATTGTTTATATTACTACAAGGAGCAAAATAAAAATATAAAAATAAGGGGACATTAGCGAGAATGGGAAGGAGAGACAAAGTTGTCTTACCATCCCAATCCAGTTTTGGAAAACGAAAGTTGTCTTATCATTAACATGATTGTTTGAACCTTTAAGATGGAAAAAAAAAAAAAAAGAGATTGGTTACTAATTGTAAAAGGAAAATTGAAAATCAAGTAGATATTTTGTTGTAAGAAAAAACAAATAGAAAAAAGATTTGAGCCTTATCTGGATTTAATTGAGATGTTTTTTTTCCAAAAAAAGAAAAACTATAGGGTGATTTTATCATGGTAAAAAAGTTATCAACGAAGTTAATGTATCACTTAAAAAAAAGACGCGTCATTTTTTTTTTTAATTAACCATGTTGGGCCTTCCTCACTCAATGCAAGAGTGCGTGCGACTTGTAAGTGAAAGGCTTGGCAAAGTGGCCTAGCTATTTTTTTTAATTCTATTATTATTCTCTTTAATCGTTGTAAGCTTTTTTCCTTCTATTAAAATTTAAAATAAACTAAATGTTGGTGATTAAAAAAACAGTTTTTGTTGTTTGGGCTAGCCTAAAAGAAAGAACTGTAAAAAAAAAAAAAACCTCTTATTGTTTAGGCTAGTATAAATGCAGAGACAAGACATACCCTCCGTTTGGGCCTAGACCGAACAAAACCAATAAAAAAACACTAAGAGAAGAAGAATAAAGAAAGATCACAAGCACATAAAAGAAGAAAATAAAAATAATAGCATAAAAATCAAGGTATGTATGGAGAAAATAGAAGAAAAATAAAGAAATAATAGGATATTAGAGACATATTAAAGCTTCAATCAGCACATACATGATAATATTAAAAAGATCTTGCGAAGACAAATCCAATAACACCAAGGAAGGTCCTCATTGATGGGAGGACGAAACCAAAAACACCATCACAAGTCGCGATAGCTTGTCCACATGCTCTCATATGTCATAAACGCACTATAAACCTTTTTTTATATATCTTTTCTTCATTTTAGTCCCTAATCCTTATACCATTCTCCAATTCGGTCTTTAAAATTGAACTATGGGAGGAAAGGGAAAAAGAAAGAGGGAAAACATATTCATTACCCATAAACATTATTCATCTTTTAGAAACAATATTTATCTCTCATAAACATTATTCATCTTCCGTAACTTTATCATGCTTTCCAACCTTGGAAAATGTTCTCCAGTCAGGAACTACTATCCAACCTAATGGAATGCTCTCCAACCCAAACACATATCCTAATATGATCAAATCCTTTTATGCAAATTCCCAACAAGCCTAGTAATTAGCATACATTACAATGTAGAGTTATTACTTTTAAAAAAAGTCAATACAATGTTGCACTCTTATGTATCTACATATAAATTATTAATACAACGTCTTACTAATGACTATCTTTTGCCAAATTATCTCCTCATAAGGCGCCAACCTTTCATGACATTCACTCACGAGCGCAAATATTTCTCACCCATGGCATATCGATGCACAATAACCAACATCATTTTTTTCATTATAACACAAGTTCTTAAGAATGAATAACAACCCCGTCAAGTGAGAGACCCTTAACTTTATCATTGAGTGTTGCGTACTCGTCTCTTTAAAGATTATATCTTTGTAAAAGAAAACTTAGACAACTATGATGAAATTACAAATCCAAGAGAGCATATAAAAAATATGTAAAACATCTTAGAGCTTGTAAAACAAGATAACAATTCATTATGTAAATTCCTCTCGACAATATTTCATGGATCTATTTGAGTGTGATATCATATCTTTGAGCATGGCTTCATCCTTGACTTTTTATGATATTTATGCTAAACTCAACTTCTATTTTAGCATAACGATATCATTTAAAAATAGCACGACAGAGTTCTTTGTCATTACACAATGAGAAGTTGAGAGCATTAAAACATATCTTCAAAGGTTTAACAAGAAAATGCTCAATATAAAAAGTATACTTGAACTCATTACCACTAAAGCTCTTATTAGTGGAGTTTAAAACTATTATTTATGACAATGACTATACATTATTCCTAATTAAACTCTCATAAGTGTGAAAAAGATAAGGAAAAATCATATTCAAGTAGAAGAAGCGTGTGTAACCAGAAAAGAACACTTTCATATCAGTCACAAAGAGCAAAACCTCATAAGCATAATTGATCTCCTATAAGTTTGCATATAAGAAGAACACCAAAGGATCCATTTATGACCATCAAATGTTTTCTAAGCTCCTAACCACACCTCTGACCACTACATGTACAGAGGTATTGGTTTCCATTAAGAAAAAAGAATGTGTGTGATATCATTTTTTTCTATGAAAGATGAAATAAACATAAAAAAACCCTAATAAATTTTATTCCTTTCATCGTGACAATAAACATGATACCGAGAACTATAATGCTTTAAAAAAAGATAGAAATATTGATTGCTAGATGTTACCTTAGATAATTTATAATGAAAGAAATGCAACCTGAATATAACAAGAAAAGATAAATGTATCCTATAATTTGTTGATTGAGATTAGATATATTACAAGGATTTATCTTCACTTACATAAGAAAATATTTTAAACTTTTCAATCAACAAATTAATATCATCTCTCCAAGTAGTCTTCATATATTTTTCTCAACTGTGTTGTTTATTTATATATCTCCAATGAAAATATTTATCTTCAAGAAAAATCTCAAAGGATCTAAGCAAAAATCTTCATGCCTCTATAGAAGATCATTATATCTCCAAATAAAATCATTATATCTCCACCAAAAATTTCTATATATCTCCATGCAACATCTTCGTACACAATGCTTTGTCATGGTCACAAAAACATTCTCCATTTATAAAGATGTTTTTTACCATAAAAGCACAGTGGACACTATCAACACGTTATAACTTGATAAAAAAAAATTCATGAGTCTTTTAGATTTTACACAAATTCAAAGATTAGGGGAAAATGATGATGCTTATAACAAAAATACAATCCTTATTATTTAGGTCAACCATGAGGCAAGACAACCTTTTTATTTAGGATAAGCCTAAATGAAATTGATTGAAAAAAATAAGAGAAAAAACAACAAGAAAATTGAGGTACATAAAGAAAAAAGAAAAAGAAAAAAAAGAAAAAGAAAAGAATGGAGCATCGAAGACACGCCAAAGCTCATATTAGCACATGTGTGGCATCATCATAAAGATTTTGTCAAGACAAATCCAACAATACCAAGAAAGGCCACAATCAGTGGCTAAATGATGTTATACACACTGTCATAAGCCACGATATATTGTCCATAAGATGGCACATGTAATATACGCACCAAAAACTTTTTCCATATTTTCTCTAATTCAGTCCCTCATTCTTATTCAATTTTCCAGTTCAGTCTCTAAAATTGAATTAATAGGAGGAAAGGAAAAAACATTATTCATCTCTTATAACATTATTTATTTCTCGCACGCACTATTCATTTCTCATAAATAATATTCATCTCCCATAACTTTATTCTGTTCTCCAGCCTAAAAAACTACTCTCTAGTCTAAGAGAATGCTCTCTAGCTCAACGGGTTACTCTCTAGCCCAAATACTCATTTGAAAATAGGCCTTATCCTAAGGTGATTGAACCCTTATATGAAAATCCCAAAGAAGTTCAATAACTAGCACACATTATAATGAAGAGTTACCTCTTCCAAGAAAACCAGTACAACATCATACTTTCATATGCTTACGCATGAATTGTTAGTATAACGCCTATCTTCCCTTACCTTTTTCATAAATGGATATCTTCTCTCAACCTATCTTAACCAACCTTTTATGCAAATCACCCACAAATGCAAATCTTTCCCACCAACAACATAACAACCACTAACTTATTTTTTTCTCTTTCAATGAGGTACCATCGAGTAATAGTAATTATTCTCTATTATTACTCTACTCTATAAGATAAAATAACGTGAACAATATCTATAAATAATTATGGTTACTTGGTAAATAAATTCATTCAATAAACCATTCAACGATTCAATAATAACACCATCAAACAACCATTTACAACATTCACTCTCCTAAGCTTTTACTTTCATGATTATATTTTCCTTACCTCTTACAAGTTACTAATTTAAGCATAAGATGGTCTCTAATTCTAATAGAAGACTTGTTTTTGTAAGGGATACTAAGTCCAAAGATAAAGCTCACATTCAAAGTTTAAATACTTTAGTCCAAGACATCGTCATAGAAAGGCCTAATTCAATTTGAAGTTTTTATAACTTCATCAAATATGATATATTTTCAATTTTTAATTAGAACACATCATTAAAAGTATATTGAATGTGGATTTAAAAGAAAACATCCTAAAAAGTATATTAAGATGTTTATTTAACAACAATTAATTATTCTTAAATTATTAGTTTCTCTTAATTTCACACATCATTAATGATATATAAATAATTATATAAAATATTTCAAATCTATTATAATAAATTATTAACAATGAATCCTTTCTTGATTTTTTTTCCATTCCATCCATTAATTAATTTAAGATCTTATTTTACTTTTTTTCATCAGTTTTATCTCTAATTATGAAAACACCCCTTAAATTGTATTTAGACTTCAATATCATCAAACCTATAATTTAGTACTTGGTTTCACACCAATCTATTAATTGAAAAGTTATTTGAATTAAAGGTATAAATAAATTAAGTTTTATATAGTTAAAAAAAAATAAAGGATGCAAAATAAAAAAAAATACTTCTCTGATACTTTATTGGGTACAATTATCTTTACCTCCACGAAACCATCATTTTTACTGTTCTTTAGAATCCAATTCATAATCACTAAAATTATTCACGTATATTTTTGGGATAATAATTAAGAGGGAGAAAATTATTTTTTTACTGATACATTGCATATTAAACTATATAAAGTATTATTATTTATTTTTCATCATGAATTCGTATCGTTGGACGTATGAAATTATGTGAAATTATATAAGATAAAGTTATATATTTTAATTAATTAAAATTTTTAATATTGATTTAGTAGAATGATTGAATATATGATATGCTTTTTCCTTCATATAAGCAATAGTAAATAACTGATAAAATAAAATAGAAAAAAATTGAATAAAATACTAAGCATATATATTGAAAAACTGAATAACTAGTCATCCCTATGGACAACATTCATTTACAAACTCCTTTATCATTTAGATGAAACTAGATATAGTGCTTACTTCATATTGCGAAATGTTTTTTAAAATATTTTTTTATTTAATTATATAAAAAATAAAATGGATATTCACAAAGAAAATACAATAATATAAATTTTGTATTTTTATAATCAAGATTCTCTTTTCTCATTCATGTATTTTTTTATTCAATAAAAGAATATTATTTTTTGTTATCATCATAGTTTATTGAATAAAAATTAAAAAATAAAATAAATATTTCTAATAATTCTAATGATTTGGATTACAGAGGAAAAATATGTCTTTTTAATCAAGATTCCATTTTCTTATTCATGTTTTTTTTTGTTTCAAAGAAAATATCCTTTTTATTAGAAGTTATTTTAAAATAAAAACTTATTATGATCTTACAAGTGATTTTTAATTTAAAAAATAAAAATTATGAATTAATAGTTTTTATGTGCATGTATAAAAAAATATAAGAATAATAAATCATGAATTTAGAGTTGTTTAAAAAGTCAAGACATCACCTACTTGTTATGAATAAGGGAAAAACTGTCCATTGACTTGAACATCTATAATTAGAGTTCATTATTTTGAGATATAGCTTTTATTAACAAACAAACAAAAAAACTAAATGAGGAGGGGGTTTTCTTGTATCCTTTTTATAAAGTACTATTTACTAGAATAATGAATTTTTTTCTTTTCTTTGAGTGTTTTTTTTTCAATTTATATTTTTTTTCAATTTTAATTACATCGTTTAATATAAGATTTATTGGGGATTACGCTTTATGATTTTTCATAATTTGTTTTTTATAATGTTATTTCAGTCTCATGACTTGAACCACAAATTTGATGGGCTGACTCAATGATTTCACCTTTTTTCTGATTATTTTTTTTCTCAAATTCATCTTTCAACATTAGGTTGATTGAGAATTAAGCTTTGTGATATGTTTTGATTTGCTTTCTATGAGATTATCTCCATTTCATAACTCGGGTCACGGGTTTGGCAGTTTAATTAGGGTTGATTCGAGTTGTTTTTTATGTTCTTTAATCGAATATTTTTTTCAATTTTATCTTTCATCACTAGTTTGATTGAGAATTGGGTTTTATGATTTGTTTCAATTTATTTTTTAATAAGTTATCATGATTTCATGTCACAGGTCGCAGATTTGGCAAATTAATATAAACTGACTTGCATAATTATTTTTTCTTAATTGATTTTTTTTTATTTCATGATTTAACATTGGATTTATTGAAATTTAAGCTTCATATTTTGTTTTGATTTGCTTTCTAGGTGGTTATTATAGTCTCATGACCTAAAATTGAATTAGAAGATTAACCAGGGTTGATTTGAATCGATCCAACACGTTTTCATCTCAATATTTATATATATATAAAATATTATCTTAAATATTTATTTTAGGTCAAATTATATTTTTACCGATCATCTGAGTTGTCTTTGGACCAACCAAATCGATCAAGTCAATCCCCACACGATTAAAAAACAAATTCTACTAGAAAAAACATTTGCAGCACCTAAATTTTTTTCTTACATTAAAAAAATAAATTGATTCAACCTACATCATAGCACGAGCTAAAGATCTAATAGATTGTCATAACTCAATTTTGAATTCCCCTAAAATTATCCTTTCTTTTATACAAAAATAAAATACAGGAATACAAGTAACTTAGTTGGCAAGAATAATTTAAAGAGGGATCTACATGTATAAATGAGAGATGGAGGGACCGAACTGTATCTTTGACAATGCAAATTTAAGGTTGATTTACGTTAATATTTGATGAATTTGCATAAAAATTAAATGATGACTTAATTAGATTTTTAATAGGCTAATTTGATTTAATCATGAGCCTAATTAAATGTTTAATTAATTTTATAAATTAATTTAGGCTGAAATTAAAAGAATTAATTAATTAAAAGGACTTAATTAAATTTTTAATGGGTCAAATTAGTTTTATTAAGGACTTAATTGGAGAAAATTAAGTTTGAAAGCCTAATCTAGGCTTAATTGAGAAGATTGGAACTCTTACAAGCTTCATTGGATGGAATCAAGGGTGATATTGCAAAAAAATCAAAGTTTAGGAGTCAATTAAGGGATAAATTGAAGAAAGCAAGACCAATGATCTTTTTTGCAAAAAATGTGTAATATTAGGGGTTGTACTGAACTTTTATAGGGACTAAATTGAAGAAAAACAAAGTTTAAAGCTTAATTAGGAACTAAATTAAACAAATTAGAAACCAATGGCTACTTTGAAAAAGGAGACGGAGTTGAGGGGACCTAATTGATTTTTGGCATGGACCTAATTGATTTTTGGCAAGAATCTAATTGCATAAAATTAATCAGTTTTTTCTCAATTAAGGATGCTTGAGCTTAATTTGAAACAATGAGAACCAATTTGAAAGTTATCAAAATCCCAATTAGAAAACCATAACTTTTAGGGTTTAAGCAAATGATATGTCACTCTTTTAAAAAGAACAATAGAGTGACACGTCATCCATCTTTCTATATTGTCTTTTTCAACCAAAAAAACTGATCGAGTTGCCACATTTAAGCGAATGAACATAGCATCTGATAACTACCTTAAGGGCTTCAACCACAACCATTTGATAGATAAGCTTCCCCTCTACAAGGTTATGTCACCTTTATTCAATGTTTGTGCCCCCACATGCCATGTGGAAGTCCTCAACTTCTTGTTCCAAGACAACCTTATCTCATTCAGTAAAATTTGGCAGTGTTACACCTAACTTTAGATCGATGGTGAGAAAGTTATAAGCTATCAAATCAAGTATGGTTTGATCCTAAATGAAGAACAACACCCCCTCTATAAGATCTATGGCTAGTTTGGCTTCAATGATTTCCCATTTGCCACGATTAATTCATGGAAAATACATCTCCAGTCAGCCATTTTCGGCCAAGGTTTCAGTATGAAATTTCCAACTTTTTCCAGAAGTCTCAAGAGTTTGTTAGACATCTAGAAAGAAGGAAAATATGAGAAGAATAGAGAAGAATGGTCTTCTAACATATCAAAGGCAAAAATAGAAAACAAATCTCATATGATCTAGTTTTAAAAACTATCTTCAAACCCATAAATGGTTTCTCAACCACCAACCATTTTGAGACTATAAAAGGAAAAAAAGATCACATGGAAAAGGGGAGATCCTGGAGAGAGAAATCACAGAAAAAATAAATAAAATACATAGAAATCAATAGAATACTTGAAATAGAATTGAAGCAAAAATGATAAAAAAAAAATAAGTGTTTCAAAAATAAAGCAGGGAAATCCAAATCAATCTAAGATTAAAACAAAGAAAGAAGAAAAAGCTGAAAATCAAGAGGAAAAAAGCAAAGAATCCAAAGAAGGAATCAACATTCTCTTTACAATGTAAACCTTCAAACTTTGATGAAGGAGTGAAGTTCAATTAGCACATCCTATCCCTTTTTATTTTATCTTTTAAATTGTTGCTCATAATATTTGTTAAGCATCATTTGAAGCTATTTTTAGTTTTAAAGTTATGATTCTTATTTTGAGATGTTTAAGCATGCCTTGAATAAAGCATGTATATGCTCAGTTTGTTTAATTACCTCTTTCCAATATGTTAGAATATGATAATAGAATGGCATGGAATATTTTTTTTGTATGCTTTGATGTTTGGTTAATTAATTTTTGAAGTCATTGTAAGATGTGTCAAGTATTGAAGTTGTTCTGTTTTAGATTGTATTAGGGTAGATTGCTGAGTTTATTAAAGTTGTGAGCATGATATTTGAACTTAAGGACAAAAGGTTTAATTAATGGAATAATTTTTATGCATATGGAGATGTTATTTTTTGTTTACCGTTATCATTGACTTTGCTTTCTGTTTTTTATTTTGATTTTTGTTCTTGTTCTTTTGATGATTCAAACAAGTTGTGTTAAGCATGCTTAAGCTTTGGTTGTTATGTTTAGGTTGCTTTTCTAGGTTATATTGTATTTTTCTACGTTTAGCCTTTGTTGCAGGTTGCTGAATTTTTAGGTTTGGATGTTCTTGTGTTGAACATTGCCTTAGGTCATTGATTTTTGTTTCATTTTGATCAATTTTTTTTTTTACTCTTAAGCATGCATACAATCTTGTTTATCACTAATCTATGATTCTAATGACCTAAACACACTAAAATCATGACATTTAATCTTCATTTCTTTCCCTTTATCTTTGTATAAAATCAATTAATCTTGATGATTGAGTGTTTATTAGTATGATCCAACCCCAATTTTTTTACTAAACATTGGTTTTACATATGTTTGTGCCTTCAATTTAATGCGACTTACTCTGGT
>Ga0325400_1003073_pt1 | contig 14917 bp, 7 predicted proteins | sample PopdelMetagenome_2_FD_205662 | JGI IMG/M metagenome (GOLD analysis project Ga0325400, IMG submission 205662) | Populus deltoides microbial communities from Bellville, Georgia, United States - Xylem-PdKOR-R1 | ecosystem: Host-associated > Plants > Phyllosphere > Stem > Wood/Secondary xylem... | reverse complement strand
TTTTCTTTCATTTTTTTAAGCAAAGGGATTTCTTATGTAGTTTTATAAGAAAAAATATCTTCAAAGATTATAACATTCGATTGACTCCACTTTTATATTAGAATGAAAATCCTTGGTATTTAATTTATGTATAAAAACCAATATAATAAATGCACATTACACTCCAAGTTTAGAAGAGGAAAGTTCAGTTTGGCACCATAGAGCCTGTTGACGTAGAGGGGCTGGTTAAAGAGTGTGGCTCTTAATGGTAAATAGGTGGGATTCTTGATGGATTTGCTAGTACAGATTTTGTCGAGTGCTCAAAACAAGAAGGTAGTGCGGTTGCTGTGAAGGTGAAGATAGCGGGGTGCATGTCCATTTCTTGGAATGAGTGATTGTCGAGATCAGGTCAATACGTGGTAGGGCCATAGCTACAAAGTCTATAAACAGTATTGCGCTGTCACTTCTGTACTAGAAAGCAAGGAAAATGACGTGAGCCAAAAAGAATCACTCCTTGTCTTTTGCATGAGTAATATCTGAATATTGGTGATTCAGATTAAAGTTCATTGGTCCTAAATCACTACTGCTAAATGAAAGCTTGATAGCGATAATCGGGTAAATTTAAACTGCTTGATACAGGTAGAACACAACTTAGGAAAGGAAAATATGACATTAATTTACATAGTCAGCAGAGTAAATCTCACTTCTGAAGGGGTTGGCAGCCTGTGAGTCTTATATTTCCCAGCAAGATCAGTCATGTAATAATGCAACCCGTTGAAGTTGAGAAGGTGGTTAAACACCGGGCCACCAACTGGATGGGACTTGTGTTTTTCTGCTTTTTGTTCATTTTTCTAGTGAATAGTTGGGCTATGAGTACAGATAGGATTGGAACTAAAGCTGAGAATTTGAATGGATCAGAGAGAAAATCAACGGAGGGCATGTTGGAGTTGAGCAGTACGTGAAACAAGGAAGATGGATGTTGGTATTTTAATGGATTCGGCCCAGTAGAAGTAGTATAATCACATAGACAACGCTGTGTGGAGGTTGGAAGGAAAGTGACAGGGTTAATTGAGTAACTCTAACAACTTTATTGTTATGTTAGGGTTTACTGGTGATGTTATATTTTACCTGAATCCAGTAACTTAGGTATAAATTATATTAATTAGATATTATTATACCAATTGAATTTATAAATTACATCAACTACGTATAAATTTAATGAATTAGGTATTTAGTGATTATGTATTTTTTTTTTGTAATTGATAATTTTTTGTGAGAATTTTGTGATAATTAATAATTTTAAGAGAATACGTGAGAATGGTTGAATTTTAGTAAATTATGTATTTTTTTTTTAATATGAGAGAAGTGGTTAATTTTTGATATTACTATAGTTCAAATAGTTATAAATTAAATAAATTTAATATGGTTTTAGATTATTATCCGATACCAACAACACTACTATCACTTATATTTGAGGAACTAGTATATATTATTTTTAGTGCTATATTAAATATTTCACTAGATGAACTGATCATATATATGGAGGCATTGAGTGAAATTATAATAAAACTAAAGTTGATGTTACTTTGAGGATATTAAAGCTGGGTAACGTCCAATTCGTTATATTAATATGCCCATTTTTTATGTTGTTATTTTGAAGTCTGTGATTGGTTGGCCACCGAATATATATATATATATATATATATATATATATATATATATATATATATATATATATATCTATATATCTAGAGATTTACTTAATAGTTAAACCATAACTTACGTATAATTACAATGCATGTGTGCACCAGAATTCCACTGGTGATTACATGGGATATCATAACAATTTCAATTCACAAAAAAAATCAGTAAAAATGTCTTGATTGTGCTTTCCTTTATTATACTTTTCAAAGTTTGCTTTTAGCACATGCTCTGTGTTTCTTGTATGCGTGTACACCTCACTTTGCTCCGGAGTTGGAAGCGGTCAGTTTTCTGTTTCTTGGCCATTTAGTTTGGTAGTCATAGAGCCTGTCGAAGTAGAGGAGCTGGTTAAAGTTTGTGCCTTTAACTGGTGGATAGTTGGGATTGTTGATAGATTTGCCAGCAAAGATTTTGAGTGCTAAAAACAAGAAGGTTGAGGGGATAAAGAGAAGTGCTGTTTCTGTGAAGGTGAAGATGGCAGAGAATGCCCATTTCTTGGAATGAATGGTTGTTGAGATAAGGCAAATATGTGTAGGGGAATAGCTTTAAAGCTTAGCCTGGAAACATCCCATGCGCTGTAACTTTTGGACGTGGAAGCAAGGAAAATGACATGAACGAAACAGAACAGAGCACTCCTTATCTTTTGCACAAGTAATATATGGACAGTGATGATTCAAATTAAAGTCACTAATGCTAAATTAAAGCTTGATAACGATGACTAGATAAATTCAAGCTGCTTGTTGCTGGCGGCACATAGTTTAGAAAAGGAAAATGGGACAAATGAAAATTATCCTTGCAAATTTTATCTCTAAGGTGACAAAGTCGTCCGACAGCAGCAGCTAACATAACGGTAGAAATCACAGTTGTTTAATCGATATGTGTATCAATGTATACAGTACAAACAAGATTCACCAGGCCATAATTATTTGCTTGACATATTTTATCTTCATGACTTGGTCCTTCCAATAGCACGAAGATGCAGACTTCCTTCAATGTGAAGCGTGAACATTGTCCTGTAAGTTATTTTTCTTGTGTCATCAGCTAGTTTGAAGCGGAAGAACCGAAGAAGGGCTATTGATAGTATCTTCATCTGCCGGTACGCGAAGTCTTTGCCCAGACATATCCGAGGACCTGCCTGCAAGGGGACAACCAACAACTTTGGAAATTGTTTCACACGTTATGTCTGCAACAAACGAAGAGAAGATACTAACATGAAATGCTATGAACTTGAATGGTGATTCAGGTTGGAAAATCCCATTGTTGAGCCATCTTTCTGGCCGAAAATCCTCGGCATCCTCTCCCCAAATGTAAGGCATCCTACCCATGGCATATGCCACGTAGTATAGTCCGTCACCCTTTTTCATTCTAAAGCCATCAGGAAGAATGTCATCCACTTCTGCACACCTCCCGTCCTTGTGAATTCTTGACAACTTGGGAGTAATGCTTGATTTCTTTCAATATGCATGTCTGTGTTATTAGCTACGTAAGTTTAACATTAAATTAGATTGGTCGAAAATTGTTGCGGAGAACTCTTGTGGTGAAAGTTCATTCTCACTTGAAACTTGACTTCTTGAAGTTTTTGTCATTATGACTGTTTTACATTGCTAAAATTGCTTTAGAATTGGATACTTATACCACCATGAAACATGTAGAAAGTTGGCTAAAACAGAATAGAGTAGAGGGAAATCATCCATGTAACTGATCACAACTGTGTTTGGGAATAATGCTTTGCTGAGTAGGGTGCTTTCACTGATTCACTCATGAGGAAGGAGCTAGATACTGAGTTTGCTGGTTCTGCATCCAACTCATGATGTGTGGCCCTCAGACTCTCTCTGGGATGTATTAAGTATGAGTAAGCATGTGCCATGGGTCTGTTAAATTAATTAAGATAAAGTAGAGAAAGGGGGTTAGAATTCTGAATAATCTGTATATTATAAATGCATAGTCTTAATTTAAATACAAATAAAGTATATATAGATCAAACTGAAAGTACTATTCTACCCTTAATAAATAAAACTACATAAATATTATTTAACAGGCCTAATCTTGTTGTCTCTTTTTTTGCAGGGAAAACCTTGTACTCAGGAAGCTAATGTGATTTTTGTGATGGTAGTGCCTTTGACTAACCTAATTTTTGCAATGAAAGCTACTTCATGACAGCTATTTATGTCTGCATTTTATTTTTAGAAATGTTAACTAGTTGTTTCGAGTGCAATATTCGGACCTGATGTGTTTGTGGTCAGGCGGTTGACAGAGTTTCCAAGAATTTTGGATCATCGGTAGGATTTTTGTTAGGGGGGCATGTACTTATAATTGCTGCGGGCAGAATGATAAGGCTACGGGTTAGCATTAGACTTGCCAAGGACTTAGTGGAGGATATCACTCTATTATGGCCCTGTAGGTTTTTTCTCTACTTTGAAGAGGATGGTACAAGGATTCATGTGGTGCACTTCGTGTACTTGAAATTCTATTCAATTTCATTTCTAATTTGGCTGAATGTGAATTCAAATTTTAGTATCTAAACCCCACTCACGGGCTTGTTCAAGCATATGGTTGTTGAACATCTACATGATCACATTTTAATACGTGGAAGAAAACAAAGATATCCGAGGAGAGTCAGGGCTTTCCTGGACGTGAGCAGATACAGCTTGGAGATGTGGTCCAAGCTCCCCCAAAGCTTACTGCCCCTTCTAAGGTATAGCTTCATTGTTTCTTCATATTTATATATGAATTAATGGATATTCTGTTGTTTAAACAAGTTCAGAGATCTCTGCAGTTGCTTAAGAAGGTGCATGATCCGTCTTGTCGTCTTATTGGGGTCAATAAACGATGGAATTATTGTGCCTAATAGTAATAGATTTGTATCCAAATCCACCTCTAAATCAAACCGAGGGGTCTTCAATGCCAGTTCCTTGAACAAACATGGATTTATTTTCCCCACAGATCCATATAAATCCTCTGATTTTTCAAGTCTTTGCTTTACCAGGAAAACATTGTTTAACCTCGTTTACCTAGGATGGTTTGGGCTGGGTTTTACGCCCATGTTTATTGATGTAATACCATTACAGATATACTGAGCTAAGCACTGTCTCTGTGGAGGGCACAAACATGGAGGCCTCCATCAATATGAAGATTAATCATTGTCCTGTAATTGACAGGTTTCCTTTCATCAGCGAGTTTAAAAATGAAACTGCCCAACAAGACAGCCGCGAAGATCTTCATCTGCCTATAAGCAAATTCCTTCCCAAGACATATCCGTGGCCCTGCCTGTTAACCAGCAGAAAGGCAGATTTTAGTCATTTGGTTAACGAGATTGGGAGTCCATAAAGTTAAGCTGAGCAAGCACTGAAAATAGATCTTAATGATTTGCACAGCAAAGGCAGCAGAAAATTTATTTGAATGTTAATCAAGGGAATTAGACAGAACTTTATTTCCACTAACCTGGAAAGCTGTAAACTTGAAAGGGCTTTCTTGCTGAAACACGCCATCCTTGAGCCATCTTTCAGGTTTGTATTCCTCAGCATCATCGCCCCATATGAACTTCATCCTGCCCATTGCATAAGGTTGGTAAGCCACCATATCTCCCTTACTCACATTAAAGCCATCTGGTAGAGTGTCATCAGAAAAGCAAATCTTCCCATCCTGCAAAGCAAAGAATTTTGAGATACAGAAACAATATAATTATAAAATTATTTAGGAAGCATTATTAACTCTATAAGAGCATGTTCAAACACAAGCATACTGTGAGAATTAAGGTGTTTGTTGCTCAAGAATCATAGTTTCAGTCGTGAAGAATTCGTAAATAGTCATGAATTTATTTGAACATATTCGAACAGTCAATCAGTTTTCCTACTATAACTTTTTGTTTTGTGTCGTGCGGCCAGGAATTGCAGGTGCATATAATTTCTTCTTACCACAGGCACAGATGGATACAGTCTAAGAGTTTCAGAAATTGCTGCATGGAGATAATTCATCTTTTCTAGAGCTTCTTCATCAATACTGGCTGCAAATTCTGCAAAATCTGTATTCTCTTTCACTTTAGTTGCTTCTCTTACTTCTTGTGCAATCTTATTCTGCACAGCTGGATGCTTGCACAACATGTAGATGAACCATGATAGAGCAGTTGCTGTTGTGTCTTTTCCAGCAATCACAAAATTGAGAATTATGTCCCGTAAGTATGTTGGATCATTCTCAGTCACTTGCAGGAACCTTGATAAAATGTCATCTTTCTTTACCTGCATTTTCCATGTAAGATCAAGTAAAATTCATGCCCCTGCAATCTATCAGAAATAATAGTTTCAAGGAGAGATACTCACAGAAGAAACTTCTTTTGAGTTACGCATTAGCTCAATTTTTTTATTGATTAGTTTATACACAAAATCATTAACCACTTTGACGTTTTTCTTCAATGCAGCTTCTGATCCAATATTCAAAAACCTCTTGATTTTCCAGAACACATCAACATATCGCCAAAGGGTCAATGCACTTGCATCATCAAAAGCACTGGTAAATTTGAGACCTTCCTCATTTGATCCACACATGCTGTCTAGCTCAATCCCAAATGCAACTTTGAATATTGAATCTAAGGTTGATTTCATAAACAGATCCTGCACAACTAGTTAAGCTTAGAAGCATGGACGGATCCAAATGTGGGCACTTGCCCACGCCGCCAAAAAAAAATTCAAATGAAATATATATCATGCCAAAACCGGTAACGGGTTTCAATAAATAGAAGAATTAGAAAAAAATATGAATGGATGTGTTTTGATAATAAATAAATAATTTCAAGGAATTAAAACAGAAATGAAAAATAAAGGTTAAGAAAGAACTACGCAAAAAGGTGTTGGTGCAAACCTTGGTTAAAAATCGATAACGTTACCGTGAAATTGAAGCAAGTATGTAAATGAAACAAATGATGAAAAGAAAAAATAAATATATTTTGAAATAAGAAAATGGCTTTTAGAACTTATTAAAGCAACTGATATGGTTCTAGCAATGATTGAATAAGAAAATTTGGATTTTGATGTAAAATCACATACTGACCAATTTTATACTATCAAGCATAAATTTCAATCTAGTCGTCAGATTGGGCTGAAAGTTTATGAGGAGCCTCCTAATACATTGCTCTATCTTAGGTTAAAACTTTAGGTTATTATAAATTTGAAAAGGCCATGCGAGAATATCAATAGTCGGACCAAAAATAACATGTAGGCTCATTTCATAAATAAGCTTGAAAAACTGGAAATTCAGCTTCTTCTTCCCTTTGAAGCTGCTAGCCAATGCTGAAAAACATTAGAAAAGAAAAAAATTTTTGAGAGATTCTTTACTAAAACCCTGAAGAGGAACCAAGATTTAAGACAAGATAAATGAGGCAGTGAGTATTGAATGTTGAAGTTCAATATTAACTAGGATTTAGGCTTAAAGGATTTAGAGTTTGTAAGAGTTTTAATATTAGCTAAATGAGGAATCCTAATTAATGTAGGAATCCTTGATGAAGAAGGATTTGTAATAGACTAGTTTATTAGAATACTGTTTAATTAGAATGTTAGATTTCTTATTAGATTAGGATTTCCTTTGAATAGTTTAATTCCTTGATTATCTAAGACTCGGGACCCATAAATAAGGTTATAATCTTAAGCATAATACACAAGTATAGAGAGATATAGAAAAGAGCTATAAAGGTTTATTTTTTTAGAAAACTTTTAATAAAAATATCATTCATCTCATTCTTCCTCTTGTTCTTTAGCTTTGTTCTTGTGTATGTTCTTATAAATTAGTTACCACACCATATCCTTTTTTTCCAACATTGAACATATCTAACTCAAGAATTAAAGAGAAAGTCAAGTGAGAGAAAAGAAATAGAGAGAAAACTCGTGACATTGAAAGAAAAAAAGAGAAGCAGAAAACTTTGACTAGTTAACATTCGAATTTCATATATTATTATTGGGCAAGACATTATAAACTTGATTGTATAAGTTTAAGTAAAAATTAACAAAGTTTATGCAAAATTCTTAAATTTTGAAATAGGGTTCTTAAATATTAAATGAAGAAAAGTGAAATTATGAAAATATGATGTTCTTGGAATAATAGGATGTAAATGGCTTTAAATAAAGCATAATTGAAGAAGAAAAATTAGGTGTTGATAATGAAAGCAGGGCCGGTCATATAAGCGGGGGATAAGAACTCTTAAAACCAAAGTAAATGTTTGTTAGTTATGTCTATTTAATATGTGTTGTTTTGTTTACGATAATTGAAATGCATCTAGTTATGTTGTTTAGTTGTAGTTGAATTTTCAATGTAACTTAGAAAAAAATTGTGAGAAATTAATGAAATAAATAATTTATGGTTATGTGTTGGTTGGTTAAAATAAATAGTTTATGGCTAGTTATAAGGATGGTTCGTTAAATGATTGTTTGGTTGTTTATATTGAAAAAGAGATATTTGAAAATGTTGATAATGAGAACATCTTACAACGTTTTCAATACATGAAGTCTCATACGGAATAATTGTGAATTATAAAAAAAAATAGAATTTTGTGGAGTAACTTTTTAAAATATATGTAAAGTTTTTAACTTTATATTAATAACTTATAATTTTTGGCCTTTTTAGATCTTAATTAATTTAGGTATATACTTACCGACTAAAATTGTATCCTGGATCCGTCCTGCTGAAGAGGTCACGTAATTTGAAAATCATTTCATGATGTTTACTCTATGACATTGGATCAAAGACTAACCTGTATGTCCATTGACTGGTTAGCTTTTGCAGCTTCAGACACTATATTAGCAAGTTTTGCCACGTTCTTCCTGAAGACCACACTGCTGAAGTCCCTCAAAACCTTTGTGGAGAACTCATAGCTCGAAACCTTTCTTTGCTGGCGCCATTTGTCACCGTCAACAGTGAAAATCCCATCACCTAGTAACCCACTTAGATTGTCGTAGTTATGGTCCCCCTGCACAAAGATTGAGCAAGCTAAATCATTACCCTTTTAGCCATTGGAATCTGATCCCGATGGAAAAGTGCACAGTCAAACCAACCCCAGTCAAATTCTCATCATCCTACCAAGGTTTTTGTGAATATTCAAAACTGGGTGTTGAATTCATTAAGATAATCTTACACAATCCACATCATAAAAACAGGGACCAAACATTTGGTACTGATATTGACGAAATAGATCACAGTAAAAAGAAATAGATACCATGCCATAATTTTCGAAGTTGGTTTTGAGTATCCACATCATAAAGCTTAAAGGTAGATTTTAAAATTATTGATCGAATGTTGGAACAATAATTTGTTTACCTTGTCATTGATGATGCAGGCAAAGGTAGCGCAGTCGGTCTAGAATTTTTCTTAAGGAGTGCATCGTAAGTCACACCAAAAGGAGTGCAATTTCCACTGATAGTACTAAAGTGTATACACAACCAACCTAGCCCACTAGACTACTATAGTGTTGCTCTTTGAGACTAACCTCCAAGATCCCTTTATTGACTCTTGTGCATATAGAGATAGAGATGACCATTATCGAATTCATGGGCTCTATGAATTAAATGCTTAATTCTTTCCAACTGGAATCTAGATATTAAAATCACTGATCAAATGTTGGGACAATAATTTGTTGATCTTGTCATCGATGATGCAAGGAAAAGTAGTGGAGTCGGTATAGAATATTTATTGGGGGTATCGTCACTCTAAAAGGAGTGCATTTTCCACCAATATTGTAGCACTACTTGGTAGTATACCAACCAATCTAGCTAGCTAGAGTGTTGCATAAGAAGTTCTATGGTTAGTATCCTAGATAGAGTAAACGAAAATCTAATCTTCAAGTGTTTTTGATAGTGGAGAAACTAGCATAGAACTCAACCATTTTTAATATCCCAATCTTAAACCCTAATTTCAGGAATGTATGGTCCTCCACACTATACGCATTGTTATGATTTAAGTTACCATGGAATTAAGGTTACTAGCTAACAAATAAAGAGTGCAAGCCTCCAGTAGTGCTTCCAATACAGAACAGAATTGCTAGCCTTCAAGCAAAGAATTGCAGCATGTGCTAAATGTGGAAAACGTGAAGACTATGGCTATTAGTTAGGAGGTAGTTTACTGTTGAGTTAGTAGTTGAATAAAGGGATTAAATCAGTTATAATTGGAGGGAAAACCATTGTATATAAATTGGTGTATGGAAACGTATTGGGGAATAAGAAATACAGAAGTTAATCTCTCTATTCTTCTTAATCTTGTTAAGTTGAGCTTAACATTTAGTATCAGAGCTCTAAGATTCAATTAAGATGGTGGAAAATCATAAATTGAAAAATATGGAAGAATACTGCAAGAAATTGGAGGAACAAATGCAGAATCTTCAACAGGAATCTTTGGTTGATCAGCAAAATAAACGGCAAGAACAGTTTGGGGAGCAAAACAAGAGGGCTAATCATATTAGCTTGCAGATTGAAACCTTATCAAATCAATTCCACACATTTCTTGCTAATCAAATGGCAGGAAAGGATTTGGGAAGCAACTCCATGGGAATATTAAATACACCAACAATGAATAATTAAGAAGGAATGCTACCAAGAGGAAGGGGTCATATTCGGGGAGATCAAACCAGTAGTCAGGAACATCAAAGAGTTGTGTATAATCCATCTCTTCCAAGGATGGATCTTACATCATTCTGGGGTGAAAATCCCAAAGGATGGTTGAGGAAGTGCAGGAAGTTTTTTAAACTCAATTCAACTCCTTCACAACAATGGGTGGAACTGGCCTCTCTTTACTTGGAAGGTAAAGCATTAATGAGGTTTGAAGGTTATAGGTGTGGTGTGGAATGTTCGATGGGTTGGGAAGAATTCTTGAGGGCTATATGCAGCAGGTTTGGTAATAGTGCTGATATAGTAGAGGAGTTTAACAAGCTAATACAAAAGGGTGATATTGATGAATATGTGGAGAGGTTTGAGGAGTTAAAGTCACTAATGTATTCATTGAATCCTTCATTGCCTGAGTCCTATTATATTTCCAGTTTTATTAGTGGATTGAAGGAAGAGATTAAGCCGATGTTAGAGATTCTCAAGCCTACTACCTTAATACAAGCTTTTGATCAGGCGAAATGGTAGGAAGAATCAGTTGTTGCAGTTGCAAGAAGAAACATAATTACTTCCAGAATTAGTTCTTCATTTAACAATGAAAGACCAGCAGGTATTACACCCTATAAACCTTTCAACCAGCATAGAGTTGATGAGCAATATAGTCCAAAACAATCTAAAGACACACTTTATGAACAGAGAAGGAAACTTGGATTATGCTTTAAATGCGGTGATAAATTTGTACCTAGATATAAATGTAGTGTTACAGGGATTCCTTTGATTGAGGGAAGGGAGGATGAAAAGGAGGAATTCTTAGAAACAGAAGAAAGGAAACACTGTTGTTGTTATGAGATTGGTTAAATGGTATCACATATTCATGAAGAGGCAACATAGGAAGACCTAGAGGAATTGAGCATGCAGTTTCCAGATTTTGTTATGGATTCTTGAGGTCAAGAATCTTTTCAAGGGAAGGATATTGTTATGATTCAAGTTACCATGGAATTAAGGTTTACTAGCTTACAAATAAAGAGTGCAAGCCTCCAGTACTATTTCCAATACAGAACAGAATTGCTAGCCTTCAAGCCAAGAATTGCAGCATGTGCTGAATGTGGAAAACATGAAGACCACGGCTATTAGTTAGGAGGTAGTTAGCTGTTGAGTTAGTTAGTAGTTGAATAAAGGGGTTAAATCAGTTGTAATTGAAGAGAAAACTATTGTATATAAACTAGTGTATGAAAACGTACTGGGGAATAAGAAAATACAGAAGTTAATTTTCATTCTCTGCTCCTTCTTCTCTGTTCTCTCTTCTCTTCTATTCTTTCTCAAATTCTGCTCTCCCTCTCTCTCTCTATTCTTCTTAATCTTGTTAAGCTGAGCTTAACACACATCAAGAAAGTAAAGCCTATTTCTTAGATTTTCCTAGTTTAAATTTTGGAACCAATACCCAGAAGAGTTTAAATTCCTTTGAATATTGCACCGGATCGAGATGTTTGAGTATGCTATATTATTGTTGTAATTATGGTCCCCCTGCACAAAGATTGAGCAAGCTAAATCATTACCCTTTTAGCCATTGGAATCTGATCCCGGATGGAAAAGTGAACAGTCAAACCAACCCCAGTCAAATTCTCATCATCCTACCAAGGTTTTTGAGAATATTCAAAACGGGGTGTTGAATTCATCAAGCTAATCTTACACAATCCACATCATAAAAACAAGGACCAAACATTTGCTACTGATATTGACGAAATAGATCACAGTAAGAAGAAATTAATAGATACCTTGCCATAATTTTCGAAGTTGGTTTTGAGTATGTACTCAGCATTTACAGGATCAGCAGTGTAAACCTCACTTCTGAAGGGGGCGATCAGCCTGTAAGTCTTGTATTTCCCCGCAAGATCAGTCATGTAATGATGCAACCTGTTGAAGTTGAGAAGTTGGTTAAACACCGTGCCACCAACTGGATGGTACTTGTGTTTTTCCTGCTTTTTGTTCAACTTTCTAATGGAGAGTTGGACTATGAATATAGATAGGATTAGAACTAAAGCTGAGAAGGTGAATGGATTAGAGAGAGAGTCAATGGAGGCCATGTTGAAGCTAACACCATGTGAAACGAGGAAGGTGGTTGTTCATATTTAAATGGATTCGACTTTCATCCTTTTTTATTTCATAAAATTCAAAACTTGAAGAACCCCTGCTACCCCTCCAATGTATCGTCGTTCCTCTTTCTTTATTGTTTTTTTAAATGTTATTTTTTAAAGTATTTTTTTAATATATTAAAATAATTTTTTATTTTTTAAAATTTATTTTTAATATTAATATATCAAAACTATTCAAAAACATTAAAAAAAAATTAAAACTAAAAAAAAAAAAATTAACTATTAGATCGTCACGCCTATTGCCATATCCTAATATTGGTGTTCCAATATTAGACGGTCCATAGACATGTCTAAATTGAAGTAATCGTCGTCCCCTGATTGTTAGTTTTAGCGTGTTCTTTGTTATGGAAAGGAAGAGACCCTTGTACACGAAAATAGTGGTCTCTTACTAGCACTAGCACGAGGATAACATTTATAATTAAAATTACTTTTAAAAATATTTTTTATTTAAAAATATATAAAAATAATATTTTTTTATATTTTTTTAAATTTATTTTTAACGTTAACACATCAAAATAATTCAAAAATACATAAAAAAATTAATTTAAAAAAAACATTTTTTTAAAGCGCAACAACACCACAAAAACAAACATGGTCTAAGTACCTGTTTGGAAATGTGATAGAAATGGTTTTTCAAAGTATTTTTTGTTTGTAAATATATTAAAATAATTTTTTTTTATTTTAAAATTTTATTTTTAATATTAATATATCAAAACAATTTAAAAACATACACAAAAAAATTATTTAAAACTAAAAAGATAAAATATTTTCAAAAGCTTGGTTGGACGGTAACGTCAAACACTTCCCATGAACCAATAAAAATTTAATAGCACAAATAACAGGGAGGAGTGCAACTCTTACAATTTTTCTAGTAGCACAATTCTTTAATTTTTTTTATATATATATTTTTAATGGTTGTACACTTGTGCTAATCCCATTATCATAACCATTTATTTCTTTTAATTATATTAAGTTGTGCTATTGAGAATAGTGCAACCTATTAAATTTCTTAATATCTCAACTATGCCCAAAGTGTTATTTTCCTAATTTTTTTCAATTATAATAGTTTGCAAAAAACAAATTACCGTCTATGCTAATTTCAAAAAAAAAAAAAAAACTCAAATTCTTGGCTTCTCCAAATCTATTCAAGTAAGACAAGTCTCGAGCCATTCCTGACGCAATTTGAAGCCTTGTTTCCAAGGAAAGTATCTAATTTGAGTAAGGGGTATAGAAAGAAACCAGGTTTCTTTGTTTGCTAAAATCGCCATTAATTGAAACTAAATCTTAGAATCTCCGTTACAATCATGATATTCTTCTATCTTTGTAATTCTTAAGTCTATTTTTATCGATTAATTATATATAATTTCTCTCATTAAATCTTTAATAAGCAGTTCCATAATATTTTTCTTTAACCTTATATAATTAATAAAAATAATTTCATTGGAGAAAATGTTTTATAATACTATATTTATAATATATACATATAGACTTACTATTATACATGCTAGTCTGTGCTATTTCAATTATCAACTAGCTATTACGATGAATATAAATTGTTGATACTAGGTTTGTTCAACATGAAATATCCTCTAAAAAATTTAAAATTATTTGGTTTTTTTTTAATTTTATTCAGAATAATAAACTCTAATTTTATCATGGATCTTATAAAACATGTTTTTTTAGACTTCCAAGACATTTTTGCTTCACCAGGTATAAATATATATCCATTACTAGATTTTGAATCCGTAATGTAAAATATTTAATTCATATTACTATATCTCTTAAGTATTGTCAAGTACTTAGTATAGTATAGTACATATTCTAAAATATATCTCAAGTATTTGAGTATTTTATTTATTGTTTTTTAATTATTCAAACGTGAATTATTGGTTAATTTACTTAATTTGTTAACTAAATATGCAATATTTGATATTTTTAAATTTATAACATACATCAAGCTTCAAATAATTTGGGAAAATTTCAAACATAGTATTTCTTCAACTTTTTTTTTTGAACAAATATATACTTGTATTTATTAATGTTTTGATAGTGTTATTGTCATTTTTAGAAAAAAAAATTAAAAAATTTTCTCAACATAATAAAATTAAGGCAATATTAATCTATCAGATGTCCTATAAATTTTTATTTTTAGTATACATCTGCAATATCCAAGTCTTTTATATCAAAATATTAGTTAATATTTTTTTTTTTTTGAGAAACTTGATCACATATTTGTTGTTACCCAAAATTATCATTCATCAATATAAATACATACAATGACATAACTTTTATATGTACTTTTTATATAAATATGTTTATTTGTTAATTTTAAACTTATTTGACAATATAACATTATCGCTTTTCATGTAATTGTTTAGAAGCTTATTTTAAACCATATAATAATTTAACAAGTTTAATTTTTTTCTTTTTCTTTTTCTTTAACAATAAACCTCTTAGTTGTAACAACTATTAATGTCCATATTGTTAAGAAATATATATGTATTTATC
>Ga0325400_1003070_pt1 | contig 14919 bp, 6 predicted proteins | sample PopdelMetagenome_2_FD_205662 | JGI IMG/M metagenome (GOLD analysis project Ga0325400, IMG submission 205662) | Populus deltoides microbial communities from Bellville, Georgia, United States - Xylem-PdKOR-R1 | ecosystem: Host-associated > Plants > Phyllosphere > Stem > Wood/Secondary xylem... | reverse complement strand
CAAAAAGAATAGCGTAACGGCCATGGCGTGGATGATGGCACACACAAACACAGCTGAACCAATACAAGAACAAATTAAAGAAAGACAGGAACAAGAAAAGAGACAATAACTAGCGTAAATAATTAGTTTTGTTAATAAAAAAATCAAAAAATAGAATAAACCTGTTATAGAGATAGAGAGAACTTCAAGACAGTATTTTTGTTCTTATGCTCTTTCAGGGGAGACAACGTGGAGATAGAGAGATAGAGAGGTAGAGACCACGTATTTATAAACAAATAAGATTCTACAGTGAGAGCGATGCGCATTAAATAAATTTGGTGGTTTCTGGTTTTTTTAAGAGGACGTGTAAGCATGAAGTGGATCGTTTTGTTTGTTTAGTGCTTATCTAAAGTATAGGAAATGATGTTTTTTAAAATATTTTTTATTTTTAAAATATATTAAAATAATATATTTTTTTTAGTATATTTTTGATATTAACATATTAAAATAATCTAAAAGTACTGAACAAAATTTAATTTAAAATAAAAAATTCAAAACTTGATGAAAAGTCAGTTCAACTACATCCTCAAATATGGCCTTGTAAATTCATAATAATAAAGATTTGCATTAACTATATTTTAGGTCCTTTGGGTTTTATAATGTCTCATTTTTATTTATTTTTACATTTTAAAATTTTAATTATGTAACTTTTTAAAAAAATTTAGTATTAAAAAAAAACTAAAACAAAAGGGTGTTTTGAATAATGTAAGATAATGTAGTTCTAAACTTATTTGTATTATAAAGTGTAATAATGATTTTATCATTTTCACCATAAACATTTTACCTGGCTTTTGGGATTATAGAATCTTTTCATATTATTTTTTGTATAATAAAATTACTAACTTATAATTAAAAGCAAGAAATCATGAATTTTTATCTAGGAGTTATTTAAACTTTTTTATTTTTTAAAGCTCGGTAAAATAACTTAATTACTCTTAAAATTACAAATTCTTTAATCGGTGTTCGGAGGCTTTTTTGTCTTTTCATCTTATTTTTTTTGTTATTATCAAGTTGAATGAGAAATATTTTTGTAATAAAATAAATATAAATATTATTAAAAAAATGGCTGAAGCGTGCATTGCATGTATCATTATGTGGGTCCAAACCATGCCATTCTAGTAGCTTGTACGGGGTGGTGCAGTGGTCAAATGATGGCTTCTAGAGCGACATTCGAATCGTCTTTGCAGCCCCTCCATTCATAGGTGGCACATGTGGTGTGTGGACCTTTAATTTGGCATCGATGACCTTTTTCTCTCTCTCCTCCTCAATTTTATCGCCTCAACCTTCATATTTTCAAAGCAACCCTTCAATTTATTTTTCTTTCACATTTAGTCCATGTTCTTTTGATTATAATTTATTTTATTTGAAATGATTTATAAAATTGATTTTTTTTAATTTCATTCTCTTTTAATTTTTTTATGTATCAGATTTGGTCCTCATTATCTTAATTGTTATTTGTTTTGTTTTAAATCCTTTTTTTTAATTTAATTTATTTTTCAATTTCATCGCTTAATGTTTAATTTTATTTTATTTTTATATCAAATTTGACCTTTATTCTTTGGATTGTTATTTATTTTACTTTGGCAATTTTTTAGATTCAAATATTTTATTTTATTTTATCCTTCAATATTTTTTAATTAGAGATTAACCTTTATTGCTAAAAGAGGATAGAACTTAATTGTAATTTTTTATAATATATTAATTATTGGTGTCTAATTAATCTAGATTTTCATAAATTCAAATGGTCTAATAAATTAATAGTGTTTGGAGTTTAATAATTGATCTCACAGGTGTTGAATCTTGCAAAAACAAATATTTTTTATTGCAAAAGAAAAAAAAATTTAAAATCTTTTGAAAAGAGATAAAAAATGAAAATTAGTTGAATTAAATCTTAATTCATTAATGACATAAAACAAAAATACTATAAATCATAAGTTCTAAGATTTTATAGGATATGAGTTTGAGAGATTAATTCAAGTTTAAGAGATTTGTCTGAGGTAGTTTTTTTTTTTTCTATTTTAAAGCTCATGTTTTTTTTAGTTTCATTTGTCAATATTTATTTAATTAGAGATTGAGCTCCATTACTCTTTTATATTTGTTTATATGAGATTTATCACTGAATTTGAAAATAACACGGGTTATTTCTGGTTTTTTTATTCTCATTCTTTTTAAAATTTATCTTTTTTTAAGAATTTATGTTTTGAATTAAATTAATTGATTAAATATAAGAATTAAATGCTCACTTTGTGATATTTTGCTTGGTTTGTTTTTCGGGTTGTTGCTTTGATGGCGTGTGCAACCTCTTTCAGAGTCATTGTGTAGCCTTTCGCAATGATGTTAAAACCGTTTTGGTGAGCTTTTTCTGGTGGTGGGGCGGTGTCCACAATAAAGTGACGATGAGTCTCCAACAAACTTTTCTTCCTTCTCCTCCTGAGTATTATATCATCAACTCATTTTTTATAGTTAATTATTACCATATTTTTTCTGCTTTATTTCTTGTTGATGCTTTTTTTTAATCATTTTATTAAATTAACTGACGTTATTGAACCCAATCAAGTAAATGACCCGTGTATCACATCTTTTTTGTTTCTTTAAAAGCACCAATATCGCTTAAACATCTTTTTTATGTTAGAAAATTTTTAACTTGGCTCGTGGCATAGTGCGGACACCAATCTAGTGGCACATAATCCTTAAGTAGCTAGTACATATTTTTTTAAAAAAAAAATTCAAGTATGAAGAAAGCTATCGATGAGCATATAGTGTGTCTAAGTGTTCAAAATAAAACCCACATAAGACACGAATCCAAAGTTATGATGGATCATAAAACTCACTCATGCACCCAAGATCCAAATATAACATGTATCCATTAAGGCCTAGCCTTTATCATGTTGCCCGAAGCTCTTCTAAAACCAGGGTCGTTAATCTAGCCTATAAAAACTTTGATGGGTCAATAAGGCCAAAAAACCTACTACTATTTTGAATATAGGGTGTCCATAAGGATTAACAAGACAACATCCTCGGATAGAAAATCCATTGAGATTCATGAAGATCGAACCCCAGATGGGCTAATACTTTCAAGATCAACTACTACAATTGGATGTAATAATCTCTAATTAAACTTGATCTGTTTGGCATAAACTATAGAGACAAAACATTCATGCATTAAATAAAGGCATGCCCCTTTACCACATGTCTCTAGAGTTGTGTTTGGTTAGTTTCCAAGATAGCAGGGACAAATACGTAAGGTATAAAAACATGTTTGGTTTAAGGGATAAAGACACAAACATAAAATAAATGTTTATAGAATAATTTTACAGTGATTTTTTATATTTTCAAGATAGAAAGGACAAAAAGACATGTCTTCTTTGTCACCACTATCTCTGTTTTTTTTTCTTAAGACAATATCCAAACACTATCTTAGATAATGTATGATTATTGTCTTAAAATAGAAGAGACAATTATGACAGAGGGGATGAAACGAAACAAAAGATGAAGACGAGATTGTATTTAATAGTAGTATCCAAGACAAAATAAATATTTTTGTGTTATGTTTGATTAATGAAGGACAAAGATAAACAAACTATAGAAAAGTTTGTTTTCACCTCATATATATATTACCATCAAACTTGCAATGGCTAGAACAAATAAATAGAGATTATTATTCTCACTTTTAGTTTATAATGAGTTTTTTTTTTCCAAACTAACTAAAAATGGTAATTTCTCTACTTATTCTCATTTTCCAACCCAACAAACAAAAACATTTAGCTTCCATTTACCAAGTAATAAATCCAAATAAAGAAAGCCTATTCCCTTGCTTTCTCCTTTAAACAACTCCAAATATAGTATCATTTTAAAATAGGTTACGGTCTCGATTAATTTGTAAACTTATCCAATGATACATTTGACCATCCAAATGAAAAATTTCAAATTGTTACCTTGTCATTCATTGCTACTATAAATCTTTTTTTTTTCTCTTTTAATATTTTTTCAAAATTTAATTTTCTTAAAAAAATCATTATAGAATACTTATTGTGCTTCGTAATATACTTTACCAACAAAGAAAAATATTTAGCTTCCATTCAACATTCAATGAGTAATAATAAATTCAAATAAACTTTTTAAATTAAACCTAATATATATATATATAGTAATTTATTCAAACTTTATTTTGACTATCAAAATTCTAGAATTGCTTAAGAATAGGATAACAAAATTCAATAATTAAAAAATAAAAAAATCATGAAAAAATAGTAAAAATTACTAAATATATAGTTGAATGATGTATGTGGGAATTTGGTGCATATATATTGAAATGTTATCTTCCTTTTATTTATTTATTTTTGTGATTTTGACCTTACATGTCTAAGATAACTAGCTTTATGGTAGATTTGATAATTTTTTATAGCTATTTTTTAATAAAAAATAATGATTTTGTTAAACTAAAATTGAGAAAACCTTTCAAATCTCAATTTAAAGTTAATAAAAAAAATATATCTAACATATAGTTTAATATGTCATTCCACTTAACATCTAATATTTAATTTTATTTACAAATATTGGTATCCATTGATATGTAACATCTAAGTAGTTTTTCATTAAATACATGTTATAACAACTTTTATGATTGAATTTCCCTCCATTTATAACTATCGAAATCAAAATTGTCAAAATCATGAGTTGACTTGTAAAATCTTATGATTTTATGAGTCAACATATACTTATCATGCAAAATTGCATAAAAAAGAAAATATAAATACTACCCCAATTAATTCTCTTTCTCTCCTAGTTAGCAAACAAAACCCTGTCAAGTGAAAGTGAACATCAAGATATTATCTCACAGTCTCACTCGTGCCGCTAAGGTGCTAGAAGTTTAGAACAACTCAGTGGCCAAACCCCAGTTTTCTCTAAAGGTATGTATTGTTCTCGTCAATCTTTTTTTCTTATAATTACTTTTTCCGATCTTGTAAAAAAATGGCTGCAAAAGAATATTTTTCTTCTCTATTCTTTTTCTTCTTCATCATCATCAACAAAGCCTTATTAGATATTATTTTGATTTGATGTCATCTTTTTATGTATTAAATTTTGCTCAATCACAATTTTTATTGCTCGAAGTGAAAAAGATTAGGGTTCTTTTTTCTTTTTATTGGCAATGTTGCTTATTATATTATTTAATCATTTTATATGTGACGGCTCCTATTCTTGATGAATTGAAGAAACCTATAGTTATAGCTAGAGTGAATGCTGATAAGTATACCTATCTTGTTAGGAAACACGAAGTCGAATATGTATTTCTATGATATTGTGTGCGTTTATATAATGAGTTTGTGTTGCTGATTTTGTTATAGAATCATGATTGGTTAGATCAGAACTGAACCTCTTCCTTTACGTTTTTCCTTTTAAATTTCTTTTTATATTGTTTGGTTAGATAAGAACTAGATCTTTGTTTCTAATCATCCTTCATTCATACCAGAACATCTCATTATTCTTAGAAGTTAGGACCTTGAAAACCAAATAATTAAGCATATTTTTATGTCTAGAAAATATATTGGCAAATCCTTTTTTATTATTAACCTAACAATTTGAGTTGATAAGTTTGATGTTATTCTTTAATTGTCGAGTTATTGCCATTAATTTGAAGTTCCTTATGATTTTACGATTCTATGATTTGAGTTTATATTGCATTTTCCGTGTCATATAAAAAAAAATTTTAACAACCTTGATCCAAATGACTTGCATTTACTCAACCACATAATAGACTAGATGAATTGTAGTTGTTTTTTTATTTTTATTTTTTTTACATCGTTTAATGAGAGTTAGAGCTGAAACTATCACTAATAAATTTTCAAAATCAAACCAATTAAACCTGAACTTACCCAAATCAAAAGAATGAAAAACTATAGAATTAAATAACAATTTATCATATATCTCAGAAAATTTTATGGTGTTTAATCTATAACTACTAGGTATGACAAAAAAAAAAGGAGAAATTTACATTCAGTTCCATTAAAATAATATAAAATCAATAATAGAGAGATGTATAGAAGCTTTGATTTGTGCAAAAAAATGCAACAAGGCCCATGTGGTCATAAATTTGTTGCAAACGATTGTGAAAAAGATTTAAGTGTTTCATTTTCTTTCTTTTCCTTTGTCTTTTTTTACATAGTGATGACTACAAAGTTTTTCCTTTTAAATTTCTTCTTACATTGTTTGGTTAGATAAGGACTGGATCTTTGTTTCTAGTTATCCTTCATTCATACCAGAACATTTCATTATTGCTTAGAAGTTAGGACCTTGAAAACCAAACAATTAAGCATATTTTATTTTCAGAAAACAAATTGTCAAATCCCTTTTCGTTATTAACCTAATAATTTAAGTTGATAAGTTCGATGTTATTATTTAATTGTCGAGTTCTTGCCATTAATTTGAAGTTCCTTATGATTTTTCGATTCTATCATTCATTTTTATGATTTGAGTTTATATTGCATTTTCTGTGTCATATAAATTTATTTTTTTTAACAACCTTGATCCAAATGACTTGCATTTACTCAACCACACAATAGACTAGATGACTTGTAGTTATGTATTTTTTTTTTTTTACTTCTTTCAATGAGAGTTAGAGCTGAACCTATCATTAACAAATTTTTAAAATCAAACTAATTGAACTTGAACAAACCCAAAACAAAAGAATATTCAATTCCATTAAAATAATATAAAATAAATTAAGACTATAAGTAGTCATCACTATTTAAAAAAGAACAAAGGAAAAGAAAGAAATAGGGGTGATCATTTTCAGTTTGGTTCGGTTTTTAAAAAAAACAAGTAACTAAACTGGTTTTTTAAAAAAAAAAAAACAGTTCAAACCAACCGGTTTTGATTTTGTTATTTTAGAACAAAAACCGATTCAAACCGACTGGTTACGGTTCGGTTCGGTTATTTTATATTAAAAACAAAAAAATATATTATTTTTCAGAGTTATTTTTGTAATTTCTAATGGGTTTGGTTTCGGTTTGGCTTGTTTTTTTTTTGTTTGGGTTCGGTTTTTTGTTTGGGTTCGATTCGGTTTTTTTGGTTTCATTCTTATAAAACCGAAACCGAACTAGTCAGTTTTTAAAAAATTCTAATCGGTTCGATTTTTTTTCACGGTTTGATTTTTTAGTTTTTTTGCTTACCTCTAAAAAGAAAATGAAACATTTAAATCTTTTTCACAATCATTTGCAACAAATTTATGACCACTTGGGCCTCATTGTATTTTTTTTTCACAAATTAAAGCTTTTATACATCTCTCTATTATTGATTTTATATTAGTTTCTTCCTTTTACTTTTATTTATGTTAATATATTTTCTAGATTGATCTAGATAATGAATTGATGTCTGAGTACTTATTACCATACCAAATTTTGGCCGAATGAACTATCTATGTTAGACAAGATATATACAAGCTTCAGGAAACACAAAAATTAAAGGAATGACAAATTACTTTTCTTATCCAGTTGATTGTTTAATATATAATGACTATAATCTTTTATTATTTGTATTTTAAAGTTCTTATCTTATTTGTAAATGCAAACATATAAATATCCTTATAAATACATGAATATACTTCATACTAGTATATGCAGAACCAACCTTCTTAATCCTTTTAACATGGTATCAGATAATTTTAGCTCACCCCACTCGATCGATATGGCCTCTTTAAGTGAATCTTCCACCATTTTTGTTATCCCAACATCACCCAACTAGTTTCTATCAAACTAAATGACATTAATTATCTCAACTGAACTACTCAGTTCACTCCTGACCTGCGTAGCCATGATCTTTCAAGCATTGTTAATGATTCCAACCCTTGTGCTCCGCAGTTTATTGTTGATGATACTGGGAAGACCATATCTAACCTCAACCCTGCCTATCTATTATGGCAGAAAAATGATTAATTTATCCTTATATGGATAAATGCCATATTATCTGGGAAAGTTTTGTCCACTATTTATGGACTAAATTCTTCTCGCCAAGTATGGACCACCTTGGTTAATTACTTTGCACCTTATTTTCGCTCTCGTATCTCTCATCTTAAAAGATAACTTCATTCTTTAAATTAGGGATCTCAAAGTTGTTCTAATTATTTATTGATAGTTAAAAGTTGGTCTGACAAGTTTCCACTATTAGAAAACCTGTGGATGACAAGGATCTGATCTCCTGTGTTATAAGGGGCTCAACTCTATATTTTATTATTTTATAGCCTCTCTGAATTTTACAACACGTAACACCAAAATCAGCTTGAATGATTTTCAAGATGAGTTACTTAACTATGACCAAATTATTTACACATAAATCAAGCTTGTTGAACCTAAAAATAGCATTGATTTATTTACTAATAACACAAAACCACCACACTATATAAATAAATTTTCTCCATACTAACAATCATTTCCCTAATAAGCCAAATTCCTAACCAATACTTTCATATACTCTACTAAAAATGATTCCAAATCCTCTACTCCAAATAAGCTCTTCTCCACACCTCAGCAACCCTGCCAAGTTTGTGAAAAAACAAATCATCAGGCCCTAAACTGCTATAATCAAATGATTTTTTCTTACCAAGGGCGACATCCTCTATCTCAACTTGCAGCATTAGTAGCCTAGTCAAATGTCTCTTATGATATTCATAGTACTTGGACAGTGGTGCCACCAACCATATCATAACTAATCTTAACCACTTATCTCTGCAATAATATAAGGGTACAAACATGGTTACAATGGGTAATGAAGGAGGTTTGCACATCACACATATTGGTTCTTCATTAATTTCCTCTCTCACCACTAATTTCTTCATCACAAATATCCTTATATGTCTTAATGTTTCATCTAACTTGCTATCAATTCAAAAGTTTTGTGCTAATAACAATTGCTATATTATTTTTAGAGTTGTTTGTTTTATTGTTAAGAATCTGCAAACATAAGAGACAGTTCTCTAAGGTTTAACTGAAGCACGATTGTGTCCTATTTATCATCAACATCTTTAGTCCACTAAGGCCTCCCTAATACCTCATCCATATCTTCTTCTCTCTCTTTCACTGCACTGCTAAGAGTCAAGACACTAATCCAAATTTGGCACTTAAGATTAGGCCATCCCTCTAAGTTTGTCCTTCAACAACTTATCCTTTAGTCTATCTTGCATGAGTCTAGTTCATCTAGACTTTAAAAACTTTGTAAATCTTATCCAATAACCAAAAGTCATAAACTTCCTTCTATAGAATCCATTAATAGGTCTATTTCACCTTTAGAATTAATTCATTTAGATATTTGGACCTTACCTATTCCTTCTGTAAGTGGCTGTAAATTTTATGTTATTTTTATTGATGATTTCTATCATTTCTCATCGTTGTTTCTATTACATCACAAATAAGATGTTACTAAGTGCTTCATTAAATTCAAGTGCTTGATTGAAAACCTATTCTCATGTAAAATAAAATAAAAATTGTAAACTAACAATGAAGGTGAATATACCTCAAAATCCTTCAAAGCTTTCCTTAAAACATATGGGATTCTTCATCGTCTAACCTGTCCATATATATCAGAACCAAATGGCATTTCTGAGCGAAAACATCACTGTATTACTAAGACTAGTTTATCTCTTCTTACTCAGTTTCACCTTTTATCTAAGTATTGGGTTGATGATTTCTTAATAGCCACATATCTTATAAATCACCCCCTACACTTGTTCTTATAAATGAATCTTCTTATCTTAGGCTATTTAAACAACAATCAAATTACTCATTTCTCAAAACCTTTGGTTGCACTTGTTACCCCCATATTACGTCCATTCCACACTCATAAGTTGCAATATTGTAGCAAAAATCTATTTTCTTAGGATATAATGTTAAACAAAAGGTTACTGTTTCTTTTATCCTTACACCAACCGTGTATACATCTCACGTCTTGTGGTGTTTGATGAACTGAATTTTGATAACGCCTCCGTGCTTGCTCAATTTGAATTTTAACAACTTCAGGTTTGTCTCTTCAAAACTTTGGTTTTTCAATTAATCTTTCAATTCCTTTCAATACATGCCATCTTACACTACATCCCTCCCCTGCATTAGATAACATCACACCTGATTCTTCACTTTCCTCCGTATTTTCTAAACCCTTATCCACTACCTTATATAGACCTTCTAGTTTATTTCCTTCTCCTATCGTTGTCCCTATAACATATGCTTTATCCTTACCTTCTCGTATGGTTACTAGGTTCTAAACTAACTCTTTAAAACCAAAGCAGTTTCCAGACTACTGTTTGTCCTACTCTACTAAGCATTCTCTGCAAGTTTTGTCTACCATTACCCTTCCCTTAGAACCCACAAACTACTCTCAAGTAGTAAAGAATACAAATTGGTGTGATGTTATGCAAACTGAATTCGATGCTCTCTTACATGATAAAACTTGGACTTTATGTCCATGTATAACATCCAAGAAGGTGTTTAGGAACAAATGAGTATTCAAGATTAAACAAAAATATAATGGTTATGTTGAAAAGTACAAAGCAAGGCTTGTAGCTAAAGGTTTTGATCAAGAGGATGACAGTGACTTTCATAAGACTTTTAGCCCAGTTATTAAACCAGTAACTATTAGACTTGTTCTCGCTATTGTTGTCCACCACAACTGGTATATTCATCAGCTAGACATCTCAAATGCCTTTCTTTATGGGTTTCTTGAAGAAGAGTTATTTATAGAGCAACTTAATTAAGGGCTTTGAGGACAAACAAAATCCATATCATGTCTGTAAGTTTTAGAAATCCTTATATGGCTTAAAACAAGCTCCTAGAGCTTAGTTTATACGCCTTTCATAAGTTTTATTGGAGCTTGGTTTTGTTGGTTCTAATATGGACACATCCTTATTCTTTTTTAATCATTATAATATATACATTCATGTGCTTGTATATATGAATGATATCATTGTCACAAGTAACTCTTCTCTTGTTATTTCCTTGTTTATTTTTGCGTTGAGCAATGAATTTGCAACAAAAAAATCTTGGTCCACTATCATTCTTCTTGAGCATTCAAGTAACAAGAATAATTCATAGTCTTCATCTTCATTAAGGAAAGTATGTGAGTGATTTACTTCATTGCATTAAGTTGGTGGGTGCCAAACATATGTCTATTCCCTGCAGTTTTGGTGGGAAGTTATTAAAGTTTTCAGGTGGCCCTCTTGCTGACTCGACAGAATATCACTCCATGGTCAGAAACTTTGCAATAACTCACCCTTACAATACCTGATATCTCCTGCAGTGTTAACCAATTTTGTCAATTCCTGCATTGTCCAACACCAGTCCACCTCACTAATGTTAAACGAATTTTAAGGCACCTAAAGGGCACCCTTATGTTAAGTCTCCAATTCACCAAGGGTTCTCTGTAACTAAATGGCTTATGTGACTTGGGACGATAGTCCTAATGATCACAAATCCACAACTAGATATGCCATCTATCTTGGACCCTACATCATTTCATGGGTAACAAATAAACAGCTTGTCGTGGACAAGTCCAATACTGATGCTGAATATTGCTCTATGGCAATCATTTTCACTGAACTTTACTGGCTACGTATGCTTTTTTGTGAACTTTATATTCCACTAACCATAATTCCTTGTCTCTGGGTTGAAAATATTGGAGCTCTAGCTTTATCCTCAAAGCATGTGTTTCATGCTAAAACTAAACACATCGAAGTTAATTATCACTTCATACGTGAGAAGATTCTGAACATAGATTTACAAGTTGATTATATTTCTACTTCTGATCAACCTTTAAACAACTTTACCAATGTTCTGTCTTCTTCACGATTCCTCCTAATTCGACACCAATTGATGCTTCGATCTCTCCCTACCAACTTGTAGGGGGATGTTAGACAGGATATATACAAGCCTTAGAAAACACATAAATTCAAGGAATGACATATTACTTTTCTTATCTGGGGTGCGTTTATTTCCTGGAAACCACTTTCCAAACTTTCATGTGTTTGTTTGTCATTAGAAAAGTTGGTCAACGGAAAACACTTTCCTGTCAAATAAAAATTTGGCTTGATTTTCAGGAAAGTGTTTTCCTTTTATTTTGGACAGAAAACACTTTTCAGAAGTTGTGAAAAATTTAGAAATATTATATTATTTGCTGATTATGTCAAATTTAGTCCTCAAACTTTTGATTGCTATATATTTTGTTCGAATCTCTTTTTTTTTTCAATTCCATCCCTTAAAATTTGATTTAATTTGATTTTTATATTAACTTTGGTTCTCATTTTTATGATTTTTATTTACTTTTCTCTTATTATTTTTTTTAATTGAAATTTTTTATCTATCAAATTTGGTTCTCGGTCTTTTGATTGTTACTTATTTATTTAAAATAATTTATGAATTTGTAATTATTATTATTTTAATTTCATCATCTTTTAATTTTTTTATCTGTTATATTTAATCTCTATTATTTTGATTATTATTTATTTTATTTGAGATAATTTATGAAATTAGATATTTTTTAATTTCATTCTCATTCAATTTTTTAATTTGTAAGATTTGTTCCTTATTATTTTAATAAACTTGAAAAAAAATTAACAAGTTATTTTCCAGCTCATTTTACATAAGATAACTAAATACTGTAAAATGTTTTCCAACTTATTTTGCATGACACTACCAAACATCAAAAAATAATTTACTTTCTCGAAAACCATTTTTCAAAAAAAAACTACTTCCTGCAAACAAATGGGGTCCTAGTCGATTGTTCAATATCTAATAACTATAATCTTTGATTATTTATATTTTAAATTTTTTATCTTATTTGTAAATACAACATGTAAATATTATTATAAATAACATGAATATATTTTATAAAGAGTCTCCTTAATCCTTTTAGGTATCCAGAAGCACCCACGCAATTAAGACAGAATTGAAAAAAAAATAACATGATGTCTCCACTCCAGAGGGGTCCCATAGTTATAAAGGGCCGCACGTTGCCCTTAATTTACTTAAATCTTAATGATGGCGGTTTCCAGTTGATATGGTTGACTTTGACATTCTCTTTATCTGTCTCTCTCTCCCTCACATTTTTTTATGACAAGGAATTCCAACCATACTTTGTAAATTTTCAAACGTATAATGAATGCATTGCCCAGCTCAATACAGGGGTGTCCTTGTCTTTTATAGTATATATCTATTAAATAATAAAATATAGATTTTTATATATAATTACCATACTTTGTAGCCTCTAATATAGCGAAGTCATTATGTCATAAAACATTACTAAATTACTAATAATAATTTATTATTTATAACATATGATTTTTTATATCCATGATTTGTTGAGTAACTTATTCATAAATTTGCAATAACTATCCACTCAGTTTTAAATTTATAATAAAAAAAATATTTTATATAACTTGTATATTGGAAATTAAAATTAGAAATATTTAGGCATAATCGATTCCTTTTCTTGTCTATATTTTATTTTATAAGATTAAAAATGAATATTTTAAAATTTGGTACTTGGAAGATTTTACTTAAATACAATAAACACATCAAATAGATAAATAAGGTTGTTTTGTTCCTACAATAAATAATGAAGTGGGAATAACAAGTTTCTAAAGGAAGAATTTATAGCACTTAAAGAATAATTATTAATATTTACTTAATATGATAGAGAAAATGCTATAATATTTATTTACTATCATTAAGAAGGAGAGAGAAATAGAAAATTTTTTTAAAAAACATCAATATTTTTTTATTGTGTGATAATATTCTTACCATTTTTGATTAAATTTAAATAACCTTCTTTCTCCATCTTGAATTTGTGTTTCTTTATTGGTGATTCGTAGCTAGTTACTCATTTATTATTTTAAAATCCCTAAATAATGATTTTGGGGATAGATCTCATATATATATATATATATATATATATATATATATATATATATATATATATATATATTTTGTATAGAAAGAAAACACTCAAGTATCCAAAGGGTTTGAGAACAATGATCAAGATTAGGGTTGAGTAAAAAAACCGAGAAAACCAGAAAATAATAACTAAAAAAACCAAACCATGAAAAAAAACGATTAAAATTTTGAAAAAACCAACCAGTTCGGTTCAGTTTTGGTTTTATAAGCCTAAAATCGAAAAAATCGAACTGAACCGAACCGAACCCAAACAAAAAAACCGAGCCAAACCGGGAAAAACCAAGCCAAAATTGAGTCAAGCTGAAAAACCGAGACAAACCGGTTTGAACCAGTTTTTTCCTAAAAAACCGAACTGAAACCAGTCTGTTTGAACCGGTTTCTGTTTTTTTTTTTAATTTTGGTTTTTTTTATTTTTTAATAAAAACCGAATTGAACCAAAAATGATCACCTCTAATCAAAATTAATAGGGTGGATCCAGGTCAGGGCGAGAGGGGCATAGCCCCATGAGATTTTGATTTTGAAAAAAATTTTGAAACCGAACCGTGAAAAAAAACCGATTAAAATTTTGAAAAAACCGACCGGTTCGGTTTCGGTTTTATAGGCCTAAAACTGAAAAAATCGAACCGAACCGAACCGAACCCGAACCGAAAAAACCGAGCCAAATCGGGAAAAAACTGAGTCAAGCTGAAAAACCGAGCCAAACCAGAAAAAACCGAACCAAAACTGAGTCAAACCGAAAAAACCGAGACAAACCGGTTTGGACCAGTTTTTATCCTAAAAAACCAAAACCGGTCGGTTTGAGCGGATCTAGGTTAGGGCGGGAGGGGCATAGCCCCATGAGATTTTAATTTTGATTCTTTTCCAAATATATATATATATATATATATATATATATATATATATATATATATATATATATATATATATATATATAAAAAAGACAGAATAG
>Ga0325400_1003068_pt1 | contig 14919 bp, 11 predicted proteins | sample PopdelMetagenome_2_FD_205662 | JGI IMG/M metagenome (GOLD analysis project Ga0325400, IMG submission 205662) | Populus deltoides microbial communities from Bellville, Georgia, United States - Xylem-PdKOR-R1 | ecosystem: Host-associated > Plants > Phyllosphere > Stem > Wood/Secondary xylem... | reverse complement strand
ATAATGAAATTGTACATGATTTAATGCCATAATAAAAAATATTTTATATAAAGTATTATTTATTTCATGAAGTAATAACAATAGTTAAATCTACAACATTTAAATTAAAAACCATCAATTTTAATATATATATTTTAAAATTATTTTATAACTTTAATTTTAAAAGCATTCTTAACCAAACACATTAAACTATTTTTTATTTAACCTCAATTTCAACCACAGTTTTAGCCAAATACCTATTTTTTCAAACCAATCTTAATTAAAAGTACTTTTTATAAAACAATTTTTTTCAAACCACAACCACAAGAATTACCGCAATACCAAAGACTCTCGTAATCATCTTTTTATCGTTAAAGTTGTGGTCGGCTTCTCCACTACGTGGCGCAATTTTACACAAGCGTATGGATTTTCTTTAATTTGTATTCCAACCTCTCTTTTTTCCCGACCAAGTATCTTAACTCTTTGATTGTGATTAATTATGTACTAAATTGAATGATAAGATGTTTGACCAGTAGCAGAGTGTTTGGATCTTGGAGTAGTAGAAAAATGTTTATCAGGATTGGCAGCGTACTAATAGCGTCGGACAAAATGTGTTTTTCAAGAATTTATTTATTTTTATATAAAAATTAATTGTTTTTTTAATTCATTTTTGAATTATTTTGATATTAAAAAAATTAAAAATTTAGAAGATATTATTTTAATATATTTATTAATAAAAAACATTTTAAAAAATAATGATAAACACGCCCTGTCCAATTCCTAATAATAACAAAAAAAAAAAAAAAAAAATATTGATACCCAAATATAAAGAGAAATCCATTTGGAATCATCCAATCGAGAAATTTCAAGAATTGAAAAACTTCATTAAACCAAAAAAGGAAAAGAAAGGAGTTCGAACTTTGAAGAGTACACGAATGACAAAACGAGCATATATTATTATATGGTAACCGCAACACTGCATTTCGAAATCCACGTCCATTCTGTTAGATCACTCTCGATGTTCCTTCTCAAGGTACCCCTTCAATCCCTCCCTCTCTCTTTTATTTCTGTCCTCTTTTCCTCTTTTTTTTTTTTTAAATAAAGTGGAATTATTGTGTCTGCCCTTTGGTATTAGACATGGAGAGCTACTGCATTTGGTGTTTATGGGTACCTCAATTTCACCAAATCCGCTTTCATGTAAGTAAACTTCCATGTTTTTGTTTTCTCTTTTTTCTTCTTGGCCTCTGTTTTATCTCTGACGTCGAGTTGTCCATGTTTTCTTTTCGTTATTGAAAAATACGAATTTCCCATGATTATTTACAGGGAACACTCCAAGAAATTCAACCCGGAAGATACGCAGGCGAGGATTGATGGGAAGAATTGTGTAGTAACAGGGGCTAATTCTGGCATTGGTTATGCAACTGCCGAGGGTCTTGCCTCACGGTTATCATCCTTTTTTCCTCTTTACTTCATATCATATATAGTGCTTTCTTTTATTCTTGAATTTAAGATCTTTAAGAACTTTCTTGAAATTAAATATTTATCATAGCTGTATATTTTGTCAATAATGTTATTCAGTGGGGCAACAGTGTATATGGTATGTCGTAGCAAGGAGAGAGGGGAGGCTGCTCTTTCTCAAATTCAATCTACAACAGGAAACCAAAAGGTCCATTTGGAGGTATGATGCTGACCACTCCGGCAGTATATGATTTTGTTCCTTTTTAACTGTTAGTGAATCTCTCTATGCTCAAGAACTTCTATTTGAAAGCTTTTGGTGAATTAAAAAAAAGTGGGAATTGTATTGTATTTATGGTTGTTAACATGGTGCATGGATAACAATTTTTAAGAACTTTGTTCTGATGTTGAATGCCTTGCTACTTTTAACTCTTGCAGGTTTGTGATCTTTCATCTGTCAGTGACATCAAGTCTTTCGCATCCAGGTTTTCTTCAAAGAATGTGCCAGTTCATGTTTTGGTAAAGTTATACATCTTTTGACACAATCCCTATGAAAGAGAGTGTTATATTTGCATTTCTATGGTGTACAAGGTCTGTAACTAGCTGGCTGACTGGCTGTACGTATTGTGGTTATGGAACATGCTTCTTACTTTCATGATTCTGAAACTATATTTTGCAAATCCATTGAAGAAAATTATGTGGTTCATTTTTGTGATTCTGGTCATGTGACAATCTTATGGAACTTAGTTTGGAATTATTTAGACTGATATTTTTGTAACTTCCTATGGATTGATGGAAGTCTGATCTGAGTATACTTTTCTGCCTTTAGGTTAACAACGCTGGTTTTCTTGAGAATGAACAAATGACCACATCTGAAGGGTGAATTGTCACTTATTGATATTTTACATCAAAAGCCAAATTTTTAACACATTGAAGTCTCATTGTTTCCCATATAGAGAAATTAATTCATTGCTTTAATTCTCTTTTTCTGCAGATTTGAACAGAATTTTGCTGTGAATGTGCTGGGCACTTATTCCATGACTGAATTGATGATGCCTTTGTTGGAGAATGCTGCACCTGATGCTCGAGTCATCACAGTTTCCTCTGGTGGAATGTACACAGCTCCCTTGACCACAGATCTACAGGTAACTTTTGTTGTGAAATTCTTTACTGTAATTTTTACAGCTGGATACTTATGGAACTCACAACTAATTTTTCTCAATGCAGTTTAGCAAAGGAAAATTCAACGGTGTTGAACAGTATGCTCGAAACAAGCGAGTTCAGGTTTGCTATTTTTGCATGCTAGAGCTTGCATATCTTCTTCAGTCATAAATTGCTTGGATGTTGTGATTTTGTGGATATCACCTTGCACTTGCTTTCCCTCCTTCAGCTGAGTTGGTTTCATTTATATGGTGAAAAGGATAGAATGTTTTGGATTTATATTTTAGCTCTGATTCTTGTTTTATGCTCTCCTGCATTCTTGATGCACATATTCTCTTCTTTTGTTGCCTTTTGATATGTTTTTTTTAAATTGGTTTCCAAATATAGGGTTAGAAATTGATTTCATCCTGTTCATTATGATGATATATTTTGCTATCAACTCATGGTGTGAAAATGCATGAAAGATGGTGATGCATTAACTGAATTGAATCGTGTTGGCTCGGGTAACATGTATTGAAAATCCATATAAACCAGATGGTGGTGCGGATAGAAAAATTTCTAGTTCTATCATTTTCTGTTTTCCCTCAACTTTTGTACTTCCAACTCAATATTCTCATTTGTTTCATTTAATGCATGGGCTTATATTGGTTCATACCTTCTTTCTGCCCTATGTTTTTAGAACAAATTTAGGCTGCATTGAATAAGGGTGTGCATGCAATCGTTTATATACCACTCTGAAAATTAATTATGATTTTCTTCTAGTATTTTATGATAACTGCCTTTCTTCGTTAGGTGGCATTGACTGAGAACTGGGCTGAAATGTACAAGGACAAAGGGATCTCGTTCTATTCAATGCACCCGGGTTGGGCTGCGACACCAGGAGTTGCTAATAGTTTACCTGATTTCAATAAATCGTAAGAAACTTTTCTGTTTATTATGATTGCAATAACTCCAATTTATTCCACTCACCTGCACATGTATTCTTACTTTGAATTGTACGTATTCTAGATTATCAGGAAAGCTAAGAACAAGCGAGGAAGGGGCAGACACTGTTATTTGGCTGGCTTTACAACCCAAAGAAAAGCTGACACCAGGTGCTTTTTATTTCGATAGAGCTGAGGCTCCCAAGCACCTGATGTTTTCTGCTACTAGAGGCTCTCATTCATTGATAAACAACATTGTCGAGGATCTTCGTTCCATGTCCAGACTTTCTTCTTGAATTAAATGCACCGGTCAATGCTTATAATGAACTTTTGTTTTTAGATTTTTTGTTTAAAGTTAAATTTGAAAGTGATGATAGCTTCAGTTGGAGTGGTGGTTTAAGTAATTCTGCTCGTGTATTCACAGCTAATTGCTATGGTGGTTCCGATGTCTCGGTGTATTTTCTGTTTTTATAATTGCAACACGTTAATCTATTTGCATCTTTTTATATGGATAACGAAATCATTTTGCTATAGAATTACTCCTTTTGTTTGAAAAATAACATCTAGTCAAGCATATACCATGACACAATTACAGAAGATGTGGATCTGCCTGTGCCCTACACAAAACAGCCCAGTGCTGCATTCCTACTTAGATTTGACCAAGGAATTACCCCGATTCCGTACCGTACCCTACATATCCATTTACATAGTTATCGGGGGATCCCAGGAGTCTTTTCTTTCTCAGCCAATACTGCCGAAACCTTTGCCTAGCATACTCCATATAGTCGAAGTCTATTTTGTTTACATACCCCTGCAACCAGTAGAAACTCGTTACATGAAATCACTCACGCATGCAATTGTGAAGAACAAGGATAAAGCAAGATGCTGAATGCTTACCGAGATTATTCCCCATAATCCCCAAAAGAGATGGCTGGCCAGAGTGTACCTTTCCACCTCATTAAGTAGTAGCACCGCTTCATCTTCACTGGGCTGCTTCCCTGTATGAACAACAGGAATTTTCCATGTAAAATAAAATGAGAATTCTCGTATAATTTGCAACACCATAAAACATGAAGACAGCAGCATTGTTCTTTCTCCTTATAATTCAATTACTCAGTAGTATTTCATAAAAAGAGACCCAACAAAATGACGAATTTTACTAGTCATGTTGCTACCAAAGTCATTGAGCTCCATTTTTCAACATATCTTATCTAGTCACAAGTCCAAAGACACCTAGGCGTACAGGAAAATTGAACTTCCGTGTTTGAATGAGCATTGTTGATCTAAAAGTCACATTACCAGAGGTAGTCAAGCATGTCTGTTAATGGCACGTCTTGATGACATCAGTGTAGACCTGACCTGTTCCATTCCATTACCGATCGATAATTTATTGTTTCAAGGTCAAAATGGAATACCCATGGTCAAAGCGCCATTAACATCAGCAGTAAGCTTTTGCAAACCTAAGACTAGAAGAAAACACAGTTCGTGGAACTTGTTTTCTTTTTGTTTTTCTCTTTACTTTCATTTTCAACAATAAATAGATCAATCATACACTTAACAGTTGAACTTCTTGTCTCATAAGCTTCAATTTAAATGCACAAGAAATCTATAAACTAACCTGCAGAACTTAGATATGTGTCAACAAATCTGCGGCGCTCCTCAAGTCCTGTTTGCAGATGCAATAAAGGAAAGCAAACTAATTAGTTCAGAGGGATAAAGTATAATCTAGATCACAAAACATTGAAATGGAGAAAGGGTAAAATATGGAGACAGCAGAATTGAAGGATAAAAAGAAATACGAGAAGTTGCACACCTGGGTATTTATTATAGTCCAAGATATGTGGCGTTTCCGAATGATAATTCGCTACCATTTCGCAGAAGTGATTTGCAAGGTCATACGCAACAGGATTGAAACTTGCATACTCGTAATCCTATAAATGAACGAGCTATTTATAAGGAAAGGAATGCCTTTTATCAACAAAGTTAGTCCTAGGCATATTTTCTTACAATTGCATTTCATTAATCACGATACTGAGCGGAGAATAACCCTAACAAACAAGGCATATACAGAATAGCATAGAATGCTTCAAGGTATTGATAGAATGCAAGTGTAAAAAGGGAGGAACAGGGCACTTTATGAAAATCCGGTTGAAGTTTGGCAACTGGAAATCCTAAACAAATTACGAAGTGCATTTTTAATTAAGGGATTGGATGGCTACTATTTTCAAGTTCATAACTTGAAATGCAACGACAAAACTGTATGTTAACATAGAAGAATTCAGCCATGCAAATAGAAAACAGCCTTGTGAATATCATTAGATATCATTTGAAGGAAGACAAGTAATACCTCAAAAAAAGGCGGACCTGTCCACTTCTTATTTGTCATTTTTTTTTTCTTTATATCATTTGTGCAGTTAAAACTTCTGCTGCGATTAGATAACAGTAGAATGCACTGTCACCATGCAAACATCATTTGCAGTTTCTTGCTATAAGAATTTCAAACTAAACCAGATGTTACCACTGTATGTTTTCATGGAATTGGGATATATCATGCCATTGAGCTCCAAAAGCAATGATCTTGTATATAGTTATATAGTATAGTTAACAAAACAAGGAAACTTACGATTAAGGTGATTGATCTTGTCTCTTCATCGAGCATTATGTTGCCATACTGCAGGTCATTGTGACAAAACCCAACATCTAGATAGTCATGGGACAGCTCCTTCTCTAGCATACTGATCTCATCTTCTAGACTATCCAAACGAAATTCTTTCACACATTTGGCAGAGCACATGCTTTTGGCTTCAACCAGCCAGTCCCTAGGAAGATCAGAAGAAAGGCATCAGAATATTTTCAATGATAAAAGAAAGACCTTTAACTTCATTATCATATCAATACCTCATCCTGTTCCAGAGGAGTACAGTCCTAGGACCGGGCATCTCAAGATTGTGGAACTCTCTCATCTTCGCAGCCACCAGAGCAGATATTTCATGGTCACGAAGATCAGCAGCTGATAGTGTCTGGACATCCACCCAAGAAAAGGAGGAAAATGAAAGAGAAGATTAGTTGATTCATAACAAGTACTGATACCTTCTTCCTCAGCGCTGGTTTCCTTGGATAAAATCTGATCTAAGGAGGTCAATGCGAGATCCCTAGCCATGGTTCAATCTATCAAGCTAAAGATAAGCTTTTCACAAATCATTATGTAAAAACCAATTATTCAATTTGCTTGTCAACTGACAGAGTTTTTTTTTATTAAACCCAGTAACACATAGCTATAGCTCCCAAATTCAATCGAGCTACAATAAATACTGCTGCAGCAGTATCCATTTGACTCTGATCCCATCCTGGGAATGTGAAATGTTTGCTGCAAAAAGTACAAGTAAAAAAAGGGAAAATCCCCAAATTCATGCAAGATGAAAAAACTATGCACCAACAGAACTGTACATACATAAGCGCCTGGTTTTAACTTCTAATCCAACTGTTTACTTTTGCGAAAGAAGGTCAATATTCCACAGCCCTGGGACTCTTTAACTCAATTTGTGTCCTCTGATTTAGTCCCAACATAATGGGAGCAGAAATATACTTCAACAAACTTGAACATGTAAGATTATGAAGGAGATACTTTATATTTGTCAACTAGTAATAAAATGGTGGATATAATTAAACTTCAAAATCACCATTAACTTAAGGAAGAGGTTCAAATTTCGCTTACTCTAGCATGAATGAACTCTTCAACCCTTCCATCAGCAAACCGGCCAAGAAGCCTAGGACCTTGTCCATGCTTTGACATGCACTCAAAAGTCCTAATCTCATCATCCCTGCTGAAAAAAGCTTCAACACCTTCACCATAAATCCGAACCACTAATTTTCGATCAAGATTACCACACTTTGTAGGCCAGTTTATCTGGAAAACCTCATTAGTCATAGCCCCCTTCAAAGGTATCACCTGCAATGATTCCATGTCATCAACCACATCTCCCCACTCCGATCCTACTGATCTAAGGACTTTCTTCAACTCATCTGGTAAACTACCGTCGACGAATCCATTTGTTTTCATCACCATCTTTGTAAGAAAAAGCTTGTTGTGACAAAGTTTTAGCTGCAAGAAAGTATGATAATTGGAATCAACTCCAGTCCTTTTAACTTATAGATAATCAATCAAAGTCCAAAACAAACCATTAAAAACAAAAACAAGAACTTAAACAAAACCTTCAAGAAACACAAAAGCCAAGCAATTCCCAACAAAAAAAAGAGAAAAAAGTAACGTAGGAAAACACACCCCAAGAAACAGAGACAAGGTCCGAGAAATGAAAGCAATCTAAGATCGTTGAAGCTAAGAATTTATAACACCCAAAAGAAAGACCAGCCAATTAAATATTGCGTTATGATATTAGAAACAAAGAAAATGTGATTATAATTGTATTTATTTATATATTAACCTACGGTTACCGTTTCCTCCTTGCTGATGATAAAAGAACGTCGCGAGTAGAATCTGATGGGATTGCGTGTGAGATTCTGTGAGACAGTCACACACGGAGGCTCGGACCACTTAAACAGACGAATCATGATCTGACACGTGTGTATAACAGAGCGGAATCTTTGCTGCCGATTTTTACAGCAACACGGAGACTTTGTGTGATTGTTAGGGACAGCAGAAAATGTTCAAAGTCAGAAAAACACTAGATGTCGGTCCTTAACCGATCCCAGAGGTCAAATAATTTATCTAAGAAAAGATGACACGTGTTACTTGTTTGGCTGTTTTACAGGCCTTATTCAAGATTATTTAAAGAGTCCTTTTTTGTGGAATTTTCTAGGTAGAAAGAAAATATCCGCGTGGTTGGATTGGAGGAGGATGCAAAGTCCAACGTCGCCCTTGTTGTTTTGCTAGAATAACATACTTCAAAAAAAAAAAAATTGTGAAATAGTACTTTTTTTCTTGTAATGATTTTTATTAAATATTATTATTTTTAAATATGATAAGATAATTGTCATACTTTTAAAAATAATATTTAAACCTGTCACGTTCTGAAATATGACATGTCATGAAATTTAAATGTCTCTTCAAATAAATAAAAAATAATATTTTTTTAATCAAAATTCATTGTTGTTGCCATTACTGCCTCAGCCTTTTTCTAGTTTTACAAGTAAAGTAAGCATACTATATTGCTATGAATTTGTGTTTGGTTTAATTGAAATGAATAATTGTTTAGGTTGACTTTAGGGTTTGCGTTGAATTTTAGGGTTTATTGAATTAATGATAAATTAGTTATAAATACTATCAATTAAGGTTGATTTGATATATATGAACATGAAAATAAGTTAAATTAATTATTTTAATTAATTATGTGTTGCGTTTAATTTTGGATAAGTTGTCGAATGAGGAATTTTATGTGAATCGTTTGAATTAACTAATAATGTAATTATTTATGTTTAATGATTTCGTGCAATAGAGCATAAATGCAATATAATTATGATGAATTACATGTTGCATTGAATTGTTAATAAGTTGATAAATTTGGTATTTGTTTTTGAATTATTTTAATTTGCTATGAATTTGGATTTGATTTAATGCAATTGAGCATGAAAATATCAATTAGATTTGATACCATAAATTATGTTAAATTTTGGTCAAGTTAATTTGTTTTTATGTTAAATTTTGATAGTTTGATTGAATCTACTATGACATGCACTTATTGTTAAAATTAGGTCTAGTTGACTAGAATCTGATTTGTTTTTTCTTACATAATGTCTTGTAACATATTTATGTTATATCATTATGGTGGCACTATTGTTTCTAATGTGAACAATAATATCACATACAATGGCGAGAGTAATTTGTTGTTAAATGGTAATTTAGGCATGTCATATGCAGAAATGAAAGAAATTATTTTTCATGGACTTGGATGGAATTATAATGATATCGATGTTGAAATAACCTAGAGGTGTTGAATTCGTGAACACCAGTATTTTCTTGTTCTAGTTATGTGTTATGATAGTTTTAAGACCTTGAATGAATCTTTAATCCAAAGTGGTTTGAACATGATTGTATTGTATGTGAGTAGTTGACCAAAAAATGTGTTTGTTCCAACTTCTTCTGGTCTTTCAAAGTTAGTTAGTAAAGGAAAAAATAGTTTATTGTCAGATAATTTGCTGCAAACAATAGATGATACAATATTTGACAATTCATTTGCTAATCAACATCAATTTGACTATTCTAAGTCCAGTAACAATAAATATGATGAGACATTAAACCCAAATATGACAGTAAATGTTGATAATGATGATATTGATGAAGAAATGATATCTCATGTCCTGAATTTGTAGATGCTTCTAGGTTTAGTTTTGTTATTTCTTATGATTGGGTACTTAGTTATAGATGTATGCCAGAAGGGTCTGATTTGTAGGTTGGATAAACATTTAATAGTAAAAATAAATTGGTTAATGCAGTTAAACGGTGACACATGATACATTCAATTGAATACTAAATCCAAGAGTCTGATTCGAATTCTATAATTGTTCAATTACAATATGTGCAACTACCTGAATATAAGTGTATTTGCATGAAGGATATCATAAAAAATCAAACTCATTTGAGATAGCAAAGTTAAAAGGGTCATACATATGTGTTTCGACTTTTGTCCAAAAAAACCATCATCAGCTTTATACAAATTTTATTGCTAATACCATATCAACCTTTGTTATGAATATTTTTCAATGAAGGTTGCAAGCATACATGATGAAATAAAATTGCATTACAAGTACAAAATATCATATGATAAAACATGGGTTGCAAAACAAAAGGTATTTGAGCATCTTTTTGTTCACATGAAGAGTCTTTTAAAAAATTACCTATGTTGTTGTTGGCAATAAATGAATCAAATCCTGAAATAGTTGTTGATTGGACATATAAAAGAAATCTTGATGATAGTATAATGATTTTTTAAAGAGTTTTTGTTTGTCATTTAGACCTTTAATTAAAGGTTTTGAGTAATGTATACCACTTATCAATGTTGATGGCACACATTTGTATAAGCGATATGATAGAAAGTTATTGATTATAGTTGCTTTTGATGCAAATAATGAGATATTCCTATTGGCTTTTGCAATTATTGATGAAAAAATAATTTTGATTGAAGATGGTTTTTGCTTTGTTTACAAAGATACATTACCAATGATAGAACATATATTCATATAAACATGCAGGCATAAGTAGGTTAACGCGTGATCCAGGTCAAGAGATTGGGATAACCGACAGAAAAGAAAATAAAGAAAACCACAAAGTAATTTTTTTTTTTAAAAATGATTAATGATGAAATTGGAAAAGAAAATAAGTTAAATAAAAAATTGTGAAGTCAAACCGCATAAGCTTTTTAAACATGTGACTCGAGTCATTAGACTGGAAGCATCCTATTTAGAAAATCCAAGAAACTCAATTCTCAACCAATCAAATGTTGGATTATAAAACTTTTTTTAAAATCAATTATACAAAAAGATCCAAAACAAAAGGTAGTGATTAAGAGAATGATAATCAAAATTGAAATAGACAATAATTTAGAGGACAATTTCAAATTTTGATTGAATGGTGAAATTAAAAAGAAAAATTAATTTAACAAAATAACAAAAAAGAAGTCAAAGAATCAAACTAGAAAAAAATAAAATATGACAAATTAAGATTGAAGGAAAAATTAAATCAAAATTTTAAAAAAGCAACAAGAACAAAAATTAAAAAAAAAAGGAATAAGGACCAGAGTTGAAGTATTAGTAAATAAAAGGATAACTTTGAAATCTTAAATGGCCAGCCCAAATTTTGAGGGGAAAAGAGAGAAAAGAAGGGAAAAGTCATTGGCGACAAACCATTCAACTACCACTGCCACACTTCGTCCCATCAGGAAGAAGACACTGTGATGATTCCAATGATATGGCAAAAAGAGATTTTTATTCACTAGGAGATGCCGCACTTACCTCTCACACGTCTACCAATTTTTTATTTAAATCATATTTTGTGTTTATTAAAAAATTAAATTGTCTTTACTCAACTTGATAATAATACAAAAAAACCAATTTAAAAAGATTTAAAAAAGTACATAGATGCAAGTTTTAAATTTTTTTATTTTTAGGATAAATTAATTATTCTACATTTCTTAAAAAAATATAAAGATAAAAAGGCTTCTATAAGTTGTTTTTTTTTTAATTTTAGTTTTTAAGAGTAGCTTAATTATTTTATTGTGCTTCAAAAGAAAAAAAATATATTTACCCTCAATCAATCTTATAATAAGTAACGTGTCATGTGAAAAAAATCAAATTACCCCTATTACTAAGACTATTGATATTTTTGAGAAGGATAGAAAAAGATATTTCTGCCCGCTATAAATCTTATAATATGTGATAAGCCATGTGAAAAGATCGAATTACCTTACTATTGATTTTTTTCAAGAAAGATAAAATAATAATTATATTACTCTTGGCAGTTTGCTGATACTCATCTATCCTGGGCTTTATCTCCAATCCCTGTTTACGAGATGTTCTTTGTTTCGGCAGGGAGGGGTAAGAAAAAGTAGAGAAATTGGTCAGATAATATTGGTCCAGAAAGAAGAAATTGTACGGATTTTCATGTGAAACAGATGGTTTAGCATATCTAAGTTAGGGCCAGTCCTATGAGAATACGCGACTGCAGCACGTAGAAGGAACCCAGGGGGCATGACATGCACCTGAAATGGAAATTAAACACCACCAGTACCTAAATTAAAAACACCATGCATGAATTGGGCTCTTGGGAAGCTGTACCCTTGTAGTTAATGATTTGATAACTAACAGGAGCAAGTGTCAAGGGAAGAAGGGCAAGCGACTGCTTTGGGAAGTGGTTCGGCAGGTAATGCTGCATTGGGATCATTAATTACGGGTTCTGATATACATATATGATCAAGCATATGGTGTTTTGCTTGTAGCAGAAAGAACATCTGTCATCTTAGTTTGAATTCACATTAATGGAGAGGCTCGAGAAGCAACATTTTAAGGCAGATATGCTAAACAAGTATGGAACTGATTTAACAAAAATGGCACAAGAGGTAAAACCCGATTTCTCTTTCTCACACGTTCTTGCGGAACCAGTGACATCTGAACTAGCAACGATTACACTGACTTTGGCTTCTTTAAATGGCATTTTACAGGGCAAGCTGGACCAGGTAGTAGGAAGGCGAAAACAGATCGAGCGTGTCACGCAAATACTTTGCAAAAGAAGAAAGAATAACCCTTGTCTTGTAGGTGATCCTGGAGTCGGAAAAACTGTCATTGTTGAGGGCCTGGCAGCAAACATCGTTAAAGGCACTGTTCCTTCAAAACTCGAGGGAAAGAAGGTAGTCCTACAACTTGTTTACCAAAAACCATCACATTTGATATTAATAATTAATAATTCTACACCAGTAATTCGTACCTGTACACCTCAAATTGTGATGTGTTCTTTAGATTTTTGCTTTGGATATGGCGCGTCTAGTTGCTGGCACCAAATTTCACGGAGATTTTGAAGAAAGATTAACAGGGATTGTTGATGAAGTTAAACAAAGTGATGGAAATATAGTTCTTTTCATTGATGAATTGCATACCCTTGTTGGCAATGGCCAGACACTAGATGCTGCTAATATACTAAAGCCAGCTCTTGCAAGAGGCGAGCTAAAGGTAAATTAGTCCGTACTTGTGTAGTCTAGTCGTAATCTGATGTTCCGATTTACAATTTCTTATCATTGTCTGTTCCCTCTTGTGCAGTGTATTGGAGCCACAACAATTGATGAATATCGAAGGTACATTGAAAAAGATGGAGCACTCAAAAGGCGTTTTCTGCATGTGGATGTGCCAGAGCCATCTGTTGATGAGGCGGTAGAGATACTGAAAGGAAAACAAGGAAAATACGAAGCTCATCATGATGTCAAATACGCAGATGAGGCTTTGGTTGCAGCAGTTCGTTTATCAAACCAATACATAAGGTCGAAATTTACGTTTACTTACCTTGTAACCTATCAGATATCAGATAGCATTTTATGTTTTCAATTAATCCCTTTCTCAACACTTTGGAATTTATTTAAATGTTATTCATGTTTAGTTAGATCTTGAATACACAACAACATATGTGCTTTTATATATGTTTCAGCGGTCTCTTTCTACCGGATAAGGCCATAGACTTGATCGATGAAGCTGGTGCCAGAGTTCAGCTGCGTCAAGCGCGATCAGCTTCAGAGAAACTTGTTGTGACTGAAGAGGATATACAAGCTGTTGTCTCGATGGTGACGGGAATTCCTCTTGATAAAGTCACCGATAAAGAATCTCGTCGACTCTTAAACATGGAGGCAGAACTGCACAAGTACATTGTAGGCCAGGAAGAAGCTGTGAAGGCAGTTAGTCATGCTATTCGCCGAGCACGAGTCGGCACAAAAGACCCCAACAAACCAATTGCGAGCTTTTTATTCACCGGTCCGACTGGCGTAGGGAAAACAGAACTTGCCAAGGCATTGGCTGTTGAGTATTTTGGCTCCAAAGAAGCCGTCGTCAGGATTGATATGTCTGAATACAAGGAAAAACATACTGTATCAAAGCTTTTTGGATCACCTCCTGGCTATATAGGGTATGATGACGGTGGTCAGTTTACTGAAGCTGTTCGTCGCAGAGCCCATACCGTGGTTCTCTTTGATGAGATTGAGAAGGCTCACCAAGATGTTCACAGGGTGTTTCTTCAGATTTTAGATGATGGTACGTTGACTGATGGTAAAGGACGTAAGGTGGACTTCAAAAACACAATCATTATAATGACTTCAAATATTGGTAATAGCTTGATTGCCCAGGAAGACGAGGAAGATGAGATACGATTCAACACCGTCAAGCTTGAGGAACTGAAGAAAGAATTCAGCCCAGAGTTCTTGAATCGAATAGATGAAGTTATCGTGTTCAGAAAATTGAAAAACGCACAGCTAAACGAGATTGCAGACTTGATGCTTGCGGAAGTTTACGGAAGGCTAAAGGCAAAGAACATCATTATACGAGTAACAGATGGATTAAAAAGGAAGATAATTGAAGAAGGGAACAACCTTAGCTATGGAGCAAGGCCATTGAAGAGGGCCGTTGTGAGGCTTTTGGAGGATAGCATTGCTGAAGGGATCTTGAAAGGATTTGTAGAGGAGGGACGTTCTGTCATTGTAGACGTTAATTCAAACGGAAACGTTATCATGCTACATAGTGATGTAGCCGTAGAAACCGAAGATTACGAGCATTCTATGATTTAGGAATATTCATTTCGACTTTTTTTGCGCTAGTTGCTATTTTTATTTTTATTGTGCTGCCGTCTATATCATGTACTAAGAAGTTTAATTAGTTAGTACATGTAATTTAATGTCTTAAACGAAGTTTAATATTT
>Ga0325400_1003066_pt1 | contig 14925 bp, 5 predicted proteins | sample PopdelMetagenome_2_FD_205662 | JGI IMG/M metagenome (GOLD analysis project Ga0325400, IMG submission 205662) | Populus deltoides microbial communities from Bellville, Georgia, United States - Xylem-PdKOR-R1 | ecosystem: Host-associated > Plants > Phyllosphere > Stem > Wood/Secondary xylem... | reverse complement strand
GCAGCCACTACGCTGTTACCAGTCTCCCAAATTTGAAGGTTTTGAAATTAAGCAACTTACCGGAGCTAAAAAGCATTTTCCACGGGGAAGTGATTTGTGGTTCTCTACAAGAAATTCTTGTGGTTAACTGCCCAAATCTGAAGAGGATATCACTCTCTCATCGCAACCATGCTAATGGCCAAACACCACTTCGAAAAATCCAGGCATATCCAAAAGAATGGTGGGAATCAGTGGAGTGGGGCAATTCCAACAGTAAGAATGCCCTTGAACCCCTGTGTGTGTTTTGGGAGTCTTTATTTTAGTAGTGGGAAAAGCAAGCAGGCAGGCAGGCAGGAAGTCCAATAAAATGCATTGCCAAAATGGTACGTCTCTGAATCTGCATCGTTTTAATTCACGTTTGTAGAAATCTTCTTCCTCATCTATTTCATTTCAGTTTCTACATTGTTAGTATTTCCAAGTGCCCACCCTCCATTGCCTTTTTCCATTTTATCACTCCTCACTTCCATTTTCACCATTTTCTTTCAGTTGCGAGTCTAGAGAGATCGGAGGATCCATCCCCTTGAATTATCACAAGAAACCATAGAAATGAAATTTGTGGAGAAGGTGCAAATAAAATTGGGAAGAGATGCAGACGGCCTGGAAGAAAATAAAGCATCACAACAAAGACAATCAGCCAAATGTGAGGAGGGAACAGAGCCTCTGGAGAATTTACGGTGTTAAAGGCATCAAGAATCATTCTGGGAACTGAAAAAAAAAATTGTTTTGGGTTTTTGTTGTAAAATCTAATATTCCTTGGCAGTACTATCTCATCAAGTTAAAAATCTTCCTGCATCCTATTGTAGGTTATCCGTTGTTCTCTATTTTTACTACCTTTCAATTTTATTTTTATTTTTTACTTGCAATGTGTATGCAAGACTCTGTACCTGCTTTCAAAGATAAACTGTAATGTGAAGCGATGCTGAGAAATGTGTTCATGTTCTTATCAATGAATTTCAGCTGTTCATGTATTTTTGGAAGTGTAGTGCTGGTAGCAGGTTTTGCTTAGCTCTGTAATTTCTGCAATATCATTACTGTCAACAAACTGGTAGCAGAAATTTATTTAAAAAAAAAAAAAACAACCACAGCCTGTATGATTACTAGAGTCTCAACTCGAGAGTTTTTTTACATGGAGTAGATGCATTATAACTGGGGGAACGTGCCGATTTCATAAGGTTGATCGGGAGAGGTATGAACTACATATGCTTGAGCAGTGTTAGAATGGGATTCTATATCAGCTGACACGAATAAAGCATCTCTAGCTCAAAATGGGTTGCAGATACTCCCGAGAAGGATATAATATGGAAGAGACAATAAGATCTATGATCATCACGACGATTGCAATAATAATACACTAGTTTGAATTTTCACAAAAAAATATAGAAATATATTAAAGAGCATGTGTTCGGAGTTTAGTTTTAAATGTGGTTAGCTAAAAAATGATTTTATTTTTTAAATTAATTTTTTTAAAATATTTTAGATTATTTTAATGTTTTAATATTAAAGCAAATTTTAAAAATAAAAAAATTATTATTTTAATACATTTTAAATAAAAATATATAATTAAATAATTTTATTGATAAAGTTAGCTAGCATCATGGGATAAAATTATAAACAAAAAAAAGAAAGTTGTAAAATAGAAAAGGTAGACGGAGGGTAATATGTATAAGTATGGGGGTGTCCCATTAATTTCAAGTTCTTACAAACCAATCAAAACCATCCAGCTAGGACTGTCTAGATAGATGAGGCGCGCCAAAAAAAAACCTCACTCTCTCTGTCTATGTGTCTGACTCTCACAAATCCAACCGCCTTCGAAGTCATGGCTTTGCCTTTATCCTCTTCTTCTATCATCATCTCTTCCAAGAAGCTCTCCTTCAATGTCTCCATCTCTCAAAAACCGACTCAAAAGCACCTTTTCCTCTCTGCCCAATTTGCATTTCGACTCAATGAAGCTCGTAGCCAAGTCACAGCAAGACCTGCTGTCCGTGCCTGCAACTCTACAACAAGTACTTATGCCAAGGTGTGGTTTTATGTTTTTCAAATCTCCTCTATGAAATGAAGGGTTTTCCAATGCTGATGGCATAATGTACTAATCCAGGAAATGGTATTGACATAAGATTATGATAAGGGTCTCCTTAGTTATAGTCAACAAATATTTGAATTCGAGCTCTTTTCTTTTCCCAGCTTCACGAATTTTAGGCGTCAGCATGTGTTTTAATGATTTTTAATTAGACAAATGGTGTTGATGTACTACTGGTTAGGAATAAGGTAACTGTTGTGGCAGCTGATAGTAGTGGAATTGGTTCTGATTGGGACTGCTACACGGAGATAATTAGTCTATAGTTCTGGTGAAAAATTAATTAGTAATCTAGGAAGAATTGCAATAAAAAATTTTGAAGACTGCCGAATCAAGTTTGGTTTTCCGAGTATTTTATAAGAAAATACGAGCCTTAGGGTTTCTGCTTACGTGTAATGCAAAAATCTCCTAAGCATCATCAACCAATATATATGGCCTTTGTTCATTTGAATGCTGGGCATAATTCAAAGTCTTGCTTTATGTGTTTCCATTTATGAAAAAGTTCACTCCATGGATAGAGGAATCTGATTCCCAGAAGCAATTTTTGTTGGAATAAATTGATGTCTATTTTTCTTTGTCCTTGTTATTTTTAATTGCAAATGACTGGCAATAGTAGATAACCTGGTATGATAATCCTGTCTATGCATTGCAGTTTTACTGCAAGAAACTAATTTATTTACCCTCTTTGTATCCATAATTATGCAATTTTTTGCCTTTGTCACTTCTTCTTTCTTTACACACCGATTAGACTATCTACCTTATGGATCAAATAGGGGAAATTATAATCCCCTTTTCTGTAGTGCTTTCTAAAATGGCTTTTTGGTTATGTAGGATCTGGCATGCGAGCACGATTCTCCTCCTAATTTGTACATGTCGACTTTTGGAGATGGAACGAAAAAACTTAAGAGTCTGATTGCTATGATACTTATTTTTATCCAAATTTCTGCACCAGTACCTTTGAGTGGTTGGGACTTTTGGTATGTTTCTCCAGCAAAAGCAGTGCTTTATTCTCCAGACACCAAGGTCCCAAGAACTGGGGAGCTTGCATTAAGAAAGGCTATCCCAGCAAACATAAACATGAAGTCCATACAGGTTGTTATTAGCAATTAAATTACTACATAGCTTCCCTAACTTAGAAATTAATCAGTTTGCAGACCATCTTGCTTTTGCTTCTAGACTTCTCTCGAGGACATTTCATACTTGCTAAGAATTCCACAAAGAAAGCCTTATGGAACCATGGAGGGTAATGTGAAGAAAGCACTAAAGGTACATGCTGCACTTTATTGATTCAACAAGATAAAAACTCATTGTCAGAGTGGTACTATTCAAAAGTATGCAGCTCAGTTCAATTAATAAAAATTATCAGATGAGATCTTTGTTTAGGAAGATGCTTTCCATTTTTTAGCTGTTCTGGGATCTCACATCATGATTTTCTCCATCAATTGTTTTCTTCAGGCTTAGACATGGGCCTAAACCATTTGCTTCTGCCGAAAATTACTTTTTATTTGCACAAGTTTAGTCCCATGTTATCCAATTGAGCATTTATTAAATTTGGAAACCACATTTTTGTTGTTAGGTTTTCTTTTATTCTACATATTAAGCCTCATCTGTTCAAGTTTCCTTGCATGCAATGCCATTAGTGATTTTAGTCTTCTTGAGTTCATTTCCCACATCAACATGTACAATAATTTAGTGTTGTAAACAATTAATTCCCCTCATCGACGATGTGTATAATGAATTTATGTAATTACCTGGGAGTTTTTCTTTCTTCTTATTTCAGATAGCAAAGGATGAAAAGGATTCTATCCTGGCAAGTCTACCAGCAGACTTGAAGGAAAGGGGGTCTACACTGTATGCATCTCTAATAGATGGGAAGGTATTGGAAAGAAATTCATAATTTTATTAGCTCAATTTGATGAGAAAATTTGTTAGCTTGAGAGAATTGTACCAGCATTGGTGGACTGGAACAGATACAGACAAGATAAATTCCAATGTGCTATCCTTTTAAGCTGTTGAATGAATTGTAGGAGCATAACCAGAAACTTGAGCCAAGAGCACATGAAAAATATAATGTTGTTCTGCAACATAATACTCTTAGTTTTATTAGCTGCCACAGCAATATACAACACATTATATCAGCAATCCATCTAAGTTACAGAATCTTTCTCCTGTTGGGGATGAGAAACTAACAAGAAGCTTAATTTACATGGTTTATGCTAGAACTTGTTATAATTATACTAAATCTCCCTCGCTTTTCTAGGGTGGTTTGCAAGCACTCCTTCAATGTATTAAGGATCAGGACCCAGATAGAGTTTCTGTTGGCCTTGCATCTTCACTGGATACAATTGCAGAGCTGGAGTTGCTGCAGGTAAATGTGACTTCCAGTAATAATGAATAATTTATCTCATGTAAACCATATAAAAGAATAAAGTTGAGATATTTTCCTTAAAATCTTCACATTTCATATATTGGGGATTGTGTCTTTTGCCCAAGAATTTGATGATATAGATAACTACAAACTTGTGGATAAAAGTTAAGCATGCACCAAATCTCAATGTAAAGCTTTTTGCAACAGGCTCCTGGGCTGTCATTTTTGTTGCCCCAGCAATACTTGAAATATCCAAGGTCAGTCCTCTCCAGGAATATCTATATAAATTTAATTCACCAATTTAACTGAAATTGCCATGTGCATGCCACAAATAGATGTGTCTCTAACAAATGAGGCTACCATTCTTAAATCATTTATAATTGAATAGAAGATAGAAGCAATAAATGAAAGCTTGTGGTACATTAAAAATAATCCTTGATGAATTTAAATGGTTTTTTATCCATTACATCCAATGAGAATATCGGTTATTCACTCTTGTATTCTGAGTTTCACGACTTGCAACTAATGTGCTTGTTTGGTAGTGCATTTTGAACTATGTTTGGGAGCATTTCAAAAGTGTATATGCCTTGAAAAAATATTAAATTGATGTTTTTTTAGTGCTTTCTGATTATTTTAATGTGTTGATATCAAAAATTTAAAAAAAAAATCTATTTTTATTTTATTTTAATATATTTTCAAGCAAAAAGCACTTATAAAAAACACACTATACATCTTTCTTCAGCATACACTTACTTTTCATGAGTAGCTTCTTTGCAACTACTTTCACAATAATGCATAAATTGATAAAATAGGACATGAAAACATAATTAAAAAGATTTACGTCATGATATATCATAGAGTTTTTTCATAGTATTAGAAAGTCTAAAATATCACCTAAAAAGGGGTGAATGAGGGCTTAATTGAAACTTTGATACTTGAAATTTAATTCTTTAACACTTAAAATTTCAACAACAACAATCAATTATGCAAGGCACAAATAGAATGAGATAGAAATCAAGAAACACAAACCAATTTTATAGTGATTAGGACAATCACCTACTCACATCCGTTCAAGTATTTACTATCAACTCACATTCTTAATAAGTGGTATCTTATCGATGCACAGATATTTACGAGATCAAGATTAGAAAACCTATCTCTCACAATCCTTTTCAAAGATCAAGATTTAAACCTTTCAATGGCTCACAACCAAAGATATTCTCAAGTGGTTCAAGTAACCCTTACACTTTTTCAAAAGATATTCTCTCATGAGAATTTTCACACCTTACAATGAAGAAAATGTTACAATAAATTGAACTCAAGTCTTTATGAATGTAATCTAGCTCAATGAGATTGTGATTTGATGCCAAAAAAAGTTTAAAGATATCACCATTTTTTTTATAAAAAAATAGTTGTTACACAAGCTTGAATGTAAAATAAATTAACCACTCAAGACAAGTTAGCTCTTGAGTATAAAATAAATCAAGTATAATTTTTTAAAAAACACTTAGTTTATGTTATCCATTGAAAAAGAATTTGAGTGATAATACTAAAATATATGATAAAATGTGTAAGTTTTGACAATAAAACTATTTTTGGATGATAAATTCAACAATAAGATTTTTTTTTATGCCAAATTAAATTCTACAAAGACTTAATTACATGAAATTAAGTTTAAGCATCTTTAAGTCAAGCTTGCATCCAAAAGGTCCATATTGCTTCAATTTAATGTAGTCAAATTCCTACAACTTTAAAACTTTTGACATGCATGTTAAATTGACTAATTTCTGTTATCATCAAAATCATTAATCCATAGACTTTGGGCTAATAGCATTTTCATAGGTTGACTCAGTTTCAATAAAATTAAATATTATTAGGAAATATACGATCTGTCTTGACTTCATTTTGGTTCTAGCTGTTGCCTTCTCTGTGTGGCTAATTTGTCAATTTGAGACTGCTCACTGATGTGCAATTATTGTATTTGATTAGCATCTTACAAACTTGTTTATGCTTTGCGTCAGCATCATCTTTTCATTTATTTGTAGGCTAACAGGCAGAGGGACTGTTGAATTTACCATTGAGAAAGTAGATGGCTCAACATTTTCCCCAGAAGCTGGTGGTGAACCAAAAAAGAATGCCAAAATTCAGGTTTGATAAACTTCTGAATGTCTATGCGGCAAGCTTTCACATTATTTCAATTAGATATAGAGAAACTTTGCTATTAGTTTGTGTTAGCTCCTTTGATACCTAAAACATTTTTCATATATATCTCCTCCACCCCCTGGCAAGCCATCTCCATGCAAAGAAAAAAAAGATGACTATGATGGCCAGCCATGTAGGAGAAATCTGAGCTCAGGCACATATTGGCTTAAGCAGGCTGATCCTCAAATATTGTGAGCTTGTGCTTCATCATGTTAATAAAATGTTGTTAGGGAACACATAATACCATAATATGAATGATGCTTTGCTTAGCCTGGAGTTTATGAGTAATATTTCATTGGTTTATTGAACAATTCTCAAACCAGATGACTAAACTGGAGTCACCTTTTGGTTCTTGAAATACCTTGTTGAGTTTAAGGGGACCCCCCCTTCCCCTCCCCCTCCCCCTCAGCAAGAGATATAATTATGGTTTCAAATGGCGTGCTTGTTTACATGAATTGCATTTCAGTTTATCATTCACTTTTCAGTTCTTTAAGGTACGCCAGTTAGTTGCTCTGCTGATGTTATCCACTATTGCACCTTATGTTTTTTTGTTAATGGCCAAATATTGTGCCTAACCGCCTGCAAGCAATGAATATCAGCATCTTATATGATAAATATACCTTCAAAACTTGTAACAGTCCTAATGAATGTTGATTTCTTTACCATACATTTAATACCAGCTGATGATTAACACTTGGATTCAGGTTGTTATAGACGGATTCTCAGCACCATTAACAGCAGGGAATTTTGCGAAACTGGTAAGGTAGTTGAACCTCATCTCAGCCTTGTGGAAATTTTATTTTCCCATCCTTCCACTTCACTCCGTCCTCAAATTTTCCTTGTCCAGTTTTAGTTGACATGCCATTGCATCCTATTGTTTTTCTTTTCTTTTCTGTCTTTGATTTATGTATACTTTTTATTTATTACTTTTCCTTTCCAGGCAGCTTTCTTTTAGATTTTACCATGTGAAAAACATGCCTCGGAACTAAAACATTGAGTTATTGGAATGTTCTGCCCTCTTTCAGGTAGTTGATGGAGCATATAACGGGGCAAAGCTCAGCTTCACTGACCAAGCTGTTCTCACTGACAATGGACTTGATAAGAACGGTGGTTACAGTGTTCCCTTAGAGATAATGCCATCGGGTCAATTTGAACCTTTGTACCGAACAACATTAAGTGTCCAGGTACAGAACTCTTATTTTTATTTCTGTGCGTTCCATGCAATTGCAAGTAGCAAAACATTTTTTTTTCATTGTTATATAATTTCCACTTTCCATGTGGAAGGATGGAGAATTGCCAGTTCTTCCACTATCTGTTTACGGGGCAGTTGCAATGGTGCACAGTGAGGTTTCTGAGGACTTCTCTGCACCATATCAGTTTTTCTTCTATCTCTATGATAAAAGAAATGTAAGTGCCATCCACACTAAAAACTAAAATGAAATATGAACGTCTGAATTTCCTCACATGATGTCATTGCCCCTTGTCCTTCCCTATCACCCCCTTATCTTGGTACTCCTGTGTGTCTTGTAGGCTGGTTTAGGAGGGCTATCTTTCGATGAAGGGCAGTTTTCAGTTTTTGGGTATGTCTTTGATAAACTTTTTTCATGGTGGTAGAAAATAAGTTTTTGAGTCGTATCATGATATCGATTTCAATATGCAGATACACAACCGCTGGGAGAGAAATTCTTTCACAGATAAAAAGTGGGGATATAATTCAATCAGCAGAGCTCGTGGAAGGTCAGGATCGCCTCATATTGCCAAATGAGAACTAACATAATCTTTACCACAGGAAGACTCGTCATTCTTTATCTTCATTGCACTTGTTATGGGATCAGCCTGATTTTCTTGGTGCAGGTTGGTGTCCTTGTGTTGGAGACCTCTGTAAATCTTTCTTATTGCCTCAATTACTTGCATTTGATATTGTAAAACTTGCTTGCTCTGATATCAATTTGTTTTATTCTTCCTTTCCAACTAAGCTGTTGATGACATGATTGGATCTGGAGCATGCTAAATTTAATATAGAAGCAATGGCATTCCTTGGTTTGGCGGATTGAATTATATTAAAAAAAAAAAAAAAACTAAAAAGTACACTCAAATTTCACTATGGATTTACGGAGTGAAATTATTATTTTTTTCTTGGGAGAAAATCTCATTTAACTTGGTTTTAGAAGAAAGAATGTCTTTTTTTTTTCTATGAGATTTATTTGTCATTATCATTTTTAATGGGACAAGTGAGTTTTTTGACATTTTAAATAAGCAGTGTAACGACTTAAATATATGTATATATAAAAAAAATAAAAAAATAAAAAACACCTAGAGAGAAGGGTTTTGTGGTATGTTTGCTCTTTGAATTCACCGTAAAACAACCATATTGCCTTTAAATTTAAAAATAATAGAATATTCTTTCGGGTCACTTGGATTTTTTTAACATGGTTATTTTGTAATTATGTCTCAGGATAGGGCAATTAAGTCTTTGATTATATATAAAAATAATTAAAAAAAAATTTGGCGTGTATCTTGCACAAGCCAGCAAGTGAAAGGTATTCATGCTTTTTGAGCGGTGCATGCGACACCTCAAGATAGTTAAATGTCGTCATCACCGGCGTTAGAAGCGGCGAGTTGTTCTTTTCACGGTGGTGGAGCGTGTGTTAACATTGGAGGTCTAGTTGACATCTGATTAATTTTTTTTTTCTTTTCCTCTTTTTTTTTCTTTTTACTAGCCAAGAAATTCATGTCATTTTTAAAAAAAAAATCAATTGTGTCTTTCATTTTGGGTTTCAATCAATTTTAGTTCTCATTATTTAATTGCTATTTGTTTTGCTTTTAATGATTTTTTTAATTTTATTTGTTTTTTAATTTCATTTTTAGGCATTTTATTTTATTTAATTTTTATATTCAATTTGGTCCTCATCTTTTTATTGTTATTTTTATACCATTTTTTTAATTTATTTTAATTTTCAATTTGGGTCCGCATTGTTTTCTTTTATTTATTTTTTATGTTAGATTTCGTCTTTATTATTTTGATTATTATTTATTTTATTTTATTTATTTTGAATGATTAGAGATTTTGCACATTTCTTTTTATTTTACTTCGAAATTTTCTTGTAGGTCTTTTTCTTTAAATTTAATTTTTTATCTTAATTTCATATCGTTGGTTGCAAGTTAGTTGAGTTAACCTGAATCGACTTAGGGTTTTTTTTTCTGTTTTTTTTTTAACATTAAATTATTGGGCTTTGTGCTTTATGGTTTTTTTTTTCTTCTCTTTTAGTGGGATTGACCCGGGTTGCGGCTTAGTCAAATTAATCGAGATTTACTTAATTTTTTTTATATTTTTTATTGATTTATTTTCGGTTTTTGTTTTTGTTTTTTTTAATTATTATTTTAACTTGATCTCATATTATGGGTAGCGAGTTGTTGAGTAAGCCTGGGTTTACTCTTGTTTTTTCTTTGATATTTTTTTATTTTTTTAAAATTTTATTATTTCACATTAAGTTATTAGATCTTGAGTTTTATTATTTTTTTTTATTTTTTTTTATATGAGATTTTTTTTGATATGTTATTATAGATTGTAGATTAATCAAGGTAACCCAATTTAACTCGAGTCATTATCGTTTGAATTTTTTTTTTTAATATTAGAAAGAACTTAACCTTGCCTGCAGTGTAACGCGTGCAATCATCATTTAATCAATAATCACATAATCAACACGTATCAAAATATGCTGTAACGTAGAAGGCTAGAGAGTTGAAGTCCCCGTTAAGCCATCAAACTGTTAGGATCATCATCAATCTCCTAAATTTGAAAAACTAGCTGATACATAATTAAACTATATTAGAACAATCTTTGATCATTCCTTGTAGCTGATACATAAACTATATTAGAACCCGTCCATATGAAACAACAAAAAGCATATGATTATGAAAATAAAACAATTTTTTTTCTCACAAGATTCACTGTTGGGTTTCAGAGCAAATTAAAAAAAGGAACAATTTAAAATTAATTCATTGTTCTTACTGTGGTGCTCTTCTTCCTATTCTTCACCAGTCTGTGCTTAATAGAGTGAAACCAGACTGTCTACGCTAGGCAAAGCGTCATAGCAACCCCCTGTGCGTTCAGAAATCTGCTTGCTAATATTATTCCTTTCTATCGACCATATATTACCCTTAACCAGCACCGCAGCGCCACCATCTTTCTTCTAGGTCTTTCCTGCGCTAGATTAAAGGCAATGCTATTACAACCAGATGCCTCTCGCCAATGAAGAGCTCCGTTCAAAAAGACCCCACTGGTTTGCAAAGGCAAGCCAGAGATGAATTCTTGGAACTCTCTCTCCCAAGTATCTTTCTTTAGTGTACACACATGGATTTCGCTTATAATGCTCCATGGATAATACTGGGAAGATTTTATTCTTACCACCTCGAAGTCATCAATGGATTTATCATCCCTGGGCCAAGATACAGCCACTTCTCAGAAAAATTATATTATAATGATAAGTAACTCTAAACCTGTGTCAAGAACAATGTATATACTCTTACATTTCAATTATGGACTCATTGTATCTTTCTTTCTTTTTTCATTTAGGTTATTAAATTTTTTTTTCCGACCAACTGCATCCTTTTGAGGTCAAATTGAAGCCCAATTAATTCAAATTTGTTGAGCAAATACAAGTTTGAAAGAAGAAGGATCGAGATGAAAAGGGCAAAGAAAATAGATGGTAGTTTCAAAAATAGCGTGAAAAGTTCTCTTTGATCCCTATACTTTTCAATTTATAAATATCCAGTCCTTTAAATTTTCAAAAATACAATTTTAGTCTGAGACTTTATTTTTTTTATTTTTAAATTCCTAATTTAAGAGAGGAAAGAGAAAGTAGCTAGATTTTGATGAAAAACGAAGTGTCTTAATTAATACTGATTTTGACCACAAAAAAGTTTGATTTTGGTGTCAATGAGTTTTTTTCGATGAAGGGAGTTTCACATGTTCTTTGTCCTTCTCCTTGCCTAGAATGGTAGATATGAGTTCAGGAAATTTTTTTATTTTAGGTTGATTTCGGGTTTTTGGATGGATTTTTGGGTTATTTGAGGTCATAAATTGGTTTATCAAGATTTATAAAGTGTTTTATTTATTTATTTTTAGGTCAAAATAGGTTGAAAGTCAAGTTTTTATGCAAAAACCCTAATGCTTGATTTTCTAACGACCCTGTGACTGCAAAAAACTAAGCCAATAAACAGCACGTTGTTTGCTATTTTTTTTTAATCACATCATCCATCCTTTAAAATAAAAAAATAAGTTGGTCATCCGCCCTTTAATGTTGAAAAAAAAAGGTCTAGCACACGAGCCATGCCTTTTTTTTATGGGCCTAGCAATCAAGTCATGCCTTTTTTATGGGTTAGACGCGTGAGTTAACCAATGTTTTGATGGAGAAAAGAGAAAGTCTTGGCTGAAATCAATTTTAGCCATAAGAAATGATCACTTTTAGACTCAATAGGTTCCTTTTGATGATGAAAGTTTCACCTCTTCAATATCAAACATTGTTTTAAAAGATTTTACCCGTAATATTGCAAATATATCAACTATTATATCTTCAGGAAGATTTCCATGGTTATGGTTATTGCTTCTTTGACCTAGCTAGGACATATAATATAAAGGCATTTTCTTTCTTTCAATCTATATATTTACAAGTAGTATGCTTTGGTGACGTAAAAACATTTTAAATAAGGAAGAAAAATTTGCAACTTGAGTTATAGACTTGACTGGATCAAATAAGATAGTTTTATTTTAATTAGAGATAAAAAAAAAAGCAACGATAACAAATTGATCAAATTTAAAAAAGAAAATGATCATGATAACCTAGGAAACAATAATGTAGATCAATTATGAGACAATTAAATATGGAAAGATAAAATTGGGTAAAAAAAATGACAATAACATTAGTCCGAGTGAACTTGAGTTAACATGACAAACCTGTAACTTTGGTAATAAAAATTGAGTGAACAAATGTTAACCTGTCAAACTCGCGGCCCAAGTTATGAGATCGGGATAAACCAAAAGAAGAAAAAACAAAGAAAACCACAAAGCTCATATCTTAAAATAAAATAAAATAAACACCAATGTCCAATGATGAAATAAAAAAAAAGTAAAAGAAAAAAGAAAAAAAATGATGTACAACCTACGTTAACTTTTCAAACTCATGATCTGAGTTATTAGATTGGAAACACCTTATTTGAAAAAAATCGCGAAGCCTATTTCCTAACCAATTATATATTGAAGAATAAAATCAGAAAAAAAATTAATAATAAAGGATGAAACTGGAAAAACAATTTCAATCTAAGAAAAATTGTCAAAGTAAAACAAATAGTTATAAAAGAATAAAAATCAAATTTGACATAAAAATAAAATGAATTTAAATGGTGAGTGATGGAATTGAAAAACAAATTCAATTAAGAAAAGGATTAAAAACAAAATAAATAGCAATAAAAAAAATAAGGATTATATCTGAGACATGAAAAAATTGAAGGAGGATGAAAGTGAAAAAAAATTTAACTTTATAAACCATATCAAATAAAAAAGCAATGATGAAAAGAACAAAGATCAATTATAAAAGAAAAACAAATTGAAAGACTGGTTTGCAATTCTAATATGTCACGCGCGAAGATTAAGGTGGAGAGAGAAAAATAAATAAAAAATTTGACTATCACTATAACGTAATTTTAGAACACCACACACACTGTTGTGGGACGGAGAGGTTGTCAGGACGATCACGTCAAGGAAGCTTATCACTTACCATTGATAGCCACTATGCTATATATGTACCAACTAATTTTTTTATTACTATTTTATATTTATTAAAAGATTAAATTGTGTCCAAGTCAATATAAATATAACAAAAATTAAAAAAAAAAAACAGTGTGAAAAGATGAAACAACTCCTAGATGACAACTTATCAATTTTCACTTCATAAGGGTGTTTGTGTAATTTTACTATGCTAACCAAATGAAAAGGATGAAAATAACCTTGGACGTCAAATTATTTTTATATTATTTTAAAATGGTAATTTAGTAACTTTATCATAGAAAAAAAATGAAAAAATGAAGTTGTTCCCGGTCAACTGCATAATAGCTAATGGGCAATTTAAGAAGATCAAATTACTCTCAATACCGAGATATTTAATTTTTTTTAGGCAGAAAAATAATAATAATTACCTATTATAATAAATAGTAAAATATGTGTAGGAGTATAATGAAAATCCCTTCTTTGTATTTTATTGCATGGATAGGACCCTATTTTATAATATTGCAAGTATGTTCACTATTAAATCTGGAAGATTGCCATGGGTAGGGCTGCTGCTTTTTTGACGTAGCTAGGGTAGATAATATAAAGGCATTTTTTTTCTTTCAAATCTATATATTCAGAAGTAGTGGTCACTACAAAGAAAGATGTCATTTAATGTTTTTTTTTTAAGTCTAACTATATATTTTTATTGATTATTCAAATTATTTTTAGACTTGTTAAGTTAAATGAATTACCTTAGAATAATTCTCAAATGATTTGATTTGAAGTATAAACTAGATAAAAAAAAAAATTCAACAAACAAACAAAAAGTATAAAAAAGGATAAAAACCGATGATCAATTTCAAATTCGAGTGAAAAAGCTCTTTTTAGTCTTTTTATCTTTCTTTCTCTATTCTTTTTCAATCTTTATAGTTTTTGAAATTGTAATTTTTGATCCAAAAGTTTATTTTATTAATTTTCCAGTTCCTGAATTTAAAAGAAAAAGAAAACGTCACAAAAAAAACATTAAACGAGATATTAAATCTTCAAATGACAACACTTTGACAATTAAAATGATTAATCTTAATGAGGTTCTATTTGATTAAAGGAGTTCGATGATGATAAATGTTTCATATAAACATGTTGGAAAAGGTAGATTGGGGTACAATTATATTTTTTTAATTTAATTAATTTTTTTTTGACTGTTTTTAAGGTGTTTTAGAGTTGGTAAATAATTTAATATTTTCATGGTGTTTTTAAATTGTTTTCAAGTAAAAATAACTTGAATTTTGAGTTTTTATGCAGGCAATCTATTACTTAGTTTGAAAAAAAAAAAATTGGATAACATGCACCTACTCTTGAGAAAAAAATATAAAACAAACCTAAGTGCATGCCTGAGTTTTCAATTAAAGCTAGACACATGAGCCTAGCCTAATTTTTTTTAATTTAAATTTATTTTTTTAAAATTAATTAATTTAA
>Ga0325400_1003062_pt1 | contig 14934 bp, 14 predicted proteins | sample PopdelMetagenome_2_FD_205662 | JGI IMG/M metagenome (GOLD analysis project Ga0325400, IMG submission 205662) | Populus deltoides microbial communities from Bellville, Georgia, United States - Xylem-PdKOR-R1 | ecosystem: Host-associated > Plants > Phyllosphere > Stem > Wood/Secondary xylem... | reverse complement strand
GCAAGCACTTCTTCCCCTCTCCCCTTGTGGGAGAGGGAGGGGCCCGCTCGGCGGAGCCGAGTGGGAGGGAGAGGGGGCGGGTGTGGCAGACGTTGCCGCCTCGCTCCGCTCGGCCCCTCTCCCCAACCCCTCTCCCATAGAGGGAGAGGGGCTTTTGATGCTCACCCACGCGGGCTCTCCAAGATCTCGGTCAGCACGCCGCCCATGTCGGCGGGGTGGAGGAAGAAGATGGGAGTGCCGTGCGCGCCGATGCGGGTGTCGCCCAGGATGCGGGTGCCGCGGCGCTCGAACCAGGCCCGCGCCTCCGCAATGTCGGGCACCTCGTGGCAGAGATGGTGCTGCCCACCCGCGGGATTGCGCTGGAGGAAGCGGGCGAGGGGCGAGTCGGGGCCGAGCGGCTCCAGCAGCTCGATCTGGCCGACGAAGCAGACGCGCACGCCCTGTTCGGGCAGGTCGAACACCTCGCCCGGCCCCATGCCCATCGCCCGATACTGCGCAACCGCGTCCGCAATTGAGGGCGTAGCAATCCCAACATGGTTGAGCCGCCCGAGCCTCACCCGATCAGCTCCACCGCCATCGCCGTCGCCTCGCCGCCGCCGAGGCAGATGGAGGCGAGGCCGCGCTTGAGCCCGTTGACCTGCAAACCGTTGAGCAGCGCGCCCAGGATGCGCGCGCCCGACGCGCCGATCGGGTGGCCGAGCGCGCAGGCGCCGCCGTGGATGTTGAGCACGTCGTGCGGCAGCGACAGGTCGCGCATCGCTATCATCGCGACGGTGGCGAACGCCTCGTTGACCTCGAACAGGTCCACGTCGCCGATCGCCCAGCCCGCCTTGTCGAGCGCGCGCCGGGCGGCCCCGACGGGGGCGGTGGTGAAGCGGGCGGGGGCTTGGGCCAAGGCGGCGTGCGCGATCACGCGGGCGATGGGCCGGACGCCCAGCCGCTCGGCCACGCTGGCGCGCGTCAGCACCAGCGCCGCCGCGCCATCGGAGATCGAGGAGGCGTTGGCGGCGGTGATCGTGCCGTCCTTGGCGAAGGCGGGCTTGAGCGTCGGGATCTTGGCGGGGTCGGCGGTGCGCGGCTGCTCGTCCGTCTCGACCAGTGTCTCGCCGCGGCGGCCTTTCACCGTCACGGGCACGATCTCGTTCGCGAGGTCGGCCGCATGGCCCTTCGCGCGTGTCAGCGAGGCGATGGCGAAATCGTCCTGCTGGCCACGCGAGAAGCCGTATTCGCCCGCCACCTCCTCTGCGAACACGCCCATCAGCTTGCCCGCCTCGTAGGCATCCTCCAGCCCGTCGAGGAACATGCTGTCGAGCAGCCGGTCATGCCCCATGCGCGCGCCGGCACGGTGGCGCGGCGAGAGGTAGGGGGCGCCCGACATGCTCTCCATGCCGCCTGCGACGATGAGATCGGCCGATCCCGCAGCGAGCGTGTCGCAGGCGAGGATCGCCGCCTGCATGGCGGAGCCGCACATCTTGTTGATGGTGGTCGCCTCCACCGATTGTGGCAGCCCGGCCCCCAGCGCCGCCTGCCGCGCGGGCGCCTGGCCCAGGCCCGCGGGCAGCACGCAGCCCATGTAGCAGCGCTCGACCGCGTCCGGCGCGACGCCCGCACGCTCCAGCGCGCCGCGCACCGCGACCGCGCCGAGCTGCGCCGCGGTGAGCGGCGAAAGCTCGCCCAGGAAGCCGCCCATCGGCGTGCGGGCGTAGGAGAGGATGACGACGGGGTCCTGCTGTGCGCGATCGCTCATAGCGGGATATTGTCGTGCTTCTTCCACGGGTTTTCCAGCCGCTTGCCGCGCAGCTTGCGCAAGGCCAGCGCGATGCGGCGGCGGGTGGAGTGGGGCATGATGACCTCGTCGATGAAGCCCTTGCTCGCCGCCACGAACGGGTTGGCGAAGCGCGCTTCATAATCCGCCGTGCGCTGGGCTAATTTCTCCGGATCGCCCGCCTCGCGACGGAAGATGATCTCCACCGCCCCCTTGGCGCCCATCACCGCGATCTCGGCGGTGGGCCAGGCGTAGTTGAGGTCGCCGCGCAGGTGCTTGGAACTCATCACGTCGTAGGCGCCGCCATAGGCTTTGCGCGTGATCACGGTGATCTTGGGCACGGTGGCTTCCGCATAGGCGAAGAGCAGCTTGGCGCCGTGCTTGATGATGCCCGCATGCTCCTGCGCCACGCCGGGCAGGAAGCCGGGCACGTCCACCAGCGTGACAAGGGGAATGTCGAACGCGTCGCAGAAGCGCACGAAGCGCGCCGCCTTGCGACTGGAGTTGATGTCGAGCACGCCTGCCAAGACCATCGGCTGGTTGGCGACGATGCCGATCGTGCGCCCCTCCACCCGGCCGAAGCCGCACAGGATGTTGCCGGCATGCGTCGGCTGCACCTCGAAAAAGTCACCTTCGTCGACGATGCGCGCGATCAGCTCCTTCATGTCGTAGGGCTTGTTGGCGCTGTCGGGGATCAGCGTGTCGAGCGCGGGCTCGATCCGGTCCCACGGGTCGTCGGTCGGCCGCACGGGCGGCTCGGCACGGTTGGACGCGGGCAGGAAATCGACGAAGTCGCGCACCGCCAGCAACGCATCGATGTCGTTGTCGAACGCGACGTCGGCCACGCCCGAGCGCGTCGTGTGCGTCACGGCGCCGCCCAGCTCCTCTTGGCTGACCACCTCGTTGGTGACGGTGCGCACCACCTCCGGCCCGGTCACGAACATGTAGGAGCTGTCCTTCACCATGAAGATGAAGTCGGTCATGGCCGGCGAGTAGACCGCACCGCCCGCGCACGGCCCCATGATGACGCTGACCTGCGGCACCACGCCCGATGCCAGCACGTTGCGCTGGAACACTTCGGCATAGCCGGCGAGGCTCGCCACGCCTTCCTGGATGCGCGCGCCGCCTGAGTCGTTGAGACCGATCACGGGCGCGTCGACCTTGAGCGCCATGTCCATGATCTTGCAGATCTTGCTCGCGTGTCGTTCGCTCAAGGAGCCGCCGAACACGGTGAAGTCCTGGCTGAACACGAACACCAGCCGGCCGTTGACCGTGCCCGATCCGGTCACCACGCCGTCGCCGGGCACGTGGCTGTCCGCCATGCCGAAGTCGGTGGCGTTATGCTCGACATACATGTCGAGCTCCTCGAAGCTGCCGGGGTCGAGCAGCACGTCCAGCCGCTCGCGCGCAGTGAGGCGGCCTTTGGCATGCTGCGCGTCGATGCGGGCCTGGCCGCCGCCCAGCGCCGCCGCCGCGCGCTTGGCTTCCAGCACCTTGAGCACTTCAAGCATCCGCCTCTCCCGCCGCGGCGAGCCGCGCCTGCGCCCGTTCCCGCCCGATGAGCGGCAACAGGGCTGCCATATCGGGCCCGTGGTCGCGCCCCGTCAATGCACGGCGCAGCGGCAGGAACAGCGTGCGCCCCTTGCGGCCGGTCGCCGCCTTGAGCTGGGCAGTGAGCGATCCCCACGGATCGGCCGACCAGTCGAGGCCTTCCGTCGCGCGCGCCGCCTCAGCCAGGAAGTCACGGTCGGCGGGATCGCTCGCCGACGCGATCTCGCCCGCGATCACCGGCAGCCACTCCGCCGCTTCCGCCACCGTATGCAAATTGGGGCGGAGCGCCGCCCACGCGTCCGCGTCCAATCCCGCGGGCAGGCGATCGGCCACCTGGTCGTGGTCGAGCAGGTGGAGGGTGCGCGCGTTGAGGGTGCGCAGTTCGTCCAGGTCGAAGCGCGCGGGCGCGCGGCCGAAACGGGCGAAGTCGATGCCCTCGACCAGCGGCGTCATGGTCGCCACGGGCTCGACCGGGTCGCTAGTGCCCAGCCGGGCGAGCAAGGCAGCGAGCGCGAGCGGCTCGATCCCCTCGGCCCGCAGCGCATCCATGTCGAGCGAACCCAGCCGCTTCGATAGCTTGCCCTCCGTGCCGACCAGCAGCGCCTCGTGCGCGAAGGTGGGCGGGGGCGCGCCCAGTGCCGCGAACATTTGCAGCTGGAGCGCGGTGTTGGTGACGTGATCCTCGCCGCGCACCACGTCCGTGACACCTAGGTCGATGTCGTCGATCACGCTCGGCAGCAGGTAGAGCCAGCTGCCGTCGGCGCGGCGCACGACGGGATCGGACTGCGTGCGCGGGTCCACGCGCTGGTCGCCGCGGACGAGGTCGCGCCACGCGATCGGGGCGTCATGGTCGAGGCGGAAGCGCCAGTGCGGGCGGCGGTTCTCCGCCTCCAGCCGGGCGCGGTCGGCGTCCGACAGCGCGAGCGCCGCGCGGTCGTAGACGGGCGGCAGGCCGCGGCCGGCGAGCACCTTGCGCCGGAGGTCGAGCTCCTCGGGCGTCTCGTAGGCGGGATAGACGCGGCCCACGTCGCGCAGCTCGGCGAAGCGGCGTTCGTAGAGCGCGACGCGATCGGACTGGCGCACTTCGCCATCGGGGTCGAGGCCGAGCCAGGCGAGGTCGGCGCGGATGCTCTGCGCGAACGCCTCTGTCGAGCGCGCGGCGTCCGTGTCGTCCAGCCGCAGCAGGAAGCGGCCGCCATTCTTCCGCGCCCACAGCCAGTTGTGGAGCGCGGTGCGGACATTGCCGACATGAAGCCGGCCGGTGGGCGAGGGGGCGAAACGGGTGACGGGCGCGGCCATCGCGCCCGCCTAGCCGAGCCTCAGCCGAACAGCCATGCCCCCAAGAGCCGGCCGGGGGCGAAGGCGAACAGGCCCGCCGCCACCAGCCCGGTCGCGACCGCGAGAATGGTGCGGCGGTGCCGCGCGATGTCGCCGCGGGCCGCCAGCAGCACCGCGCGCGGGACGCCCACCAGCGTCAGCACGGACAGGATGTGGAACGGCCCGAGCCGGCCCGTGAAGCCGTGCAGCGCGAAGGAGGACAGCGCCGCCGCCATCATCAGCCCCGCCCACACGCGCCCCAGCCGGCGGTGCAGCGTGCCGCCCTTGCGCTGGAGCAGCAGCCACGCGCCGAGCGGCAAAGCGGGCAGGACGGACAGGAGGTGCAGCACCAGCCATGGATCGTTGCCTGCGGGCAGCAGCGGCCGCCCGCCCGCGACGCGGTGCAGGACGGCCAGCAGCACGATCCCGCTCAGGCCGGCGGCGAGCAATCCGAGCAGCCGCTCCCGGGCGGGCAGCGCCGCGCGGGACGGGGTGGATGCGATGGCGGTCATGGACGTGCTCCCTGTTCGGTTGGCGCTTGCATGGCGTCGGCCCGTCCGCCGGCAAGCGGCTCTGCGCGAAGCGGGCGGGCAAGTTCGCGGGGTGCGTCGCCGGGTCCGGCGCTGTACCGTTGGCGAAGCGCGAACGGGCAGGCGACGAATGCGGCGAGTGGGTGCCGAAATGCTGTTGATGGCGGCGATCGGGCTGGTGGCGGCGCTTACCGGCCCGTTCGGCACCTGGGCCGCGTCGTGGCCGGTGCGTCTGGCCGAATGGCAGCTGTTCATGCTGGGCGGCTATGCCTGTTTCCGGCCGGTGCTGGCGGGAGGCACGGCGTTGGCGGCGGCCTCGCGCCTGCCGCGCCCGGCGGCGACCGCCATCGCCTGCCTGCTGGCGGCGCTGCCCACCACCCTGATCGTCGCGGCGGCGCTGGCGGGCCTCGACCTCGGGCGGCTGACGGTGGCCGATCTCGCCGCGCTCTACCCGCAGGTGCTGCTGATCGGCGCGTTGGCGACGTTGGCGCAGGCGGCGGCCGCGCACCGGACCGCCCTGCCGCCGGCCGATCCGGCGGTGCCGGAGCCGCCGCCCGTCATGGTTGCGTCGCCCGAGCCGGACGGACCGGATGCGTTCCTGCGCCGGCTGCCGCCGCATCTCGGGCGCGATCTCGTCGCGCTCGAGCAGGAGGACCATTATCTGCGCGCGCATACGGGCTCGGGCAGTGCGCTGATCCTGATGCGGATGCGCGATGCGGCCGACGAGCTGGCGGGGGCGGACGGCTTGCGCGTCCATCGCAGCTGGTGGGTCGCGCGCGCGGCGGTGGCGGGCGTGGAGCGGCGCGAGCGCGCGGTGTGGCTGCGCCTCGCCAACGGGTTGGAGGTGCCGGTCGCGCGCGCCAGCGTGCCCACCTTGCGCGAGGCGGGCTGGCTCTAGTGCCGATTGCCAACCGGGGCTTGGCGGCTAGAAGGCCAACCCCATGAAGCTGATGACCGGCAACGCCAACGTGCGGCTCGCCCGCGCCATCGCCGACTATCTGGAGATCGGCCTGACCGACGCGTCCGTGCGCCGCTTCGCGGACGAGGAGGTGTTCGTCGAGATCGGCGAGAACGTGCGCGGCCAGGACGTGTTCGTGGTGCAGCCGACCGGCTTTCCCGCGAACGACAATCTGATGGAGCTCTTGATCTGCATCGACGCGCTCCGCCGCGCGTCGGCCAAGCGGATCACGGCGGTGGTGCCCTATTTCGGCTATGCCCGGCAGGACCGGAAGCCGGGCCCGCGCACGCCGATCTCCGCCAAGCTCGTCGCCAACCTGGTGACGGCGGCGGGCGCGCACCGCGTGCTGTCGGTCGACCTCCACGCCGGGCAGATCCAGGGCTTCTTCGATATCCCGACCGACAACCTCTATGCCGCGCCCGTGATGGCGGCGGACATCCGCGCGCGCATCAAGGGGCCGCTGATGGTGGTGTCGCCGGACGTGGGCGGCGTGGTGCGCGCGCGCGCGCTGGCCAAGCGGCTCAACAACGCGCCGCTCGCCATCGTCGACAAGCGGCGCGAGCGCGCGGGCGAGAGCGAGGTGATGAACATCATCGGCGACGTCGCCGGCCGTTATTGCGTGCTGGTGGACGACATCGTCGATTCGGCGGGCACGCTGTGCAACGCCGCCGCCGCGCTGCGGCAGGCGGGGGCGGCCGAAGTGGTCGCCTATGTCACGCACGGCGTGCTGTCGGGCGGTGCCGTGGCGCGCGTCGAAGGGTCGCAGCTCAAGGAACTGGTGATCACCGATTCGCTCGCGCCCGGCGCCGCAGTGGCGGAGGCGGAGCGCATCCGCGTGCTGTCGATCGCGCCGCTGCTGGCGGAGGCGATCCGGCGCATCGCGGACGAGACGTCCGTGTCCAGCCTGTTCGACTAGTTCTCCCCGTTCGGTTCGAGCTTGTCGAGAACCGGCCACGGACACGACGCCCAGCCATGGTTCTCGACAAGCTCGAACCGAACGCAAGACGTCACACCAAGGCCGTCTTGTAGAGCTTGGTCAGCTCGGCCCACGCGCGCTCCGCTGCGGCCTGGTTGTAGACCTGGCTGCCCGGCACGCACCAGCCATGGTCGCCGGGATAGACCTCCACCGTCGCCGGCCGGCCCGCCTGCTGGAACGCGGCCTTGAGCTTGTCCTTGGCGTCCGGCTGACGCGCATCGTCGTTCTTGGCGATCGCGACGAGAAAGCTCGCCCTTGTCTTGGGGATCAGCAGGTGCGGGCTCGATGGCTGGTCGGACACCAGCCCCGCGCCGTGGAACGATCCCACCGCGCCGATCCGCCCCGGCACCGCCGCCGCGGTGTGGAAGGCGAGCGGGCCGCCCATGCAATAGCCCTGCACGCCCGCCTTCTTGCGCTTGTCCGTCGCCGGCTGCGCATCGAGAAAGGCGAGGTAGGCGGTGGCGTCGCGATCCGCACCCTCGTCGCCGATCGCGGCGCGATAGCCCATCAGCTTGCCCATCTGCTCGCGGTTGGAGAAATCGAATGCGCCGTCCACCACCGGCGCCTTGGCGCTGCGGTAGAAGGGATTGGGGACGAGCACGGTGTAGCCCTGCGCGGCGAGGCGCCGGCCCATCTCGCGGAACACCGGGCGCAGGCCCAGAATATCCGGCCACACCAGCACCGCCGGCCACGGGCCCTTGCCCGCCGGGTGGAACAGCGCCGAGTCGGCGGCGCCGTCCGCCGTCTTCACCGTTACGTCCGTCTCGACCACCTCGCCGGCGGCGAAGGCCGCGCCCGCAAAGCCCGCCGCCCACACGCCGCCCGCCAGCGCGGCGCGGCGCGACACGGCCCAATCCTCGATCAGTCCGGGGTGGATTTCGCTGTCGCACATGGGGTCGCTCTCCTGTTGTCGGCGCGGATAGGGCCGCACGGGCGCGCGGCTGTCAACCGGATAGCGGGGCTTGGGCCGCGTCAAGCAACGCCACGCTGGACCCGCGCGGCCGCCGCCCCATATGCGCGGCCCACCAGGAGGCCCATCCCTTGCCCAAGCTGACCGACCCGATCGCCCTTGGCGCGATCCACGCGCCCAACCGCATGCTGATGGCGCCGCTCACTCGCGGCCGCGCCGACACGCACGCCGTGCCGACGCCGATCATGATCGACTATTACCGCCAGCGCGCCACTGCCGGCCTCATCATCAGCGAGGCGACGGGCATCAGCCGCATCGGCCTCGGCTGGCCCTATGCGCCGGGCCTTTGGTCGGACGCCCAGGTGGCGGGCTGGCGGCCCGTGACGGCCGCGGTGCACGAGGCGGGCGGCCGCATCGTGGCGCAGCTGTGGCACATGGGCCGGCTGGTCCACCCGGACGTGGGCGGCGGCCAGCCCGTCTCGTCCACCGACCGCGCGGCGCCGGGCGATGCGCACGTTTATGGCGGCAAGAAGCCCTATGTGGCGCCCCGCGCGCTGCTGGCCGAGGAGGTCCCCGCGCTGCTGGACGATTACGCGCGCGCGGCGGACAATGCGCTTGCCGCCGGGTTCGACGGCGTGCAGCTCCACGCCGCCAATGGCTATCTCATCGACCAGTTCCTGCGCGACAACACCAACGACCGCACGGACGGCTATGGCGGCTCGATCGACAATCGCGTGCGCCTGCTGGGCGAGGTGAGCGACCGGCTGGTGGCGACGATCGGGGCCGATCGCGTCGGCGTGCGCCTGTCGCCCAACGGCGAGACGCAGGGCGTGAACGACAGCGATCCGCACGCGCTGTTCACGGCTGCCGCCCGGCGGCTGGAGGAGGCGGGCGTCGCCTGGCTGGAACTGCGCGAGCCGGAGCCCGGCAGCAATTTCGGCAAGCCCGACGTCGCGCCCGTCCACCCGGCGATCCGCGCCGCGTTCAGCCGGCCGCTCGTGCTCAACAGCGATTATGATGCGGCCAAGGGCCAGGCGACGCTGGACGCGGGCGAGGCCGACGCGATCGCGTTCGGCCGGCCCTTCATCGCCAATCCCGACCTTGTCCGCCGCTACACGGAAGGGGCGCCGCTGAACGAGCCCAATCCCAGGACGTTCTACACGCAGGGAACGGAGGGCTATACCGACTATCCCGCGCTGGAAGCGGCCTGATCCGTTCGGCCATCCTCCCCGCCCGCGCGGGCGGGGAGGATGGCTTGGATCAGCCCCCGTGCGCCGGGCGCAGGCTGGTGCCCGCCCGGCCGCGACGGAGCGCGGACACCCACGTCACGGGGTTCAGCCACTGGGTGGAGCCGTCGTAGGAGAAGGTGATGAACTCGGCCCGGCCGCCGAGATTTTCCCACGGCACGGGGCCGCCGAGGCCGAGCTGGTCGGCCGACACGCGGCTGTCGGCCGACTCGTCGCGATTGTCGCCCATCAGGAAGACGTGCTGCGGAGGGATCACGATCTCCGGATAATCGTCGGGGATGCCGCCGCGATAGCCGAGGTCGATCGTGTCGTAGCTGACGCCGTTGGGCAGCGTTTCGCGAAAGCGCGGCAGCGCGCAGGTGGCGCGGCCGTCGGCGCTCGCCTTCTGGAACGGCGCCTCGTTATAATTCACCCCGTCGCTGCCGCACGGCACGTTGGGATCGATCGCAAGCGCGGCGGGGCCGACGGGCACGCGCTTCACGGGCACGCCGTTCAGGATGACCACGCCTTCCTGCACCGCGATGCGATCGCCGGGCAGGCCGATCACGCGCTTGATGTAGTCCGAATTGTTCTCGGGCGGCTTCACGATCACCACGTCGCCGCGTTCCGGCAGGCGCCCGAACAGGCGGCCGTGGATGAACGGCAGGACGTGGAGCGGGGACGGCGACACGTAGCTCCAGCCGTAGGGGAACTTGGTCACGACCAAGCGGTCTCCCTTGATCAAAGTCGGCATCATCGATTCGGACGGGATGTAGAAGGGCTTGGCGATGAAGCTCCACACCGCCAGCACCGCCAGCACCAGCCACAGGAGGCTGGCCGCCTCCGCCTTCCAGTCAGTCTTTGGCTTACCCGCGTCGGCGGCGGCCGGCTCGGCGAGGGGGGTGGGCTGGCTCACGGGCGGTCCTCGACGGCTTCGATAACGACGAACGCCTGCGCCCATGGGGGATCGTCGGTGAGCGTCAGGTGTATGGCCGCGCGGTGGCCCGGCGGCGTCAGCGCGTCAAGCCTCGCCAAGGCGCCGCCCGTGAGCCGCAGCGAAGGCGCGCCGAGCGCGTCATTCTCCACCGCGATGTCCGTCATGAGCAGGTCGTCGCGGAAACCGGTGCGGAGCGCCTTGGCGCAGGCCTCCTTGGCGGCCCAGCGTTTGGCATAGGCAGCGGGGCGGCCCCGGCAATGCCCCTGTTCGGCCGGTGTGAAGATGCGCTGGGCGAAACGGTTGCCGAAGCGGTCGAGCGAGGAGGCGATCCGCTCGATCGAGCAAAGGTCCGCCCCGATGCCGAGGATCACCTACCCCTCTCCCCTTGCGGGAGAGGGAGGGGCCCGCCGGCGCTAGCCGGTGGGAGGGAGAGGGGGTGCCTGCTCGCTCCGCTCGCACCCTCTCCCTCCCAAGCCTGTCGGCTTGGGTCCCGCCCTCTCCCACAAGGGGAGAGGGCGCTACCTCGCCGCATCCATCCGCGTGCGCATCTCGCGCACCGCTGCCTCCAGTCCGGTGAAGATCGCCTCGCCGACAAGGAAATGGCCGATGTTGAGTTCGGCGATCTGCGGAATGGCTGCGATCGGCGCGACATTGTCGAATGTAAGCGCGTGGCCGGCATGCGGCTCGATCCCGTTCTTGGCGGCAAGCGCCGCCGCGTCGGCGATGCGGCGCAGTTCCGCCGCCTGCTCCTCGCCCGCCAGGTGCGCGTAGCGGCCGGTGTGGAACTCGACCACGGGCGCGCCGAGCGACATTGCCGCTTCCAGCTGGCGCAGGTCGGGCTCGATGAACAGGCTGACGCGGATGCCTGCATCCCGCAGCCGCGTGATCAGCGGCTTCAGGCTGTTATGCTGGCCGGCGGCGTCCAGCCCGCCTTCGGTGGTGCGCTCCTCGCGCCGTTCGGGCACGATGCAGGCGGCGTGCGGCCGGTGGCGGAGCGCTATCGCCACCATCTCCTCGGTCGCCGCCATCTCCATGTTGAGCGGCAGCGCGATTGCGGCGATCAGGCCGGGGATGTCCTCGTCCATGATGTGGCGGCGATCCTCGCGCAGGTGCGCGGTGATGCCGTCGGCGCCCGCCGCCTGCGCGATCTCGGCCGCGCGGATCGGATCGGGATAGGCGCCCCCGCGCGCGTTGCGGATGGTGGCGACATGGTCGATGTTGACGCCGAGGCGGAGGCGGCCGGTCATGCTGCCGGTCCCGGGGCGCGGCTGCCGGGCTTGGTGGCGGGGATGGCGGCGAGTTCGGGCGGCAGCGCGTCGGCGGGGTAGGCGGGCACGCCCAAGCGGATCAGTGGGAAGAAGGGCACGCCAAGGTCCGCCTGGCCGTCCGAACGGTCGACCAGCGCGGCCGCCGCCACCACGCGCGCGCCGGTCGCCGCGACGGCCGCGATCGCCTCGCGCGAGGACAGGCCGGTCGTGACCACGTCCTCCACCAGGAGTACCGCCTGGCCGGGATCGAGCGCGAAGCCGCGGCGGAGCTCGAAGCTGCCGGTCGGCCGCTCCACGAACAGGGCGGGCAGGTCCAGCGCCCGGCCCATCTCGTGACCGATGATCACGCCGCCCATTGCCGGCGAGACCACCGCGTCCAGGTGGAGCCCGGCGGGCAGCGTGGCGGCGAGCGCTCGCGCCAGGCGCGCCGCGCGCGCCGGCTGCATCAGCACGCGCGCGCATTGGAGGTAGCGGGGCGAGTGCAGCCCCGACGACAGCACGAAGTGGCCGTCCAGCAGCGCGCCCGCCGCGCGGAACTCGGCCAGGACCTCGTCCTCGGTCATCCAGGTTGCTCCCGTTGCGGGTGCGCGCCCTAGCCGGGCGGGGCCGAGGCTTCAACCGCTTGCATTTTGAGGCGGAGGGGTGTTGAGACGGAACGGACGGGCACCCCGATCGGGCGGCCGCCCGCGTCGTATTCAGACGGGAAGCGAACCAGCGTGCTGAACCTCATCCGTGGACCCGTGCTCGGCCTGCTTGCCGCCGGGACGCTTGCCGGCGCCGCCCTGGCGCAGGCGCCCGCCTCGCCCGTGCCGGGCTCGCTGGCGGTCACCGAAGGCCGGCCGGCGCCGGGCGCCACCGCGCCCGTGGAGGCGCCCGGCCAGCCCGCGCCCAAGGCGCAGGACATCGTCCACCTCGCGGCCCAGCCGGGCCTGGGCCAGCCGGTGGATGGCGGCGTGCGGCTCCAGCCGCAGGTGACGGAGGTCGGCCAGGAGGCCGCCCGGATGCACAACTATATCCTGGAGCCGTTCATGGCGGCGGTTTCGCTGCTGGTGCTGCTGCTGCTGCTGTGGGTGATCGTGCGCTACCGCGCGGCCGCTAACCCCACCCCGTCGCGCACCAGCCACAACACCGCGATCGAGGTGATCTGGACGCTCGCCCCCGTGCTGATCCTGGTGGCGGTGGCCGTTCCCTCCATCAAGCTGATCGCGCACCAGTACAGCCCGCCCAAGGCGGACCTGACGGTGAAGGCGATCGGCAACCAATGGTATTGGGACTATCAATATCCCGACCATGGCGGCTTCGAGATCGTCTCCAACATGCTGAAGGAGCCGGGCGAGACGACGGGCAAGGAGCGCCCGCGCACGGATGCCGACGGGCCGCCGCTGCTCGCGGTGGACGAGCGCATGGTGGTGCCGACCGACTCCACGGTGAAGATCATCTCCACCTCGGCCGACGTGATCCATTCCTTCGCCATGCCCGCCTTCTGGACCAAGATGGACGCGGTGCCCGGCCGGTTGAACGAGACGTGGTTCCACACGCCCAAGCAGCCCGGCGTCTTCTTCGGCCAATGCTCCGAGCTGTGCGGCGCGCGCCACGCCTTCATGCCGATCGTGATCGAGGTGGTCCGTCCCGAGCAGTTCGCGCAGTGGGTCGCCTTCAAGGGCGGCACCATGCCGACGCGCGGCCGGCCCGCCGCCAGCCCCGACGCGACGCGGCCCGACTCGCCCGCCGTGGCGGGATCGGCCGCCGCCAGCCTGCCCGCGGGCGGTGAGACGCCGACCGAAGGCGTCGCCACCCCGCCCGTTTCCGACCAGTCCGCCACCGCGCAGAACCAGGGTTCGCAAAAGCAATGACCGACACCGCCGCGCATCCCAGCCACTTCCAGGCGCAGCCGGGGTTCCACGAGCATCATCACGATGCCGACCACAAGCCCGGTTTCTTCGCGCGCTGGTTCATGTCCACCAACCACAAGGACATCGGCACGCTCTACCTGATCTTCGCGATCATCGCCGGCATCATCGGCGGCGCGATCTCGGGCATGATGCGCGCCGAGCTGCACCATCCGGGCATCCAGTATCTGGGCACCTGGTACACGATGCTGCACGGGCCGGGCACGCTGGACCAGGCCTACAACCTGTGGAACGTGATGATCACCGCGCACGGGCTGATCATGGTGTTCTTCATGGTCATGCCGGCCATGATCGGCGGGTTCGGCAACTGGTTCGTGCCCATCATGATCGGCGCGCCCGACATGGCCTTCCCGCGGATGAACAACATCAGCTTCTGGCTGCTGGTGCCCGCCTTCACGCTGCTGCTGGGCTCCGTCTTCGCGGGCGAGGGCGCGGGCACGGGCTGGACCGTCTACGCGCCGCTGTCCACCAGCGGCTCGCCGGGGCCGGCGGTCGACATGGCGATCCTGTCGCTCCACCTTGCGGGCGCGAGCTCGATCCTGGGTGCGATCAACTTCATCACCACCATCCTCAACATGCGCGCGCCGGGCATGACGCTGCACAAGATGCCGCTGTTCGCCTGGTCGGTGCTGGTGACCGCGTTCCTGCTGCTGCTGGCGCTGCCGGTGCTGGCGGCCGCCATCACCATGCTGCTGACCGATCGCAATTTCGGCACCACCTTCTTCGATCCTAGCGGCGGCGGCGACCCGATCCTGTACCAGCACCTGTTCTGGTTCTTCGGGCATCCGGAGGTGTACATCATGATCCTGCCGGGCTTCGGCATGATCAGCCACGTGGTGGCGACGTTCAGCCGCAAGCCGGTGTTCGGCTATCTTGGCATGGCCTACGCCATGGTCGCGATCGGCGTGGTCGGCTTCATCGTGTGGGCGCACCACATGTTCACCACCGGCCTGTCCGTGAACACCAAGATGTACTTCACCGCCGCCACCATGGTCATCGCGGTGCCGACCGGCATCAAGATTTTTTCGTGGATCGCGACGATGTGGGAAGGCTCGCTCTCCTTCAAGACTCCGATGATGTGGGCCCTGGGCTTCATCTTCATGTTCACGGTCGGCGGCGTGACGGGCGTGCTGCTCGCCAACGGCGGCATCGATAACTACTTCCAGGATGGCTACTACGTGGTGGCGCACTTCCACTACGTGCTGTCGCTGGGCGCCGTCTTCTCGCTGTTCGCCGGCTTCTACTATTGGTTCCCGAAGATGTCGGGCAAGATGTACAACGAGCTGCTCGGCCAGCTGCACTTCTGGGTGTTCTTCGTCGGCGTGAACGTGCTGTTCTTCCCGATGCACTTCCTGGGTCTGCAGGCGATGCCGCGCCGTATCCCGGACTACACGCCCAAGTTCGAATATTGGAACGGGGTGGCGTCGGACGGCTACATGATCATGGCGGCGGGCATGGTGATCTTCTTCGTCAACGTCATCTGGTCGCTGGCCGCCGGCCGCAAGGCGCCGGACAATCCCTGGGGCGAGGGTGCCACCACGCTGGAATGGACGCTGTCCAGCCCGCCGCCCTACCACCAGTTCGAG
>Ga0325400_1003061_pt1 | contig 14937 bp, 10 predicted proteins | sample PopdelMetagenome_2_FD_205662 | JGI IMG/M metagenome (GOLD analysis project Ga0325400, IMG submission 205662) | Populus deltoides microbial communities from Bellville, Georgia, United States - Xylem-PdKOR-R1 | ecosystem: Host-associated > Plants > Phyllosphere > Stem > Wood/Secondary xylem... | reverse complement strand
CTAGATCAATTAAATCATCCATTTGAAATGCATCTTCTTGTGTAGTTACTTCATCGTTACTATATTTAACAACTTGTACACAAATCCTAGGTTTGGTTTTCACAATGGATAACCAAATAACTCTATTGCGATCCTTTCTAAATGAAGGAATGTACGTGTAATATACTTGTTGTCATTGTTTGGAAAATATATAAACACCATTGATGTTGCTAAGTCTATCTTTTTTATTAACCATGAAAAGGATCTACCCTAATTTCTTTATCGATATCACACCAATAATATTTAAATATAAATACTGTATTTTATACCCTATGATATTGAGATTCAATCATCTCTTCTAACAGGCCATAATAATCAAATTCAAACTCTTTAGAAGTTGATCCCTTCATACAGACCCTGCTATTATAGGTATTTATATCATCTTTATACTTTTTGGTATGAAAAACATATCTATTATAACACTGAATCTTTCTTTTAGAACCCAAAGATAAAAGTTTCGAACTATCAACATTACCTCACATGTTGTACACCTGGTTAAAGATAACTATTATTAATGGTCAAAAAAAATCTACATAACACTGAATTCAAATTACAATTACAAATTATTACATACTTATGTTTTAAACCAAATTGCGAATTGTTCATCTTGTATTTGAAAATTTTAATCTTTAATAAGATATGGATTTTTGAATAACAAAGATTAACAATGCTGTTTATAAGAAAGTTACTATGAATTTATCATAAATGAGAATATAATAAAAAATAATTTATGACATAAAATTGTAAAATTGACTTACTGAACAAAAGGTCTCAGATCATTACAGTTGAATAACATATAATTATATGTTTATCTAAATTTGATGTCTGTCAAATATCTTCTCAAAACTACATTCTTCGATAATGATCAACCAAGATGAGGAAATATTGATAAATTCTCACTAAAAGGCATTTCACCATCATCATCATATCTTGAAACGCGGTTGGTTCACATTCTTATATGAGACTCAAAATAGTATGATGCAATCTTGGCTACGACATTAAATGATCCATTTGGAGTGTCCATTGAGTCTATTCTAAGGACTAAAATGAAGTGGATCCGAGAAGAGTTCAATAGGCTAAGTCAAGAGGTTTGGGTTAAAAAGGTTCAAATTTGTCTATCTGAACCTTTGTCTACTTTTTAGGTTATTGGGTCGAAAACTAAAGATTTGTATCTTTCCAACAATATATGTTGGACCCATTAACTCGTCTAGAAGAGATATAATGGCGTGTTTAAAGTTGCGCCTAGAATCTGCCAACGAAAAGAAAAAAACAAAAAAGACATTGTTTTCTCAAGAGTTATGGATTCCATTCACTACAAAAAGTTCTTAAAGCTATTGGAAACTTATGTAGTAGCCTTTGGGTTACTTATTTTACAAGGATTTCGTATCAAATAAGAAGAATTAATTGGTAAGAAATTAATTCTTAATTTACAAGGCATCAAACTTTTGTTTAGCAAGGATTCTTTAACAATTATTTCTCTTGGGTATTTTTCACTATCATATGTAGCAAAGGATGAAAAATAATTTTTGACTATTATTTTATTTATTTTATTATTTGTAAACCTTATTTTAATTAGTTTAGGCTATATTTAAACATGGTGCATGTTTGACCCATTAGTATTAGGGTTTTATTTTTATTTTCTAAAGTATAAATACTCTTTGTAAGGATAAAATATTAAGACTTGATAATATGATTGCTAGCGAATTTATTCAACTTGTGTGAAAGAGGTTCTCGTATTATTTGATTCGCTAACGGCGAACCAAATTGACTTATTGAAGATTAACTGGCTTCGTAGTGTCTTCCTTATACTTCTCATTTGTGAACTGGTATTCATAGGATAGGGGTTCTTATTTCAATAGCGTTGGTGCCTTGTGACAAGTTTTCGTTGTGTCACACTCTTATTAGACCTGCTTTGGCTTTCCAAGATTCGTTGTCAATCTTGTTGTGATTTGTGTGACCACATAATCATGAGATTCACATCAGTTGGTATCAAATCTAGATTCATCATCATATGCGATAAAGGATGAAAAATAATTTTAGACTATTGTTTTATATATTTTATTATTTCTAAATCTTATTTTAATTAGTTTAGGCTTTATTTAAATTGGGTGCATATTTGACCCATTATTATTAGTTTTTTAATTTTATTATCAAGAGTATAAATACTTTTTATAAGGACAAAATATTAAGACTTGATAATACAATTGCTACCATATTTATTCAACTTAAGTGCGAGAGATTCTTCTATTTTTTTTGTTATCTAACGAACTAAATTGACTTATCAAAGATTAACTAGCTTCGTGGTGATTTCCTTATACTTTGTTTTGTGAATTGTTATTCATAGAGTGGGGTTTTTTATTTCAATGTGTTGGTGCCATGAGACATGTTTTCATTATGTCACACTCCTATCATACCTATTTCGGCTTTTCAAGATTCATTGTCAATCTTATTTTGGGTTGTGTGACCACATAATTATAAGGTTTGCATCAGTTGGTATCAAAGTTAGGTTCTGAAATCATGTCATATCTTTCTAAAAATTTTATTTTCTTTGTGTTCTATAAGTTTAGTTGTGTTTCTTAGTCATTTTCTTCTCTTTATGCTTTCAACATCTGAGTAAAAACGAAAAGGAATAAAAAACTGTTATTTCATTTTGTTAATCTTCCTAAACATATTAGTAGCATAAAAAGTAAAAGAATGGAAGTTTAAGTTTGTTTCAATTCTGTTGGGAAAACATTAAAAATAGAAATATTGAATCAAACCATCCTGAAATTTATTTGTGGTGAAACCACACTATATATTAAATTTGGGCTCCTTTTGATATCGTTTTATTGGTGTTTAAATTCAAAGTTAAATTTTGTCGCAAACTGATCATACACAGGTGTTTGATACTTAGGCATAAGAGAACAACCTATAAACTAAGATTTATTGTTCAATGGGTATAAAGATACTAAATATAAATTTTGAGGTTGTTTTGATATCTTTTGGTCAGGGTTTCAATTATAGTGTTTAATTGGCGTCAAGTTATAAAAACATGTTTGTTATTATTTGTTTTGACCTATTTAGTTTATTTTTGTTATATTTGGGTTAGCTAGTGGTAAAATAAGTGTTTTCATTATTTTTTGCTTCTATTTTATTCCAAGTCTTCATATTGTCCATATTTCGTACAAATTTGCTTTGCCATTTATGAAATCATAGTTGTAGTTTTGTTAGTTTTTTTTAGTATCTTATTAATTCTTGAGTCATTTAAAATATATTTGGGTTGTGTTATTATAATCATTAACTTTGTTTCATTGACTTTCGGTTCTAAAAGAACCACAAGAACGTGAGATGAGAGGTAAAAGACGTAGTAAGAACAATTGAGTGAAAAGCCTTGAATTGTGTGAATCACGAGAGTTGTGAGGTATTATTTTCTTTCTACCAATCAACTTTTACAAATTCAAAGATTTTTAGAAATAACGATTCTGTGACACCAAAAGTGAATAATACCTTTCATATTCAAACTTTCACCCAACAACTTGAATTGCTGACTAAGATGAAAAAAGATCTGATAAATGAGATGGCTTTGATGAGACAACAAAATAGTGGGATGGATGGATTGAGAATGGGGGCTAATCAGAGAGGAAACATTATCTGAAGGGTTGTACAGAATGTTAAAACTAACTTTTTATGGATGAAAATGCAAATGTAAATGATGATTACCATGACTTTACATATGTGGGTAATAGAGATCAATTTTGACATAATAAAAGCTGAAAGAGTGTTAGTTTCAACTAGTATAGAGCTTTCAGCCAGAGAATATTCCATACGTGTTGCCATGAACAAAACAAGGTGCGTAGTTTGATTATAGATAGTAGAAGTTATGCTAATATAGCCAGTACTAGCTTTGTTATTAAATTGAACTTCTGTACGTTTAAGCATAATAGACCTTATAAATTGTTATTGTTGAATGATTGTGGTGAGGTAAAAGTGACTAAATAGATCTTAGTTTTGTTTTTCATTGGGAAGTATGTTGATGATATTCTATGCGATATGGTTCTAATGTATGCAAGTCACATCTTGTTTGGGAGGCCTTGGAAATTTGATAGGAAGGTCAAGCATTATAGATTTAAAAATAGGTATTCTTTTAAAAAGGATAGAAGGACATACATATTTGCATCATTGTCATCTAGACGGGTTTATGAAGACCAATTAAAATTAAAAAAGAAAACTGAAACTGAAATGGTAATACGACAATGTGAGGTCATGGTTACTATGCAAAAACATGTTTAAAAATGGTTAGTAAGACGTGCTTATCTGAAATTATTATCAGCTACTATTTTCATAAAATGTTGTTGGAGGAAAAAGTTGGCAAAAGAAGAGTTTTGAAGGGTTAAAGAAAACCAATTAAAGCTGAAAAAAGAAAGCAAAACTGAGAAGAAAAATAAACCATGTGAAGTCGTGAATTTAAAAAGTGAAAATGAAGTGAGTCTAAAGGAAACAATTAAAGAGATGGGAGAAAAGACTTGGATTTGTCTAAAAAACAAAAAAAATTCAATTGAAGCCGAGAGTTGAGAGAAAAGAAAAAAGTGTACAAAATATAGGTAAACACTTGAGTTTCTATACAAAAGAGAATGAGATCAAGAGAATTTATTTTTTTGACATGCTTATGATTTTACTTATGTATAAGAAAGCATATTTTAACACTAATAATATTGATTATTTTATTCCTAGTGTTGTTATATCTTTGTTACATGATTTTTAGGAAGATATAAGACAATTAAATTTGAATTTAAGTTTAATTTGTCCTATTATGCAGCTTTACGCCAACAAACATATTTTTTTTTTATCTAATCATTGTATTAAGTTGAAATTTTACCAAAAACTTTCAGAGATCTTTTTTTCTAATCTTAGATTAAACTTTCAGGACAATTGGAGTTTGGTAAGCTTTTTTGATAAAGGGTAAAAAAAAAGCTTTGTTATTGATTACTTTGGTGATATTCACAATAAGAATTTAGGTAAGTATATTGAGAATTTATGGTTTTTGTTTAATATGTCATAAAAGAAATTGTTATGTGCCAATATATTAAATTGGAGAAATTATTCACAATTTACAATAGTTTATGGTTTAACTCTACTAGATTTGATTTATTTACTTGTTGATGGAAATAGAAAAGCACGGGTGATGAAAGCATTGTTTAGGAAGGTACGACAACATGTTCAGGAAAAGAATGAGAAATATGCATTCCAAGTAAATAAAAGACAAAAAAGGGTTGTCTTTGAACCAAGAGATTGGGTTTGGGTGCATATATGTAAAGAGAGATTACTGGATATGGAAAATCAAAATTGAAGCTGAGACAAGATGGTTCATTCAAACTCCTTCAAAAAGTCAACGCTTACAAAGTGGATATTCAAGGTAACTATAATGTTAGTGTTATATTCACAATTTCTAATCTTTCTTTGTTTGATGTAGGTGATGATTCGAGGTAGAATCGTTTTGAAGAAAAAGGGGATGGTGCGACCCTAGATATGATATCAAAGGATATATTAAGAGGGTTTATTGGGTCTATTCTAAAGTCTAGAACAAAATGGATCCAAGAGGAGTTCAATGGGTTAAGTCAAAAGATTTAGGTCTAAAAAATTCAAATCCGCCAGTGTGGAATTTTCTCTACTTTTCAAGTCATATATGAAGTTATAAGATGATTTTGAAGGCGATTTTATTTTTTTTGAAAACTAGATATTGGTACCTTTACAACGAGATATGGTAGGCCCACTAATTAATGTGCTTAGAATATGTCAGCAAAGTGCGAAAACTGAAAAGATATTGTTTCCTTAAGAGTTATGGATTGCATTCACTATAAGGAGTCTCTAATGCTATTGAAAACTTATGTAACAGCCCTTGGATTACTTATTTTACAAGGACTTCATATCAAACAAGAAGAATTATTTGGTCAGAAATTAATTTTTATTTTACAAGGCATATAAGGCTTTTGTTCAGCAAGGATTCTTCAACAATTACTTTTATTGGGTATTTTTCACTATCATATACAGTAAAGGATGAAAAAAAATAGACTATTATTTTATTTATTTTATTATTTCTAAATTTCATTTTAATTAGTTTGGGTTTTATTTAAATTTAGTGCATGTTTGAACAATTAGTATCGGGTTTTTTTTTTCAAGAATATAAAGACTCTATATAAGGACAAAATATTAAGACTTGATAATACGATTGTTGGCGAATTTATTTAGCTTGTGTGATAGAGATTCTCGTATTATTTGGATCTCTAACGAACTAAATTGACTTATCAAAGATTAATTGACTTCATGGTTTCTTCCTTATACTTCTCATTTGCTAATTTATATTCATAGGGTGGGGGTTCTTATTTCAATAATATTGGTGCCTTGGGACAAGTTTTCATTGTGTCACACTTCTATCAAACTTATTTCGGTTTCTCACGATTTATTGTCAATCTTATTATGGGTTGCGTGATCATGTGATCACGAGGTTTGCATCATTATAAATGATAAATGTTAAAATCTCTTCAACAATATAAACTTTGCATATCAACGCCTCAATATATATCTTATTTTTAACTTTTTTTTTCTTGAGATTGAACAAGCATCTGCATGAAGGTAAACATATATAGAATGAATGACCAAAAGTTTTAAAATGACAATACACACTTAGGATGAATGTAATCCCTAACCTCTCAAAAGAATACATTTATTTGTACTACACAAGCCCTTCAACTTTTGTTTTATACGTTAAGTGCATGGGCAAATGCTCCATTGAATCAAAGAAGGAAGGAGAGAATATCATCTCAAGTTCACATATTGTCTTAATGATGTTTCTTTTAAGATGTTCCATGTGTTGTAAATGCAACTTGTTCAAGCAAACATCTCTAAAAAAATAATTAATCTCTATGACTGAATTTCACACCCCTTTTGGTAATAAATCTCTATATGCAATTAGAATGAGTGTTTGTATAAACACATGAAAATCATGACTCTTCATTTCATATAATTTACATTCATCCAAATTAACCAATCCAGTTATGATCAAAGCATATTCATCAGAAAATCATAGACTCTTAAGTCATTTGCATACAAGAAATTATGCTTTTTTTTTTATCTAGGGAAAAAGTGGTTTTTGGCTTGACGACACGTACCTCATCATTAAGCAACTCCATATTCTTAAAGTCACAAAACAAAGTTACATTCATTTTAGCTTTTATGGTGTCCTTTGTTTTCCTTTTGACTTCTATAATCATGTTAAAAACGTTTTCAAATATATTCTTTTCTATATGCATGACATCTAAATTATGAGGAAGAATATTAGTCTTGCAACAAGAAAGCTCCTAATAAATACCCTGTTTTACCAAATTATAGATCACACCAACACCAGGAAACTTCTGCTTACTGAATTAAAAACCAAATACAATGTCATCATACTGCGAGACTACATCATACAATTCTTCACCCAAAACTATGGGGCGCAACATCCTTTTTAGCTTTACCTTTTAAGAAGTCCTTTCTATTTTTTCTATATCGATGATGACTTGACAAGAATATCTGATGGAAATCAAATAACGAAGCTTTATCACCATTCATTAAGGTGAAGGTCTTATTGTTTTTCATAAAATATAATCAGATCTAATTTTCCATGTGTGCTCCATCCTAAAACCATCTCATATATAGAAAAATTATTTATAGTCTACATCAAAGTTGTCTTAATTTGAAAATTTTATTTTTTTAAGACATCATACGTCAAACCCTGAATTATTATAATTGTTTCAATTCAGCAATCAATGATTAAAGACAAACATCTTATTTCTACCTGGACTATAAAGACTGGGTATAATTAAATATAGATAAGTACATGAATTATAGCCTCATACACATCATGGGGGGTAAGTTATAAATTATTAGTATAACTAGCCAACAAGAATAGGGTACAACAAATAAGCCAAATGGATTAAACCTATTTGTACATAAATCAAAATGTATGTTTCATGATTCCATTGAAAACTGAGGATACACCCTATTAAACTACTTTCAATCTTCATCATCTAAAAGATACACCATGACTTCATCCTCCATATCGTGTGAATGATATCATATCATGTATTTGGTTATCTTCAAAGATATAAATAACATTTGCAACTTAGGAGTGATTGGGAAACATCTCAATTTTTTTTATATATGACAAGTGTCCTTCTTCTACCTATATTGGTTTATACCGAGCATGCCTACATAACTAAATTTACATCTTCACTATAATATGAAAAAATTTGGGCACATATCGGTTTTTTAGTATCCTAGGCCAAAGGAGTTTCATCATGGATTTCGCAACATAGATATTCTTTTTCAACATATTCTCTTAAATTAAAATGATTTTTGTCTATTCGATGATGCTATCATAGCTGGCCTCACTCATATCATAATCTAACTTAATGGTAAACACTTATGCAATGGTGGATAATTTATTATTATTTGTACCCCTATCCTATAATGGTTTATCGGAATTTTTTAAAAGTTCGAAAAACCTATTTATATATATATATTTGGTTCTTCATATACATGTGAACCTTTACCTAAATAACCATAATTTATTATCATTTCATTCGTCACTATACTCCTATAACGATTACTATTATCATCTACAACTTCATGTATGTTACTAGAACTAGATGTTGATCCAACAATCCTTTCTAATATAGTCATGTAAAGAACATAGGGTTCTAAACCAACACAAATATTTTTCAATTAATGTTTTTTTTAGAAGATGCATCATGGACATCTAATTTTGCTTCCACTATTATTCTTCAGATTTAAAAGTGTAAAATTAATAAAACCTTCAATCTCTTTACAACAATCTCCCTTATTCAACCATTGGATTAAGTATCAATACATCCAACAATAATCATCCATTACTTAGAAAATATATATAGAATAATGATGACAATATTTATTAATAATATAGCAATCAATTCAAAATCCAACTTTGTTAATTAAAAATGAGTTCACAATCTAATAACCAATTATTATTTTTGTATAACAGAGTAATGATGCCTTAAAAAATTAACTAAAAAAGTCCAATTAACAACAAGTAATCGGTACCCAATAAATTATCTATTATTTATTCAATTCAAACTCATTCAAGCTAAATTAACACCATTTAATTGTTTTCAGTTCCATAAAAAGTCAATTTCCCTAAAATTTCCAACATAATAATAAAATTGATAAAATGTGATTGTTACCAATTATATTACTCATTATTTATTTTAGTATAACACACCTAAGTTACAAAATCAAAATCAAAATCAATTTCATCAAATTACAAATAAATTCATATTTCTCTAAATGACAAATAAACCCTAACATATAAATCAAACTTTAATTCTCTATCAAAAAGCTGAAAAACACTTAAATATTCAAACAAACTACACTACAAATACAAAAAAAGTATAAATACATTAACTTAAAATATAAATGGGTAGATTTGCTTACTTGGTGTAGGGAATATTTAGAAAAAACAAATTACCAAGACAATAATGCTGACACTACAAAATGTTATGTGGCTGAATTTGTGATGATGAAGTTTAGATTTTTGACAAATAGAGGGAAAGGTTGTTGTTTTGATTTGCAGTTCAAGAAAAAAAAAAGAGGGAGAATGGGGCTAGTGTCGATTATAACACTTTTAAATCTACCTATAAACTTTTTGATGGAATATTGCAATGGAAAATACCGTCAATCAATCCAAATGATGACATGTCATTTTAACGTCGGAATCAGTGATAAGATATTTTTTTATTTTTTAATTATTTTTATTTTTTGGTGATCCCATCGGTTATTACATTGGAAATTACTGACATAACGTTGTTATCATTGAAAAGTATTGATGGAAACTATTTCGTCAATAACTTCATTGCCATTTGATAATTTTCTGGTAGTGAGTCTCGACAAAACATTTTAACAAAAGCTAATTATAGAGGGAAAGGCATTGTTTACTATAAAGAGATTCATTTTTTTATTGGAATAGTATCAGATTGATTGGAGATAACTCGGTCTTTTAATATTCTTAAAGTATAGTGAAATGACTAAATTACCAGTAAAAGAAAAAAAATTATTTCACTAACATCTAGGGGCAATTCAGTATTTTAATAGATATAAAATATAATTTCAAAAAAAAATTGGTTGGCATGTGCAACGCACATTCTAATGGGTGAGAGTTGCCAATGGTTTTTTTGCAGCGCGTGCGATGTCTCCTGGCAGTCGAACAATAGCTTCCATGATGATGTTAGAAATGTCGAGGCATCTCCTTTTGCGTGGGGTAGCACATTTCTTCACCGATGGCCTTTTTTTTTCTTTTTCTCTTTTCTCTCTTCTACTTAAACTTTATACTGGTCATTCAAGTTGTCTTCTCATTTAATGATATTTCAACTTTGATCCTAATTTTTTTTTAATTTTTGTTCTTATCCTTTTTGTCAAATTTCAATTTATTTTCAATTTCATCATTGAATCTATAATTGTGATTTGTTACTTTTTTTTAAATATGGTCCTCATCTTTTGATATTGAATTTTTATTTTGGATCTTTTTGTGAACTTGATTTTTCTATTCAATTTCCCCTTTCGATTCAAAATTCTAAGTTGTCCTCTTGTTTTTTTATTTTAAATTTGGTTCTCATTCTTTTAATTGCTATTTTTTTTTATTTTTGAATCCTTTTGTGTAATTGAATTTTTATTTTATTTTATCCTTCTACATTTGATTTGTTGGAAATTGGATTTGATGGTTGTTTCTATATGGGATGCTTCTAGTTTAGTGATTCGACTTATAAGTTTGAAAAGTTAACATGGATTGAATTTTTTTTTTGCACTTTTTTTTTTATTTCATCTTTCAACGTTATTTATTTTTAAAAATAGCCTTCGTGATTTTCTTCAGGTTATCCCGATCTCATGACTTGTTAGCAAATTTGGCTTGTTGACCTAGATATTTCATTAGGGTCATTTTTATATATCTACATTCAGTTTTGTCCTTTATAATTAGTTTCTTTTTAACATTAAGATTCATCATTTTTCTTGTTTTGCTTTCTATTATGTTATCTCATTCATATGATCCAGCTAACAAGGTTTGAAAACCTTACATATATTTGCAGTTGTTTTATTTTTTGGGCTTATTTTTATTGACAACGTTGCGTTATCTTGAAATTTATCTTTGTAATTTTTTTCAAACTTTACCGGGCGTTCCTTTTTTTAATTCAATCTATTTAATGTCATTGCATTTTCTATCATATAATTAAATGAAACCATTTTATTGGATCAAATAAGATCTATGACTCGTGTCGTCATTTTTTTAAAAAAGGCACGCTAGCAATATCTAAATATCATCTTTTATTATAAAAAATTAGTTTAGATCATGACAAAACACAAGCCACCTATTTAGTTATGTTCCAGACAACTATATATTTAGAAAGATTCTACTGCTTTTATTTTATAATTGAAATTCAGAATAAAACCGCAAATGAGGTCAAAATACTTTTAATAAAAAATTTTAATATAGACACTCAAACTCAAAAATCTTTTGCAATGTTTATAAAGTAATTTGTCGTTAAACCAACCCATAATTTAGATTAAAGTTTAAAAGTCTGTTTGATATTGTGGTAGCGGTTGTTTTTTAAAGTGTTTTTTACTCTGAAATGCTTTAAAATAATATGATTTAAAAAAAACATTTGACATCAACACATCAAAATAATATAAAAACATAAAATAAATAGTTTTTAAATAAAATATATAGTTTTTTGTAAAAATTTAATTGGGTTGTGCTTGCGAACCACATTTAAATCACTTAGGGGTTGTTTAGGAGTGTCGCTCGGAAATGCATCAAAATAATATTTGTTTTTATTTTTAAAAAATTATTTTTGATATCAGCAAATCAAAATGATCTGAAAAACACCAAAAAAATATTAATTTAAAGTAAATAAAAATATTTTTTTTCAAAAATATTTTTAAATACAAAAACAAATATGCTTTATATATATATATATATATATATATATATATATATATATATATATATATATATATATATATATATATAAAAGAGATGGGTGATGTAGAGAGGGATGCGGGTGTTGAGGGGGAGGGGGGTGGTTTTGAGAACTTAAAATTCAAAATGAGTCGAGGCTATTTTTTTAATTATTTTTTTGTAGCTGTATTACTTTACCCTTTATTTTAATGTGTCAAAAAACAAAAAATCTCCAATAATTGAACTTTAGTTTTCGTATAATGACCGGCTGTAATTTGGTCAAAAGAATATTTAAAGAAAACAGCCTTTTCCTCGACGTTTGAATTGGAGCCGAGAAGGACCGATGATTAAATTGTTGGATTAAAGTGCAAGGGAAACATAATGGAAATGAGAAATTGAGTGAGGGATAATGTTGGATTAAATGGGTGACTTAGCTTTCTTGACTCAAAACTCAGCAAGACCACAGATTATATGTATGCAAAATAATGCAGCCCTAATGACTTTGCCTATTATATCTATATTTTCATGGTCCAAAAGTCTTCATTGACTAGGATTGGGAACACCACTGTATTGATTTACATCATAGTTAATTGGTGTTTCTTATCATGAAGAAAATTAATTAATCATATAAAAAATAATTATATATATAGTCATTTGACAAGTGTTGATTAATTAATCAAATAATCGAGAATATATAATTAAGTCATAAATACAATTAAAATTATAGAGGAACAAAATATTAAGATTTTAGAAGAAAGAGTGAATTAAAAGAGAAGAATTAAATGCCAATAACAGTTCAATCCTTGGAACTAGGAGAGGATAATGCATTAATTGAGATTAAGCCTCGTCCTTGGATGCAAAACCCGTATTGGTCTGGTGTGTTTAGAGAAATTCAGACCGATAATGAATCTAATCAAATTAGAATTTGAAGATATAATTTACAAAAGGGTCTAAAACAAGAACTCTAATCATATTTTATTACTAATAAGTTACTCTTACATTGTTTAAAAAGGATTACAATCCTTTTTTAGAATCTATTAGCAAAACTTGAGTGTTATCCAGCTATCAGATCAAAAAATATCTCTTTTTCCATCAGATAATCGGTTTGGCAAGAATATAAATATATTTATTAGGCCTTTTACATGATTTAGTTATAATAAATCTGTATCCCATTGATCATAATCACTATCTGATTTATCAGAATCTCCGGCATTAGAAATTTAACGAGTTCTCCTAGATGTTGACCCTAATATTTAAACCCTTAAAGTTAATATTGAAACATTGTGACGTGAGCATAAAAAAAAATTAATTTTTGACATCAGCATATCAAAATAATCTAAAAACATAAAAAAATATATTAATTTGAAGCAAAAAAAATTAAATTTTTTTAATTTTTTTTTAAAACACTTTTAAAACGCAAAAACAATAAAGAATTTTCTGTTAACTTTTCCAGAGCAATACATTTGCTGGGTTACCTTTGGCCTGGCTGCATAACTATTCATTTCTACAGTGAAGCAGCTGGGTCAGTATTTTTTTTTTATTTTTTATAAAGAGGGGATGATATATATATATATATATATATATTGGAAAAGAAAAGATATTGCATGTTGTTTGTCGCATAAAAAATAATAATGTTATCAATAAGATATTGCAACCTTCAACTAAACAAATGTGCTGACCAATTGAATTACGAAACAAAGATATTATATATTCACAACAAAGAAAATATTAACCTGTTTAATTATTTAAATGAAGAAACCTCCCTCATATCATTTTGTTTTTTTAATAATTGTGCTGCTGTTTTTTTCCCGGAAAGAATGACGGGCCATTTGTTTCCCCATTGATCATATATCTAGAATGTAACAAAATGGTGGGGATATTTCCTCATTTATGATTACTTACAAATGTGAAAGGAAACAGCTTACAGAACGAACTTTGAAGATACTGACTGCATTGTTTATTTTCTTCGTGCACCATTTCTACTAGCATTCTTCTTTGTTCTGCTTGCATTAAGACTCCATTGATCTTCAACCATTTTCAGAAACCATGCAGGTCTTCTTGTTTTAAACACAACATATCCCATTATGACTCCAAACATAAACCCGCATCCATACCCAATTGCCACAGCTTTCCATCCAAACCCATCTTCAAACAATGTTGAATCGTCTCCTGCAATAAAGTTTGATGGTGGTAATGGTGGTGCGTCGCCATTGCTACATTCTTCTGGCATTGGAAATCCACACAAACCAGAGTTTCCTTCGAATGAGCGATGATCAAACGTATTGAACTGCTTTCCTTTGGGTATGGGTCCTTCAAGCTGGTTATGTGAAAGGTCTAGGACTTGAAGAAATGTTAGATCTACCAACTGTATAGGAATCCTTCCGGTGGAACAAATTTGAAGATAGATCTAATGATTCTAGATTGGTTAAAATTCCTAATGATGATTGGATATGACCAGTAAGGTAATTGTGAGAGAGGTTAAGTTGTTGGAGTCCTTTAAGCTTTCCGATCAATTTTGGAATCTTACCGGTGAAACTATTACTTGACAAATCAAGTACTCTGAGGATACTTTGAATTTTTACAAACTCAAATTCCAATCCTTTCCACGTCATTTCTACGGAATAGGCAAAAATATCGGCAAAGCCATAGTAATTGTTTGATGTCATGTAAATTATATTTTGATCCGTGTTGAAACTTAAACTCAATCCAGAAGGTCAAGGAAAGCAACCACCCACCGACCAGCCGCAGCCGCCAGCTGTTTGCCGCCAGCCGCCAGCCGCCAGCCGCCTTCACACTTGAAGGCTGAATTATCTTGTTTTGAATTAGTGTATAAATAGCAAGCTGAACTTATGTTAAATTGTGTGGAGAGAGTAGAGAGAAACACTAGAGAGAAAGAG
>Ga0325400_1003060_pt1 | contig 14937 bp, 10 predicted proteins | sample PopdelMetagenome_2_FD_205662 | JGI IMG/M metagenome (GOLD analysis project Ga0325400, IMG submission 205662) | Populus deltoides microbial communities from Bellville, Georgia, United States - Xylem-PdKOR-R1 | ecosystem: Host-associated > Plants > Phyllosphere > Stem > Wood/Secondary xylem... | reverse complement strand
ATATCTTATTTTTCAATGATATTATTAAATTAACAGAGTTTATTAAACCCATTCAAACCAATTTTTCAATGATATTATTTTTCAATGATTCTCAATTTATTAATAACCATAATAATGCAAACAAGTACACCGTTGATTTTTCAAATCCAATTTGCTTTTATTTTTATCTTGGGGGAAAATCTCCAAAGTCATGTCCACACCAGATGTTAACTGCGAATGATGTTTGATGGTTAGCCAGCTTATGATATTGTTTTTACGGCTAATACCAATCACCTTTTCTCAGTGGCATTGACATTGTATCTTACCGACCACACAACGACAGAGACTAACTCATACTCTCCAAGATTAGCCACTGTATTAAGCAGCCTTTTCGTCCATCCAGTTAGCCATTATATTACAAATACACAGCATAATCTTGGACATGGTGGCCTCTCCTTTCCCATTGATTGATCTTTGAAATTATGCCTTGATTATCAGCTGCAACCTTCCTTTCAAACTCCTTTTGTTTATTCTAGTGTTGTCTGAAATATCAAGTTCTGCAGAGTCAAAGTCTTGAGAAACGATTAAAATTAGATTAGCAGTCTGAAAAACAACCACTTTCTGGTAATAAATGGGGACAGACACAACACATTCAAACACAGAAACTCGAAAAAAGAAGCTTGATTGGTCACAAGTCTCACCAACCACATAATAAGATCCTTTTCAGCTCCATACGAAAGTCAGACGTTGACTTTTTATTTAAAATTTTATATCATTTTGCCCCCATCTTCCTAACCCGACATTAATCAACGCGAGAGGTGAATGCACTATCTCCTCATGGAAGGCCAAACTATTTTGTTCCTTTTGTCTATTGTTTTCTTCTTATCAATCCCCTCTACAGCAATAGACACCATCGATGCCACTCAATCACTAAAAGATGGGGACACCCTGGTCTCATCAGAAGGCCATTTTGAGCTGGGTTTTTTTAGTCCTGGAAATTCCAGAAATCGGTACGTGGGAATATGGTACAAGAAGATATCTAGCTTTACAGTAGTATGGGTTGCCAACAGAAATACTCCTCTAAATGATTCATCAGGAATGTTGAAGTTTGTTGACCATGGAAATCTTGCCATTATCAATAGTACAAATGGCACTATTTGGTCCTCAAATATATCAAGGGCAGCAATCAATCCAGTTGCACAACTTCTGGACACAGGAAATCTAGTTGTGAGAGCTGAAAATGACAATGATCCTGAAAATTTCTTATGGCAGAGTTTCGATTATCCAGGCGACTCGTTTTTACCAGGCATGAAATATGGTATAAGCTTCGTGACTGGCCTCAATCGATACCTGACATCCTGGAAGAGCCCCAGTGATCCTTCTACAGGTAAATATACAAATAAGCTTGATCCAAATGGATTGCCACAGTACTTTTTATCTCAGGGTTCAGTTGACCAGTTCAGGTCAGGACCCTGGAATGGACTGAGGTTTAGTGGTATGATAAATTTGAAGCCAAACCCAATTTACACGTTTGAGTTTGTTTTCAATCAAGAGGAAATATATTACAAGTATCAAATCGCTAACAGTTCAGTCCTTTCGAGGATGGTGTTAAGTCCTGATGGTGTCCTGCAGCGTTTCACTTGGATTGATCGAACTCAAGATTGGACCCTATACTTGACAGCAAATATGGATAACTGTGACAGGTTTGCATTATGTGGTGCACATGGTGTTTGTAACATCAACAACTCCCCAGCCTGTGATTGTTTGAAAGAGTTTGAGCCAAAATCCCTGGAAGATTGGACAGCTGCAGATTGGTCACAAGGATGTGTTCGAAAGGCCCCATTGGATTGCAGCAATGGAGAAGGTTTTATAAAATATACTGGGATTAAAGTGCCAGACACACGGAAGTCTTGGTATAACAAAACCATAAACGTTGAAGAATGTGAGGAGGTCTGTTTGAAGAATTGTTCTTGCACAGCTTACGCGAATTTGGATGTTAGAGATGGAGGAAGTGGGTGTGTTCTGTGGTTCGGTGACTTGATTGATATCAGGCAATACAACGAAAATGGGCAAGATATCTATATAAGGATAGCTGCTTCTGTAATAGGTATGAGTTTTTTCTCTGTTCTTGAATCATAGAAAGTTTGCGTTTCCACCAGATTTGAAGTCAGAATCTCTGAAGTGAAACTCAGAAACATAAAAATATGTTAATGCGAGGAAAAGTAGTAACCAAGTATAAATTGAGTCCCTAAGAAGATATGTGTGCGCTATGATTTATGCTGATTTTTGGATTTCATTTTTTATCATGTTAATGCAATTTTCTTTATACTTCATGAGTCTTTTTATGGCAGATAAACTTGTCAAATCCAGAGGGAAGAAACGAATAAGGATCATTGTTATTCCCGTATCACTAGTGGCATTTTCCCTCCTAGCCCTTTGTCTGTTCCTGCGTTTCCTGAGGAAAAACAAGCAACAGCAGCTAACAAGAGAAGGTAGCCGATTATAACTATACTACAGTGAACTTTTCTTTAGCTGATAAATTGTAGAATTTGAAGGCTTTAGAGTAAGGCCTTCAAATTTATTCCCTAATGTACTTCTTTTCCCACTTCGTCTTGGCCGTCAAACTTTTGGCTACAATCAATTTGCTGTTCTCTGTCTTCAAGCTATTCAATTGGATCACTGTGGTGAAGTTGGATATATGATTCTTTTTGTACAAAAACTGCTGTATGCTTCGTGCTTACCTTGATTTTCATAATACCTTAGGTTTCTACTACATATTGGTTCTGCCATGCATGGTCTCTGTTTTCAAGGTTATTACTTTTTAGCTCATCTTCAATCTATTTCATCTTGCAGGAAATGTGGTAACCAATCCAGTGCAAGACCGCGCCAAGGAAAGCAGAAATGAAGATTTAGAGCTACCACTGTTTGATTTGGCTACATTAACAGATGCAACCAATTGCTTTTCGATAAACAACAAGCTTGGCCAGGGTGGTTTTGGACCAGTCTACAAGGTATCAACATTAAGACTGCTTTCAGCTCCTTGGATAAATTTGATGCTCATAGATCAGTATCATACATGGCACCAGAACTGAGAACCTGTGGACATGTTTCAGTTACCAGTTTTGCTTACAAGGCCTTCACTTACTATTTAAAATCATTAGCCTCCAGATAGTATACTCAATTCTACGAATTTATTGAGGTGAAATATGTCAGAACCTGTGGACATGTCAGAAATAGTATTCCATCTCTTCTCTTCATATTATTTCGCAACTGATATATAAAATTGTTTCAGGGTATACTGCAAGATGGACAAGAAATAGCAGTGAAGAGGCTATCTAAAAGGTCAAGACAAGGAATTAATGAGTTCAAAAATGAAGTTGTATGCATTGCCAAACTTCAGCATCGCAACCTTGTGAAGCTTTTAGGATGCTGCATTGAATTAGAAGAAAGGATGCTGATATATGAATACATGCCAAACAAAAGCTTGGACTCTTTCATTTTTGGTTTGTTCCCCTCAAACCTTATCCTCTGGTAGTTTAGTTACAACTTTTTCTGCAATATTGTTAGAATTTTTAAACATAAGCACAAAAGTCCTCCCAAATTTTTGACCTATATAGTTCCATTCTAGAACATTAGGACGAAGGTCATAATCAGAATGATGGCACTAGTTGAAAATCTCATCATTTTTCTAGATGGTTCTCTAGCCATTTTGGAATTTTTGTCAACAAGTGCAGCTATATATTACAAGGAAAGTCAACGCTCTATTATGCTCTTTAGGTGGATTAATTAGTTGAGAAATGTTTCAACATCAGATATTAACTGGGATAAATAACTGTGTAGATAAAAGGCGAAACATGTTGCTGGACTGGACTAAGCGCTTCCCCATTATCAATGGGATTGCAAGGGGACTTCTTTACCTTCATCAAGATTCAAGACTCAGAATCATACATAGAGATTTAAAAGCAAGCAATATTTTGCTGGATTATGAGATGAATCCAAAAATTTCAGACTTCGGCATGGCTAGGAGTTTCGGAGGGGATGAAACTAGCGCAAACACAAGCAGAATTGTTGGGACATAGTAAGGATCTTTCTGAATTTTAGTTTGCTGCCATTTACAGTGCCCATAAATCTGTAAAACTTATTCAATGGTTTATCTAGTGGTTACATGTCGCCAGAGTACGCAATCGATGGCCTCTTCTCAGTGAAATCGGATGTATTTAGCTTTGGTGTTTTGGTACTAGAGATAGTGAGTGGAAGGAAGAATAGAGGATTCCGTCACGCAGAACACAAGCTCAATCTTCTTGGACATGTAAGCGTTATGCCAGTATTATTTTTCATGTTCAAATTACTTAAATGTTTTAGCAACATTCAAACTGAGCTGAGGAGATATTTGAATGTTGTTCAGGCATGGATGCTACACAAGGAAGGAAGACCCCTGGACTTGATTGATGAATCTATTGTAGACACATGCATTATATCAGAAGTCTTGCGATCAATCGAAGTAGCACTATTGTGTGTTCAAAAAAGTCCTGAAGATAGGCCTAAAATGTCAAATGTGGTTCTAATGTTGAGCTGTGACATTGTTTTGCCTCAGCCCAGGGAGCCTGGTTTTTTCACTGAAAGGGATCTGTCGAACGATTCTTCGTCAACAATCAGGCATGAAATCTCTTCAGTAAATGAATTAACCTCCACCTTGTTAGAGGCTCGGTAAAACTTGTGATAGTTCGGAGATATTCAAAACTCTCTCTCTCTCTCTATTTCTTTCCTGAGTACGGCTATGCACTTTGGATCTAAGAGAAACAAAAGATGGTTGCATAATGATTAACTCTTTCAACTGCAGGAACCGTCTTCCTTTAATCTTTCATCTAATATGTGAGAACAGGGAAATGTCAAGAAATTATCTCTAGCCTTGTGTTAAATAAATTTCCCAGAATCAAAATGCAAGCACATAAATGGAAATATTGAGAAAAAAATTATTTCATGTGAAATGTAAAAAGTATACCAAGAACACAGAAAGTATGCAAGTCCAACAAATGCAGCAGTTGTTCAGAGAAAAAACGATACCGGATTTTCGATCTAGTTAACTGATGAGCTTCCAGAGATTAATTTGAATAAATTCTCCCTTCTTTCCAATTACATTTGTGTAATTTCATTGCAGAATTTTTAATTTAAGAAATCCTATTTCACTACTGATTCGGTACTTGGTAGAACAAAATCTTCTTCGAAACATAGAAACATCAAATTCTGCACCTATATCTTCTTTAAGGATCTGCCAACCTTGACCTTCCTTTTTCCTTGGGTAAGAAATAAAGAAATTGAATCTCAGATATTGTTACTGAAAATGAACACAAACTGATATCTGAAGAATGTAGAAGAAAACTAGCACATCATTTTTCATAGATTACAGACTACATATCTACATAATATAATTGAATCATCATCCATATGGTCAAGAAATAATCCATGATAAAATCCATCCAGAAAGCTTGCATCACTGTTACCCAGAAACATCGCACCTTGTTAAGCTTTTCTCAAATGATCATGGCAGGAGCAATATATGAGTGTATTTTTGAAGTCATAGCAGGAATAGAAAGTGACCTTGTCCAGTGCTCGTTGGAAGTTGCCCGCAATTAGTTGCTGGATTCATGAAAATGTAACGCATTAATATAATATTGTCTCTGTCACTCTTCAATATTATGTCCACTACACTGAAACTAGTACAGTGGGCAGAAAGAACTGTCACCATTTTAATTGCTGAAGGCTTGGAGTTTATAGCTTGTTGCATGATTGAGCAGGTAAAATATCCATTGAATGCCAACTGAAGATAGCCTACCGCGCTTGTAACAGTGTTACAGTAACTTCATTTGCTGAGTGAGATTGGTGCTTGTTTGATGAAGTATCCTTTTCAGGTGGATTACTTCCCATAAAAAAACCAGGCTGTTTAGGCTGAGGCAATGGATTTTCACTGCCAAGCATTAGAACAACAGATGACATGTTTGGCCTATCTTCTGGTCGTTGTTGCACGCATAATAGAGCCACATGAATGCATCTTAAAGCTTCCGAAGGTGTGCATGAATCAGCAAAGCATTCATCAATTAGTTCCAAAGGAATCCCATTAAACCAAAGCATCCATGCCTGGAAAGAATCATGGCAACAGGTCAGTAGGCTGATTTTACCCTAAGGTGCATATGATTATCGCTGCTGCTAACATTTCAGGACTACTACTAATACATTCCAGAGGAAGGCCAAAAAACTTGTAAAATTAATGCAATATGTCAATTAATCAGATACCTGAGAGGAACCAAACCAATACATATCACCAGTCTATTTGTTTCTAAACACTTACATGCCCAAGAAGGTTTTGGTTGTAGTCTGGGTGACAAAATCCTCTGTTTTTCTTTCCACTCACTATCTCTAGGACTAGGACACCGAAGCTGAAGACGTCAGATTTGACAGAGAAGTGTCCATCCAATGCATATTCAGGAGACATATAACCACTGCAAATATATATTATACCATGAAAGGAATTTCTCCAAATACACAAATGAAAATCAACTAAGGAAGTACAGGACACTTACTATGTTCCAACTACCCTCTTTGTATTGGCCTCAGTTTGATCTCCACCAAACATTCTTGCGAGGCCAAAGTCTGAAATTTTTGGGTTTAACTCATTATCCAGCAAAATGTTGCTGGCTTTGATATCTCTATGAATGATCCTCAGTCTTGAGTCTTGGTGAAGATAAAGAAGCCCTCGAGCTATTCCATCAATGATGTGAGTACGCTTACTCCAATCTAGGAATTTTCTTCTTGTTGGGTCTGGCCAATTTGTCATACATGTTAGTCTGATAACTAGATGAAACCGAAAGAAAATAATAAAAAGGTGAGACAACTAAAATGTGTTGATCAGGAAACTGGACAGGTTCATACCAAAAATAAAGGAGTCTAAGCTTCTATTAGGCATGTATTCATAAATCAACATTTTTTCATCTTCATGAATGCAACAACCGAGCAGCTTTACAAGATTGCGGTGCTGGAGTTTAGCAATTAATAGAACTTCATTTTTGAACTCATTCAATCCTTGGCCAGAACTCTTCGAAAGTCTTTTCACCGCTATTTCCTGTCCTTCTATCAATTCACCCTAAATCAACGTCATTCACATAGCTCAGTTAGTTTTTCCATTAGAAGATAGCTTGATTGCACATGTTGAGTGCTTTTAGCTTACCTTGTATACAGCTCCAAAACCACCTTCTCCCAGCTTCTTGCTGCTAGAAAAGTTATCTGTGGCGTGCTCAATTGTGGTTAAATCAAACATTGGCAACTCCATCTCTTCTTCTTTCCTATCTTCGAAGTTGCCATTCTTTCTGTGCTTTCTCCTTCGGATACAGAAGACAATTCCTAATATTAGAATGCTTGAGCCGAGTATGACAGCGCCACCAATTACTCCTGCGTGGGTCTTCTTCTTTCTTTTCTTTTCCCCTGTTACTCCTGAAATCTAAGACTATTAGTTGGTTGGAATTTTGCCCTGTTCAATATTATAACTTAAACAGAAGTTGAATGATCTTTGAGTTATATTTTTGAGAATAAAAATGCAAATGGGAAATCATATCAACTAAGTTCAGATAGGGAAAATGGTGCCGTTTCTTTTTCCATAGTTGATGAACCAGATTTGAAAAGAAATAATGATTGAATTTCTATCAACGTTGGTGCTATGTCCTTACGATTAAAAATTAGTTGCCAACTGAAGCCATACCTGATTGTGAAGCAGCTAGCCTTATATAAATATCTTGCCCACCCTCAGCTAATCTTCTTGTGTCAATCAGGTCACCGAACCATCTCAAGCAGCCACTTCCACGTCCTCTGAAATCTAAATTTGCATATGCAAAACAAGAGCAGTTCTGAATACACAACCCCTCACATTCCACCAGACTAAAGCTATCGTCATACCAGGAAGAAGATGTGTCTGGCAGTTTAACACCTGTATAGCTCTGAAAGCCATCCTTATCGGTGCAATCAAGTGGAGTTCTTCGGATACACCCACCCGTCCAATTTTGTGAATTCCACTCGCTTGGAGACTTGGGAATGAATCCATCCAAACAATCACATACAGGAGAGCTATTGCTATCGCAGCGAGCATTTGCACCACACAAGGCATAATTTTCACACCGATCTACCACAGCTCTAGCAAAAACATACCAATCATTTGTTTGATGACTCCATGTGAAGAGCTGCACAAGGCCTGAAGGATTCACCGTAAGCCTGGAGAAAACTGAACTGTTTTGGAGCTCAAACTTGAAATAAACCTCATTCCGATTAAATACAAACTCAAATGTATAGATTGGATCAGGCTTGAGCTCAGGAAACCCTGTAAAATACTGGCCATTCCATGAACCAACCCGGTACATTATTCTAGTTTCCTTCCTAAGAATTAGCTGTGGATAACCCTGAACATCTATGCCTAAAGTAAATTGACCTGGAGCAGGATTTTCTTTGCCTTTCCAAGATGACAAAAACCTGTTAAGACCAGTAACCAAGTTACTTCCCAGTTTCATTCCAGGCAATAAGGTGTCACAAGGATAATCAAAACTTTGCCACAGAAAATTATCTGCTTTATTATCATTTCCATCTCTCACGACTAGATTTCCAGAGTCCAAGAGCTGTGCAACTGGATTCTGTGCTGTTGTTGATGTATTTGATGACCAAACAATATTGTTTGTGCCATTGAGAAGGACAAGAATCCCTTGGCTAGTGACGTTTAGAGTACCAAATTTATTTGAAATTGGAATTCCTCTGTTGGCCACCCACACAACTGTCTGAGGAGACTTCTTGTACCATAAGCCCAAGTATCGACTTGTTGAACCTGCAGGGGTAAAAAATCCAAGTTCAAAGCTTCCACCTGTTGAAACTAGAGTCTCACCATCTCTTAGGGATTGAGTTGTGTTCATAGCGTCTAGTGCAGAGGAGATTTTTAAGATGGAGAAGAAAAGCGAGTACACGAAAATTACTTCAACAACTCCCATTGAACTTCAAGCTTCCATTCCGAGAGAAAAAAAAAAAAAAAAACGGAAATCAGTTCTTTAGTTCTTTGCTGACAAAATGTGCAATGATTTTTAGAACAGTGGAGGATAAAAAAAAGAGATGTATTATTAACAAAAAAATAAAAAAAGTCAAACAATAGACTAATTTGCTGATTATGATGATGATTCTGCTCGTTTCTTATTTGACCAGGCTTCATTGAGGAGCAATGTTTGAGTTCAAATGCTGAGTTAAAAGTCAAGCAAGAAATTGTTGAATAGCGAAATAACAAGATTGGAAAATAAATATGAAGACTAGTCTAATGAAGGAAACAAAAGTTCGATTTTGATGAACAGTAAGCTTGGACAGTTCACAGGGCATCTGCTTCAGGGAGGTGCCCTAATTGCTATGTTTCCATTGCCTGATATATTTTAGCTCCATTGCTCTTTTGGGGAATTGTGAAATTGTTAGAAAGCAAGAACGGATGCCTGCAATCCAGTAGTTGATAGCATGATATTTTCTAGCCTGCCTCTTCCTAGCGGAAAATCCTAATGTGGGAGAGGCCTGTAACTGTTGATGTTGTTCACGACTCAATTCAAAATTATCGTTGATTCTCTCCCACCAACCTTTTGTATTGGAATTCGATTAGGATGGACATTATAATTTCCATCTTTCGATCAGTTTTTACCCACATCAGCCACTGCTTCACACAGCTCGTGCAACAACAATTTGAATAAATGGTAAATTTTGTGATTAATTCGGGAGAGGAAATAAATGAAAGTGAAGATCATGTGAACCAGAGGAAATATCCAGGTCAGGAGACATTGTCATTTATGAAAGTCTCAGCATGGACCGACCTGGATTTTTTTTAGCACAGCTTTTCCAATCTGACGCCTGATTCTTGACAAAAATCCTTTGTGTTTCGGCTGGAAAACTATTAACAAAAGCCGTCTTGGACTAATCCTTTGTAGTTGGGCTGTAAAAATTACGTTTAAGCCTAAATTTTGGCTAAAGAGTATGTCTATTGTTGACTACAGTCCAATATTATTTTGAGCTTTAATAGTTTTCCGCTCGTTTAATCTTAAATGAACACTTGAAGCCGAGGACCACCACAGGATTAACAATAACAAGTTCACTATAAAAATCCATGTTTTCCAAAATCTGTGTCTCCAGATTTGTCCTCGCTGCAAAAATCATGAAATTAAATGAATCTAAGTGCAATGTTCGTTGAGTTTGGCTTAAATTAGTGAGATGATTTATATAAGAATGATAATTGAATGTTGTGGTGTCCTAAGAAAAGGAAATGTGTTTATGAAAATGACTTTCTTAGTTAAAGTTGGATTTGAAGTATTTTTCTTAATGAAATTATCTTTTTTAATGAATGATCTTGTTGTTAGTATAAATAAAATGTACAGTGGCATAAATGCTTGTCGTGTAGGTAACCTGAGATTATGAATGGAGATTTTTTTTTTTTTATGTAACCAGGTTTTTTATAGTGATTGATTAGTGCCTTTTATTTTGTGTTATTGCTTGGGTTTTGCACGATATTGTTTCCTTTTTTAGTGGTAAGCATGAGAATGTCAAAGTGCTAAAGTTGCACGACATGCAATTTCTCTTCTCCAATAAGAAATTTCAGGCTGGGTGTATAAATATACTTAATCACCATGCAAGAAAAGAGGGGAGTCAACCATAACATTTCCATAAACACAATTGAAAAGCAATTCCTAGCAAGAAAAAACCAACCAAAGATCATAAAAACCAACCAAACGTCATGAAAACTAGATGAAACCATTGAAAATTATCACGACCCGAATCTTAGGTTCATGACCAGCAACACAATAGTGGTGTTGTACGGACACTTCATTTATGTTAAGCCTTAGAACATATATATCATAAAACAAATTATATAAAAATTTCATAGCATTTTATAATCTTTCAAAATATTCTATTTTTCAAAACCAATAAAATCAAACAATACTTCAAAACTCCTTATCATCAAATAGAAAAGAAAAAAATAATCCATAATACTTATTACATTATCAAAATCCAAACTTTATTAAAACAATATTGTAATAATGGAGCGTCTAAAATATTAAATAAAAAACTAAAAGCAAAACCTCGTGGAACAAGGAAGGTATATCAACTAAAATTGAAGAAGAAAGAACACTCAACAAAATCCATCAACTAACAAAAACTAAGAATCTGGAATAATATTACAAAAAATAGAGTGAGTTCAACCAACTCAAAGATAGCATACATCTTAGATATTAATAGTTTGCAAGTCGATATATGTTAATAGAAATATACATACTAAGCATATTAACATAAAATAGTAGAATACATGTCAGATTAAATGACAATCAAAGACGACCGGATGATACCCGAAGGTGACCATTATGGGAGAATCAGTCGCAATAGGTTGGTGTATCTCTTATCAACTAGGTATACAAAATATATATGCACATAGACTAATTACTCTCTATTACCATGGAGTTACTAAGAAGTATACTAATATCAAAACATAATAGATACTCGCATAACTATCAAAGTAATGTATATCATATCGAATAAAATATAGTTCAATAGAATGCAAGTGCAAATTCAAGAATGGATGAGTACTCGGAAAATAAAGCAACATATATAAATAATTAAGAAATTAACTAGTTGTACTCATCATATAATAAACATAAATATTTATTTATATTACATGCATATTAAAGATTATCCCACTTAACTGAAAAATAAAAGCAAACGACAATGGAAGCAGAACCAGAGATTACTGAAGATCATTAGGAGGAAGACAAAACCTATAATGGATATGAAAAACACTCAAAAATTACTTGAAGCAAACTAGCATAAAAGATGAAAACTGTAAGCTTAGAGACCAAAATATAACTATAAAACCGAACCGATTCACCTAAATGATCCCAAATATAATCCAAATTGATAGAACTTAATAAGCCCGATAACACTCTACTGCTAGGTCAACCGGTCGACCACTATCACAAGTCAACCGGTCGGCCGGTTTAACCCAATGTTAAAACTTAGTTCCAAAGAAACTCTATAATTTTATCATTTAATATATACATATTTCTATATTAAAATGATATGTACACATATTTATAACATCTATAATTTTATCATTTATATTAATGATGATGCATAATTTTTTTAAAAACAAAACAAAGAAACTATTAAAAGATGTTTTGGAGTATGATAGCGGTTGCTTTTCAAAAAGCTTTTCGCTCGGAAATGTATCAAAATAATGTTTTTTTTGAAAAAATTATTTTTAATATCAGCACATCAAAATGATTTGAAAACATCAAAAATATTAATTTGAAGTAAAATGAAATTAAAAAAACAATAATTTTTTTAAAAATATTTTTAAAACACAAAACAAACGGGATCTAACAGTGCCAATTCTCTCCATTTGGTCCTCAACCCAAATGGTGTCATGCAACATTGTTTGGGTTGAGGCCCAAACAGTAACCCAAGCACAATGTTTGGGCCTCAACCCGGATGGTGACCCATCCGGCTTGGCTCGATTGGACCCTTCTCTCCTCCCACCTTTTGCATTGTCGAATATACACATATAAGGAGTTAAAACGTGGCGCTGCACACACACATAACTTTTCTATACTTCCAGATTCTCTACAAGTACAAACTCTTATACAGGTTGTGTAACGCCCCACACTTTCATATACATTTAAAATTACTTTCCTACGATTTGGTACTAAAAAAATATGAGTATATTTTTTTTATATACAGTTCTCATATAATAGTCTACTCAAATTTCCACCGAAATTTTGGCAGAGTCTCTCCTATATAGGGAGGTCCCAACTTATCGACGTATAACATGTTTACACTTCAAATATCTCATATCTCATAACCCACTCACGACCCAAACATCTTGGGTCTCCATCCCACAAACATCATCATCATCACAACCACAATATTTATATCATATATTGAACAATAAATATCATTTTCTCCGTATCATAAACAAATATAAATTACTTAATCATGAAGTGGAAATATAACAGTAACCGAAATGAGGAAGACTTGATATGTAATAATAAACATAATAATTTATTGTTGCTTATATTATAATCCTCCAAACAAGAGTCTAAGTTATTCTAATTACAAATAGTAACATTATGCAACACTGCAAAAGTTTACATTATATTACATGCCAAAAGAGGAAGCCTGTACATGCACAAAAGTCTCCCTAACATTTATAGGTCACATAGATAGAGAAACGAGCCTACCGGGTATGGGAAGTTCCTACAGTTAATGAAACTATACAATAAAATATATTATATTAAAATAGTGATGAATATTTCAATAAAAAAGATTCTTTCTATGATAATAAATTTAGCGTAGTTCATCAATCTCTCTTTTTATTTTATTTTTGTTAGATTTCCATATTTGGTAGGTAACACAGACGCTTTAGTATTTCCATCTTTCAATATGGCATTCCATTCTTAGATGCCTATCTCTTATCAAGATTCCTTAGTCACCTTTAGCAACCAAATCAATTTCCATAATCCCAACATTTCATCTTCGAAAGCCAATTTCATTAATGATTCATCAATCATTTCCAGCAATTTAATCGATTGCTATACATCCAACATCCCATTCTTGAAAGCCAATTTCATTTCGTGACTCAGTGATCACTTCTAGCAATTTAATCGATTGCTATACATTCGGCGTTCCATTCTCGGAATTTCATTTTATGATTTAATGATCACTTTTAGCAATTTAATCGATTGCTATACATCTAGCGTTCTATTCTCGGAAGTCAATTTCATTTCGTGATTTTATCAATCACCATCAACAACTTTATTTGTTGCTATAAATCTGGCATTCCATTCTTGGAAGCCAATCTCATACTGTGATTCAAAAATCACTTCATCCTAATATTAAATCCATATCAAAAGTTTTATATTTATGACAATAAATACAACAACTGAAATAAATTCATTATCAAATTTACATAGCTTAATAAGAGACATCTAAATAGTGTTGTCACCTACTTGGAGTATGATGTGATGTTTTGGCGTGGGTATGCTGAACTGCCTCGGGGCCCTCTCCTACACCATAACAAGATTCAAATTTGTTAATCGAAAACTTTGGATCGGACCGCAAATCTTAATTGACATATTCTTTCATCCAAAAATTTAAAATATAGTAGTTTATTCATGTGTTTCTCATTCAAAATCCCATGACCGTTTCTTTTGAAATATCCATGATTAAAGATTCCTCCCAAATGGTTGTCATTCATTCATCAATGTGCTTTAACAACTAAACACTGTTTTGCGTTCCAATTAAAACTTAACTTGTTTAATTGAGAATGTGGTGCAATTCTATTTTCTTACACATTAACATGTTCCTTTTTTATTATTAAGGAAAGGGAGGTTAGATTACCCATTAACATATCTAATTTTGCTCATTCTCCACACTCTCATAAATCTGTCTTTTAGGTGGCAGCCTAGCCCTTCTATGGATTTTTATGCATAATTGGAGTTTTAAAGGTTCAACTTATGCAAAGTTTGCTTCAAATAAGAGTTAACATCCCTAGTACTAATGTCATGAAGAGGTATACTCAAAATTCTATTCCCATGTATTTCTAATTTCAGCTTCAATTTAGTTGTCAGAGCTGTCCAGCTGCAGTTCAGTGTCTCCCTTCATCAATAATTAATTAAGCAAAGAAAGTCTTCCTCCACTCTTTTCTTCCACTTGGCCGAACCAAAGAGCCTCTCTCCCATCCTAATATCTTTTTCAATCTTGAATGATAATGTCTGTCACGACCCGAATCTCGGATCCATGACCGGCACATAGGCAAGGTTCCCCTCCAAGGTTCCATACCTATGCGAACCCAAACTTACACACAAACTTATCCTAACTCAATCAGAGTTCAACGCAGCATTAATAACAAAATCAACT
>Ga0325400_1003059_pt1 | contig 14940 bp, 13 predicted proteins | sample PopdelMetagenome_2_FD_205662 | JGI IMG/M metagenome (GOLD analysis project Ga0325400, IMG submission 205662) | Populus deltoides microbial communities from Bellville, Georgia, United States - Xylem-PdKOR-R1 | ecosystem: Host-associated > Plants > Phyllosphere > Stem > Wood/Secondary xylem... | reverse complement strand
TGATCGTCACCCACCTCCACTACGATCATGCCGGCAGCCTGCACCTCTTCCCCCGCGCGCGCTTCCATGTGCAGGATGCGGAAATGGCCTACGCCACCGGCCGCGCGATGTGCGGGCCCACGGCGCGTGCGCCGTTCGACGCCGCGCCGGTGGCGGAGATGGTGCACCTGCTGTTCGGCGACCGGGTAGTGTTCCACGACGGCACGGACGCGATCGCACCCGGCATCGCCGTTCACCGCCTCGCCGGCCACAGCCCCGGCCTCCAGATCGTGGAGGTGGCGACCGCGCGCGGCCCGGTGCGCCTGATCTCGGACGCGGCGCACCTCTACGCCAACGTCGTTCGCCGCACGCCATTCCCGATTGTCGCCGACGTTGCGCAGTACATGGATAGCATCGACCGACTGCGCGCGAGCGTGCCCGACCTTTCCTTCCTGATCCCCGGCCACGACCCCATCGTTGCCAGCCACTTTCCCCCGGCGGCGGGCATGCGCGACACGGTTCGCGTCGACCTCGCCCCCATTACCCCCATCGAGGAGCATCCATGACTTCCATCGGCTTCGTCGGCCTCGGCCGCATGGGCGCGGGCATGGCCGCGCGCCTGCTCGACCATGTTGACGCGCTCGTCGTCCACGATCTCGCGCATGGGCCGGTGGAGTCGCTGGTCGGCCAGGGCGCCACCGCCGCCGGCTCGGCGCGCGAGGTCGGCGCCGCCGCCGATATCGTGTTCGTGAGCCTGCCCACCCCGGCAATCGTGCAGGACGCGGTGCTGGGCGACGACGGCATTGCCGCCGGCGGCCGCGTGCGCGCGATCGTGGACCTGTCCACCTCCGGCCCGCAGACCGCGCAGCGACTGGCGCAGGCGCTGGCGGAGAAAGGCATCGCCTCCTACGACGCCCCCGTCTCGGGCGGGGTCAAGGGCGCGCGCGACGGCAAGCTCGCGCTGATGGCCTCCGGCCCGCAACGGGGCTGGGCGGAGGTCGAGCCGCTGCTCGCCCGGATGGGCACCGCCTTCTACATGGGCGAGACGTCGGGCGCCGGGCAGACCATGAAGCTCGTCAACAACCTGCTCGGCGCGGTCGCCATCGCCGTCACCGCGGAAGGCATGACCATGGGCATCAAGGCCGGCCTCGATCCGCAGCGCATGATCGAGGTGCTAAACCAGTCCACCGGCCGCAACTCCGCCACGCAGGATAAGTGGCCGCGATCCGTCCTGCCGCGCACCTTCGATTTCGGCTTCGCTGCCGCGCTCAGCCTCAAGGACATGCGGCTCGCCTCGGCCGAAGCGCATGCGCTCCAGACCCCGTTCGCGTTCGGCGACATGGTGGTGGCGCTGCTCCAGCGCACGCTCGACGCCCATGGCGACGATGCCGACTTCACCGCCATGGCCAAGATCGTGGAGGCGGATGCCGGCATCGACCCCGATCGGCCGTCCTGATCCATGTATCTTGTCATACGGAATACATAGGCACTAAGGTCGGGAGGATGACGGAGATCGACACCTCGCTGCGCCTGCGCGCCGCCCCCCGACTGCGCACGCTCGTCGCCGAGCGCATCCGCGAGGCGATCTCCACCAACCGCTTCCCGCCCGGCACGCGGCTGGTCGAGCGCGAGCTGTGCGACCTGCTCGGCGTCTCCCGCACCTCCATCCGCGAGGCGTTGCGCGAGCTGGAAAGCGAGGGCCTGATCTCGACCGAGGGCGGCCGCCCGATGGTGACGGTGCTCAGCGAGCGGGAACTGCGCGACATCTATCAGGTGCGCGTTGTGCTGGAGAGCCTCGCTGCGCGCCTGTTCGCGCGCAATGCCCGCCGCGCGCAGGTGGCGGCACTGGTCGCCACCGCGGAGGAACTCTACGCGGTCTATGACGACTATGCGATCGTGCCTTTCCTGAAGGCCAAGGCGCGCTTCTACGAGGCCCTGTTCGCGGGTGCGGGCAACGAGGTCGCCGCCTCCATGCTGCGCATCATCCATACCAAGGTTTCGCAGCTGCGCGCCGTGTCGCTCGGTACCAACAACCGCGCGCAGGTGTCGGTTGGCGAAATCCGCGCGCTGGTGGCGGCGCTGGAAGCGGGCGACGAGAACCGCGCCGCCGCGCTGACAGTGGAGCATATCGAAAATGCCAGCGCCGCCGCAATGCGGGCGCTGCACGAGCGGGACGCGGCGGCGTAAACACCCTCATCGTCCCCGCGTAGGCGGGGACCCCGCTGCCTTTACCCGCGTAAGAACAAGCGGGGTTCCCGCCTGCGCGGGAACGACGAGGAGGATGGTCAGCCCCGCTCCACCGCCATCGCTGCCGGCGCCGCCCGCCTCAGGATCAGGTCGGACGCCTTCTCCCCCACCATCACCGCGCCGGCATTGGTGTTGCCGCCGATCAGCCGCGGGAAGATCGACGCATCCGCCACGCGCAGCCCCGCAATCCCGTGCACGCGCAGTTCCGGGTCAACCACCGCGTCGCCGCCCGGCCCCATGCGGCAGGTGCCCGCCGGGTGGTGCACGGTGGCCGCCGTGTTCCGTACATATTCCTCCAGCCCGGCGACATCCGCCACCTTCGGCCCCGGCGCGCGCTCGGTCGCCGGATAGCGCGCGAAGCCGGGGTCCGACACGATCCGCCGCGCGAGCTGCAAGCCCCGCACCAGCGTGTCCACGTCCGCCTGGGCCTCGCCCAGATGCGGATCGATGGCAGGCGGCAGCAGCGGATCGGGCCCGGCAAGCGTCACGCTGCCGCGGCTTTCCGGATAGAGCGCCACCACGCTCACCGCATAGCCGTGGCCCAGCGGCAGCGGGAAGCGGTTCGTGTTCCGCCGCGCGGGCTGGAACACCACCTGCATGTCGGGCCGGTCGAGCCCGGCGGTGCTGCAGATATAGGCGGTCGTTTCGAACAGGTTGCTGCCGATCTGCCCGCCGCGCCCGAACAGGTAGCGGAGCAGGCTCCAGGCGTTGCGGACGCTAGAACGCGCGGAGATGCCGTAGGAGGGCGCGCTGGGCGCATCCATCATCAGGGCGGCGGCAAGGTGATCCTGCAAAGCCTGCCCCACGCCTGGCAGATGATGGACCGGCGCGACGCCCGCTGCCCGGAGCGCGCCCCCGTCGCCGATACCGGACAGCATCAGCAGGTGGGGCGACTGGAACGCCCCTGCCGACAGCACCACCTCGCCCGCCGCGCGCACGATGCGGATCGCCCCGTCCACGTCCACCTCGACGCCGACGGCGCGCCCTTCCTCCACCACGATGCGCCGCGCCCGCGCACCCCGCAGCACATGGAGGTTGGGCCGGCCGAGCGCAGGGCGGAGATAGGCGGAAGCGGTGGACACGCGCCGCCCGCGGTCGATCGTCGCCTGGCGATAGCCGGCGCCCTCGGGCTCGGGCACGTTGAAGTCGGGGCAGCGGCGGAACTGGAGGCCGTCCATCGCCCGAAGGAACAGCTCATTCAACGGATTGGGCTGGGGCACGAACCCCACGCGCATCGGCCCGCCGACCCCGTGATAGGGCGATCCCGGATAGTCGCGATTGTCCTCCGAGCGCAGGAAGTAGGGCAGCAGCTCGGCATAGCTCCAGCCCGCATTGCCCATCGCCGCCCAGTCGTCGAAGTCGCGCGCGTTGCCGCGATAATAGGCCATGCCGTTGACCGACCCCGACCCGCCCACCACGCGGCCGCGCGGCAGGGGGATGCGGCGGCCGGCCAGGTGCGGCTGGGGCACCGTCTCAAATCCCCAGGTCAGCGCCCGCGAACCGATCGCCGCACCCACGCCCGAGGGGATGCGCACCAGCGGATGACGGTCGCTGCCGCCCGCCTCCACGAGGCACACGCGGTTGCGCCCGTCCTCCGACAGGCGCGCGGCTAGGACGCAGCCCGCGCTGCCGGCCCCCAGCACCACGAAGTCGAACTGTTCGGTCTCGTCCACGCTCCGGGTCATGGCGCACCTGGCCTGCCTTGTCTTGCCCCCTGCCGAACGCGGCCGTGCGGCAGGCGAAGCGTGGCGCGCCTTCGCACCCCGTCAACTCGCTTCGTTGCGAGGCAAGTCGCGATGCGGCTAAAGCCCCTACACGAAGGCGGACCCGGCAGAGGAGCGCAGCAAAGGTGACGGAGACGGCGACCCTCGACGAGGTGGTGGAGGCGCGCGATGCGCGCTTCCCGCTCCACGGCCGCTACAACCCGCGCTTTCGCCCCGTGGTGGACGCGTTTGCCGAGAACTACCGGACGGAGGACGAGACCGGCTCCGCCTGCGCGGTAGTGCTCGACGGCGCGACGGTGGTGGATATTTGGGGCGGCTGGCGCGACAACGCGCGGACGGACCCGTGGGACGAAGCGACCACCGTCTGCATGATGTCGGTCGCGAAGGGCGTAACGGGCATCGTCTTCAACATGGCGGTGGACAGCGGGCTTATTGACGTCGACGCCCCCGTGGCGACCTACTGGCCCGAGTTCGCGCAGGCCGGCAAGGCGGACATTCCCGTGCGCTGGCTGCTCGACCACCGCGCCGCCATCCCGGTGCTCACCAACGACAAGCTCTGGCCGGGCGCGATGCTGGACCGGGAAGCCTACGTCCGCGCGCTGGAGAAGCAAGAACCGCTGTGGCAACCCGGCACGCAAGCGGCCTACCACGTCCACAACCAGGGCTTCCTGTTGGGCGAGGTGCTGCGCCGCGTCACTGGCAAGACGATCGGCCCGTTCCTGCGTGACGAGGTGTCGGAGCCGCTTGGCGCCGAATATTATATCGGCGGCATGAGCGCGGCCGAGCAGGCGCATGTGGCCGAGGTCATACCCAACATGGATGCGCGCCTGTTCGCCGCCAAGGAGCAGGCGCCGCCCGGCGACGACGATCCATGGGATGGCGCCAAGCTGCGCCATTACGCCTTCCGCCAGAATGCGGCCGAGCCGTGGTACGACACGCTCAACGCCCCCTCCTGGCGCGAGGCGGAGGTGGCGAGCGGCAACGGCCACGGCAACGGCCGCGGCGTGGCGGCCATCTACGGCGCGCTGGTCGCGGGCGGCCTCATGTCGCGCGAAGGCCTGGAGCGGATGATCGCCGAACAGCACAACCAGGTCGAGCTGCTGCAGGACCGGCCCTACCACCAGGGCCTTGGCGTGCTGCTCAACTCGCCGGGCGCGGTCCACATGGGTCCCAATCCGCGCGCCTTCGGACACCACGGCATCGGCGGCTCGATCGGCTTCGGCGATCCGGACGCGCGGATCGGCTTCGGCTATGCGGTCAACAAGATGCACAGCGTGGGCGACAACGGCCCGCGCGCGCGCCGGCTGATCGACGCGCTCTTCTCCGTGCTCGACTGAAGGGAAATCGTGTGAGCAACGAGACCTACGACAAGGGCCTGGAAATCCGGAAAGCGGTGCTGGGGGAGGACTATGTCTCCCGCGCGCTCGCCCGGGCGGACGAGTTCAACAAGCCGCTGCAGGACCTCGTGACCGAATATTGCTGGGGCGCGGTGTGGGGGCGGGAGGGCCTGTCACGGCGCGACCGCTCGATGATCAACCTCGCCATGATCTCCATCCTCAATCGCGGGCACGAGCTGAAAGCGCACGTCCGCGGCGCGATCACCAACGGGCTGACCAAGGAGGAAATCTCGGAAGTGCTGCTCCAGGTCGCGATCTACGGCGGCGTGCCCGCTGCGGTGGACAGCTTCCGCCTCGCCAACGAGGCCTTCGCCGAGATGGACGCCGCAGAGGGAGAGTAGCTCATGGACGCGACCGAGCGCCTGCTGATCGAGGAAGAGTGCCGAAAGCTGGTGCTCCGCTTCGCCAAGGTGAACGACGATTGGGACCACACAGCGCTTGCCGCACTGTTCGTGGAAGACAGCGAGTTCGCCCGCCCGCTCGACCCCGACCACCCTTATTTCGGGCGTGACCGCATCCAGGCGATCTTCCGCGACCGTCCGCGCCGCCTCACCCGCCACGTCATGACCAACATCCTCGTCGACGTGCTGTCGGCGGACGAGGCGGTCGGCACCAGCTACGTGACGATGCTGTCGGCCCCCGATCCCGACCGCAAGTGGCCGCTCGCGGCCGAGGGCATCTTCGTCGGCACGTTCGACGACCGATTCGTGCGCACGCCCGACGGTTGGCGCTTCAAGTCGCGCACCGGCAACGTGGCGCTTCACCAGGGCGGCGAGGTGCCGGTGATCCCGCCGCCGAGCCCCGAGCAGACGGGAGTACGGCCATGACCGTGACGGCCAGCAACGCCAACGAGCAGCTCGTGCTCGACTTCTTCACGGCACTCAGCACGGGCGATCTCGACCAGCTGCGCCCCTTCCTGACCGATGCGTCCGTGTGGCAGCCGATGGTCAAGGACATCCCCGGTGCGGGCGAGTACCAGGGCAACGCGATCATCGACGATTTCCTCGGCCCTGTCCGCGGCATGTTCAACCCCGGCGATCCCAAGGTTCACGTGTCCGCCATCTTCTCGGCGGGCGGCATGGTGGCGGTGGAATCGACCAGCACCGGCGGGCTGCCCGACGGCCGCCGCTACGACAATGCCTACGCATGGATCTTCCGCCTGAAGGACGGCAAGATCGCGCGGCTGCACGAATATATGGACAGCCACTACGTCGCCCGCCTGTTCGGGCTGGAGGCGGCGTGACGCCCGACCTGTCCGGCCGCCGCGTGCTCATCTCGGGCGCGGGCCGTGGCCTGGGCGCGGCGATGGCCGAACATCTCGCCGCCTGCGGCGCGGCGGTGGCGGTGTGCGACGTGGCCAATGCCGAGGCGATCGCCGCCGCCATCGGTGATCGCGCCACGGCCTACACCGCCGACCTCTCCCGCCGGCAGGCGTTCCTCGACATCGCCGCCGATTTCGCCGCCGGCCACGGGGGCGTGGACGCGGTCATCAACAACGCCTCCGTGCTGGTCTACGAGCCGGTGGAGGCGATCACCGAGGCTACGCTGGACCACATGCTCGCAGGCGGGCTCAAGACCTTGTTCTGGGGCACGCAGGCCTTCCTGGCGCATCGTGACGAGAGCCGGCCGGGCGCGATCATCAACTTCTCGTCCCCCGTTGCTTATCGCGGCCGCCCCAACACCGCGGCCTATTCCGCGATCAAGGGCGCCGTGGCGGCCCTCACCAACGTGCTCGCGGGCGAGCTCGGCCCGCGCGGCATTCGGGTGAACGCGCTCGCCCCCGGCTCCGTCCCTACGCCCGCGACGCAGGGCTTCGTCAGCGAGGCGGAGTATGAGCGCCGCGCCAGGTCCATCCCGCTCCGCCGCCTCGGCCGCACCGACGACATCGCGCACGCCGCCGCCTTTCTGCTGAGCGACGAGGCCGACTTCATCAATGGCGCCATGCTGAGCGTCGACGGCGGCATCATCGCCGCGGGCTAGGAGCCACCCATGACCGACCTTTCCGGCAAGTCCATCATCGTCACCGGCGCCGCGGGCGCGATCGGCTTCGCGGCGACGCAGGCGTGCGTCGCCGCAGGCGCGCGCGTGCTCCTGGTCGACATCGCTCAGGACGCGCTGGCGGAACGCACCCGCACCCTGAAGGACCAGGGTGCGCCCGTGGAGAGCATAATCGCCGACTGCGCGCAGGAAGCGGACGTGCAGGCCTATGTCGCCGCCGCGCTGTCCGCCTTCGGCCGCATCGACGGCTTCGCCAACAATGCCGGCACCGAAGGCAGGCTCGCCTCGACCGAGGCCTATGACCTCGCTGAGTTCGACCGCATCATCGCGATAAACCTGCGCAGCCAGTTCCTCGGCCTGCGCCACGTGCTGCCCGTCATGCTGGATCAGGGCACTGGCTCCGTGGTCAACACCGCCTCTATCGCCAGCGAGCGCGGGCTGGCGGGCGCCTGCGCCTACAATGCCAGCAAGCACGGCGTGCTCGGCCTCACCCGCACGGCGGCGAGCGACGTTGGCGGCCGCGGCGTGCGCGTCAACTGCATCGAACCCGGCGTCATCCAGACGCCACTGCTCGACAAAATGCTCGTCCAGATGTTCGCGGGCGGTGTCGAGGAAGGCAGCCAGGTCCTGGGCCGCGTCGCCACCATGGATCGCCTGGGCCAGCCTGCCGAAATCGGCGCGGTGTTCGCCTTCCTGTTCTCGGACGCGGCCTCGTTCGTCAACGGCGCCGCCTGGGCGGTGGACGGCGGCGCGCTGGCGACGATCAGGAACTGAGCGCCGGCCGTCCGCGCAGGCCGGCGCGGTACTCGCGCGGCGCCACGGCGAACCGCCGCCGGAACGCGCGACAGAAGCTCGACAGGTCGTTGAAGCCGACGTCGAATGCCACCGTCGTCACCGAACAGCGCGCCCCCTCCCGCTCGAAGCGATGGCCGGCGAGGTCGAGCCGCTGGCGCTGGATGTAGGCGGTGGGGGTGGTGCCGATCTCCGCGAACAGCATCTGCACATAGCGGGGCGACACCCCCATGCGCTGCGCGATACGGTGCACGTCCAGCGCGGGGTCGCACAAATGCTGCTCCACCAGCGTCAGCAGCGCGCGGCGGCGCTCGTCGCGTGGCCGGGGATCGGGCACGTCCGCGCGGTCGCCCGCATAGGCCAGGCCCAGGAGGGGCCACATCACTTCGTCCAGCGCGGCGCCCGCACCCGTCTCGCCCGCCTCCAGCTGCGTCCACCATTTGCGGATCAGCGTGGAGAACAGCGCGCCCGGCCCCGCGTCGCCGCGCACGCGCCTTCCTACCACCGCCTTCAGCTGCGGCGCGTGGCGTTCGACGCAGGCGAGCGGCAGGCGCAGCACCAGCGCCAGCGTCGGCTCCGCAAACTCCAGCCGGGTCGGCTGCGTGCTGTCGAACAGCATAAAGTCGCCTTCCGCCAGCTCGCATGTACGGCCCGCGACGGTGGCCGTGCTGCGCCCGGCATGCTGCACCTGGAGGTTGAAGGTGGCCGGCGTGCCTTCCTCTCCGCCCGCGATCCGAGCGGGCGAGGAGGAGGGCACCACCAACTCGCAATCGCGCAGCCGCCACCGCCGCAGCCGCGCGGTGAAGCCGTCGGAACCGAGCGGGGTCACGCGCACGGGCGCCACCATGGTGCGCGCAACCTCGTTCCAGAACGGCAGGCGGTCGGCGGGCGCGAGCCCGGCCGTACTGATCTCCTCCATGCGGCTCCCCTCCCTTCGCCACCTGGTGTATTACTGTATGACAGGAAGAGCAACTGCCGCTACTTGGCGGGCTCAACCCCCCATTCGGCTAACACGGTTTCCGCGCCTACGCCCGCGTCCACCGGCCCGCCTTGGATCGCGCCGGGCGTGGCCGAGAAGACGGGCACGGGCGAGGGCTGCAACACGCCGTCCACCTCCGTGAAGATACCCCTCGCGACGTTGTGCGGATGCGCCGCCGCCTCGCGCAGCGACATCACGGGCGCGAAGCAGGCGTCGCTCCCCTCGAGGAGGTCGCACCATTCGGCGCGCGTGCGCCGCGCGAACAGCACCGCCAACCGCGCCTGGAGGTCAGGCCACGCATCCGCATCCATCTGCGCGTCGAACGCGGTGTCGTCGAGGCCGGCGCGCCGGCGCAGCTCGGCGTAGAAGGCGGGCTCGATCGCCGCGATCGCGATCCACGCCCCGTCGGCGCACTGGTAGGCGTTGTAGAATGGCGCGCCCCCGTCGATGATGTTGACGCCGCGCCGGTCGGCCCAGCTGCCGCGTGCGAGATGGCCGTGGATCAGCCCCAGCAGGCTGATCGTGCCGTCGCTCATCGCGCAGTCGACCACCTGGCCCTCGCCCGTCCGCTCCGCATGGCGCAACGCCGCCAGCAGCCCAAAGGCGAGGAACAGCGCGCCCCCGCCCATGTCGCCGACCAGGTTGAGCGGCGGCACCGGCCGTTCGGCGGTGCCGATCGCGTGCAGCGCGCCGGTAATGGCGATGTAGTTGATGTCGTGCCCCGCCATCGCGGCATAGGGCCCGAACTGTCCCCAGCCCGTCATGCGGCCATAGACCAGCTTGGGATTGCGCGCAGCCACCGCGTCCGGGCCCAGCCCCAGCCGCTCCATCACGCCCGGCCGGAACCCCTCGATCAGCAAGTCGGCGCGCATCGCCAGCCGCAGCGCGGTTTCCGCGTCCGCCGCCTGCTTGAGGTCGAGTGCCACCGACCGCCGCCCGCGCGCCTCCACCGTGAAGCGGTCGTAGCGCGTGCCCGGCCGGTCGATCCGCACCACGTCCGCGCCCAGGTCGGACAGCATCATGGCGCAGACCGGCGCAGGCCCGATGCCTGCAAACTCCACCACCTTGATACCCGTGAGCGGTCCTTGCCGGACCATCGTCGCCTCCGTCGCCATGCTGTCCTCCCGCCTCGGCCCGCCGACAAGCCCCTTGACGCATCCGGACCGGCCGGAATATTTGTCTGACAATAATCTTATATGACGTGAGTAGAAACGGGAGAGGATGATGGGGGGGACGTTCGGGCTCAAGCCTTGGCTGCTGGCAGGCGGTTGCCTGCTGGCGCTACCCGTCGCGGCGCAGACACCCGCCACGCCCAACCCCGCCAGCGAACCGGTCAACACGACCGAAGCACAGGCGAACAATGGTCAGCAGAGCGGCCCCGCGCCCTCCGCCCCCACGGTCGAGGACATCGTCGTCACCGCGCAGTTCCGCAGCCAGCGGCTGCAGGACACGCCGATCGCGATCACCGCCATTTCGGGTCAGCTGCTCGCCGCGCGCGGCCAGATGAACCTGGTCGACATCGGCAAGACCGCGCCCAACGTCACCATCCAGACCTCCATCGCCCCCTATGGCAATTCGGCGGCGATCGCGATCCGCGGCGTCGGCCAGTATGACAACCATTTCGCGGTGGAGCCGGGCGTCGGCGTCTACATCGACGAGGTCTATTACCCCACGCTCTACGGCGCGCAGCTCGACCTCTTGGACCTTGACCGGGTGGAGGTGCTGCGCGGACCGCAGGGTACGCTTGCTGGCAAGAACTCGATCGGCGGCGCGATCCGCCTGTTCTCCAAGGAGGCGGCGGGCAGCGGCACGGGCTTCGTCGAGGGCACCGTCGGCAGCTTCAACCGGATCGAGGGGCGCGCGGGCGCGGACATCGCGCTCGTCCCCGACACGCTCGCGCTACGCGTGGCGGGTGTGTACAAGCACACGCAGGGTTTCCTGAAGCGCATCGACTATAAGTGCCGCAACCCCACGGCCAACGTTCCCACCCTGTCGCCGTCGTCCGGTTGCGTGATCGGGCGCGAGGGGGGCCAAGACTTCAAAGGGCTGCGCGCCTCGCTCGGGTGGACGCCGACCGACCGGCTCAGCATCGACCTCAACGGCGACGTCTACAACGACCAGGCCGATCCCAACCCGTCCAAGCTGGTGGCGACGCGCCCCGGCAGCCCCAACGCCGCCCTGCTCACGCCCTTCCTGCAATCGGGCAAGTACGAGACGTACAGCAGCTACCAGAGCCAGCGCGGCTACGGCTATGGCGGCGAGACCAGCCTGACCGGCTACGGCCTGTCCGGCCGCATCCGCTACAAGCTCGACGACGATTTCTCGCTCACCTCCATCACCGCCTACCGCAGCTATGACGGCTTCTTCGACCTCGACCTCGACGGCACCTCCTACGGCCTCGTGACCGAGAAGATCGAGCCTGCCTTTAACCAGTTCAGCCAGGAGCTGCGCCTGAACGGCAAGTTCGCCGACGGGCTGGTCGATTTCACCGCGGGCGGCTTCTACTATCGTTCCAAGAGCACCTATGGCGGCTATATCGAGATCAATGGCCCGATAACCGTGCCGCCTGCCGTACCCGGCGCAGCGCTGGCCAACTTCACGCAGGACGACCGCATCAACTCGCGCAGCAAGTCCGCCTTCCTGACGCTGGGCGTCCATCCGTTCGACGGCTTCAACATCAACCTGGGCGGCCGCTACACCGACGAGAGCAAGTATCTGCGGTTCGTGCGCCGCGTCGCCGCCACCTTCGTGCCGCAGGCGCCGCTCGACGGCGTGGAGGGCCGCTACAAGGGCGACCGCTTCGACTACCGGGTGGCGGTGGACTATCGCTTCAATCCGGAGCTGCTGATCTACGGCTCCATCGCCACCGGCTTCAAGGGCGGCGGCGTCAACCCGCGGCCATACCGCGCGGAGCAGGTGGTGCCGTTCGGGCAAGAGCGGCTGACCGCCTACGAGCTGGGCTTCAAGTCGGACCTGTTCGACCGCGCGGTGCGCCTGAACGTATCGGCCTTCGTCAACCAGTATAAGGGCGTGCAGCTTAACATCACGAGCGGCACGGGCATCTTCGCGCCGCCCGCAATCATCCCGGTCAACGCCGGCGACGCCAACATGAAGGGCGTGGAGCTGGAGACGACCATCCGCCCGGTGGACGGGCTCGTGCTCGACGGGTCGGCCAGCTACCTCTACTTCCGATACAAGAACCTGCTGCCGGGCGTGCTCGCGTCGGGCATCCGCCCGGGCTTCATCACGCCGTTCACGCCCGTGTGGAAGTGGAGCGCGGGCGCGCAATACGACCTGCCGCTGGCCGCTGCGCAGACGCTGTCGCCGCGCGTGGACGTGAGCTACCAGTCGCAGACCTTCGGCAACGCAATCAACGCCGCGACCAACCGCGTGTCCGGCTACACGCTAGCCAATGCGCGGCTGATCTACCGCCACAAGGATCGCGGGGTTACCGCCACCTTCTCGGTCAACAACCTGTTCAACAAATACTATTTCACCAGCCGCTACGACAACCTGTATCAGGCGGTAGGCACCAACCTCGCCACGATCGGACGGCCGCGCGAGTTCATGTTCACGCTGAAATATGACTTCTAGGCTCTGGCTCCTGCTCGCGACGCTGCTGGCCACCCCGGCGCTCGCCACCCCGGCCGAGCGGTTCGCGGCGTGCGGCGGATTTCTGGAGGGCGCGGCGTTCGATCCCGCGGGCCTCTTGTGGGTGGTGGACCTGAACGGTGGCCGCATCCTGTCGGTCGATGCGAACGGCCGCTGCACCGAACGCGGCAACACCGGCGGCAGGCCCAATGGCGCGCGCTTTGGCCCCGACGGCCGGCTCTACGTCGCGGACAATGCGCGCGGGCTGCTGGCGGTGGACACGCGCACCATGAAGATCGAGGTGATCGCCGACCGCTATCGCGGCGAGCCGATCCGCAGCGCCAACGACATCGCCTTCGACGGCGCGGGCGGCCTCTACTTCACCGATCCCGCGGGCTCGGACGCGCTCGACCGCAAGGGCCGGCTGTTCTATCTCGCGTCCGGCTCGCGCACGCCCGAGCTGGTGTCGGACCGTCTCGCCTTCCCCAACGGCGTGGTGGTGACTTCCGACGGCGAGGCCGTGCTGGTCGGCCAGTTCGCCGACAAGTCGATCCTGTCGCTCCCCTCGCGGCGGCCGAGCAAGGCGTTCCGCATCGCCTATGTGCTGCTCCGCACCGAAGGCGGCACCGGCCCCGACGGCATGACCCGCAGCCCCGACGGAACGCTCTACTGGGCGGAGTTCGGTGCGGGCCGCGTCGGCCGCGCGGACGCGCTCGGCCACATCCTGCCAAGCCTGCCGCTCGGTCCCGGCGCGGGGCCGATGGCGACCAACGTCGCCGTCCGGAACGGCTTTCTCTACGTGACGGAAGCGTTCAAGGGCGAGATATGGCGGATCAGGCTCTCCTGACCCCGCCCGATCCGCTGCCGCCCGACCTGCTTGCCGCGCGCGCGGCGGAGCGGCCCGACCAGCCTGCCATCCTGTTCGAGAACGGCCCGACCTGGACCTTTGCGGAATTGCGCGGCCGTGTGCTGGCGCATGCCGCCGCGCTGCAGGCGCTCGGGCTCGCGCAGGACGATCGGCTGCTGAGCTGGCTGCCCAACGGGCCGCTGTCGGTGCTCAACCTGCTCGCCTGCGCGGAGCTGGGCGCGGTGTTCGTGCCCGTCAACACCGCGCATCGCGGCGCGGTGCTGGAGCATGTGCTACGCAAGACGCAGGCGCGCCTCACGGTCACGCACGGCGCGCTGGTGGACCGCCTCGCCGGCCTCGACCTGGGCGGCCTGGCGGCGGTGGTGGTGGACGGCGACGAGCGGCCCGCGCTCCCCGTGTCATTGCTCGGCCGCGACGCGCTGGAGGGGGTTGGTGCGCCCACCCCGCCGGCCCGCGCCATCGAGCCCTGGGACGTGCAGATGATCGTGTGGACGTCGGGCACCACCGGCCCGTCCAAGGGCGTGCTGTCGAGCTACCGCCACACCGCGCGCGCGGCGCTCGGCTTCGCGCACGTGGGTCCGGGCGACCGCACGCTGACGTCGCTTCCCATGTTCCACGTCGGCGGCGTGTACGGCGTGCTGTGGACCTTGCTCCACGGCGGATCGACGGTGATGACCGCCGGCTTTTCCACCGCGCTATTCTGGCCATTGGTGCGGCGCTACGGCATCCATACCACCGGGCTGCTCGGCGCGATGGTCGACTTCCTGAACGCGCTGCCGCCGTTCGCGGGCGAGCGCGACCATGGCCTCAGGAACGTGCTGGTCGCCCCCTACGGCCCGCCCGCGATGCGCTTCGCCGAACGCTACGGCGTGCCCGTCTATACCTTGTTCAACATGTCCGAACTGTCCGTGCCGCTGTTCAGCGGGCCCGATCCGGGCGTTGCGGGCACATGCGGCGTGCCGACGCCGGGTTATACGCTGCGCATCGCGGACGCGCACGACCGGGCCGTCGCTGACGGCGAGACGGGCGAGCTGCTCGTGCGGGTGGAGGAGCCCTGGACCGTCAGCCACGGCTACCTCGACGATCCGCAAGCGACCGCCCGCACGTGGCGCAACGGCTGGTTCCACACGGGCGACCTGTTCCGGCGCGATCCCAGCGGCCAGTACCGCTTCGTCGACCGCGCGGGCGACGCCATCCGCAGGCGCGGCGAGAACATCTCCTCGTTCGAGGTGGAGGCCGCCCTGCTCCGCCTGCCCCACATGGTGGAGGCGGCCGCGGTGGGCGTGCCGGCGACCGAAGGCAGCGAGGACGAGGTGATGGCGGTGCTGCGCGTGCAGCCCGGCCACGTCCCCGATTGGCGGCAAG
>Ga0325400_1003058_pt1 | contig 14942 bp, 5 predicted proteins | sample PopdelMetagenome_2_FD_205662 | JGI IMG/M metagenome (GOLD analysis project Ga0325400, IMG submission 205662) | Populus deltoides microbial communities from Bellville, Georgia, United States - Xylem-PdKOR-R1 | ecosystem: Host-associated > Plants > Phyllosphere > Stem > Wood/Secondary xylem... | reverse complement strand
TCAGGACCTAACTGATAAAAAGACTTTAGTTTGCGACTCAATTTTGAATAGGTATACAGATTAGAGACGAAATTTTAGGTTTACCTTTTCTTTTCGTCATCAGGTCTTCTTCTTTCTTTTTTTGGTAGAATTTTAGGCTAGAATTCCCTGTAGCATGGAATTATATTTTAAAAAGTATTTTATAAAAATTTAAGAATTTTTTTATTTTTCATTATTCTTTTATTTTTTAAATTATTTTGAAGTTAAGAATAATTTTTAAAAAATAAAAAATATTATTTTTATATATTTTTAAATAAAAAATATTTTAAAAAAACTAAAAAGTAGAATAAGAATATATACTTGTTATTGGTTGCTTGATGATATTATAATTATAGTATTTTTTTGAAGTTTATGAAGCATTAAAAAAAGGTTATGATGTGACAACTGACAAGAATAAATACTTATTATTTCGCAATCACTTACAAATATTTTCTTACAAGGTAATTCAATTTTTTTCTTCCCTATATATATTTAATTAAAATTATGATTAAAATTAAAATTTAATAAAAAATAATTTAATGTATTTGATTAAAAGAATGTTTTTCAAATTAAAGTTATAAAATAATTAATATATATATATATATTGATGATTTTTAATTTAAATATTGTAAATTTAACTACTATTATTATATTATGAAATAAATAATATTGGTATCAAATATTTTTTATTATTTTATTAAACTATGTATAATTTCATCACTTACGAAATTTATTCAATAAGGACTATATTTTCCATGGTTTCTTAAGAATGCAACAACAAAAACTAAATTTTTTATTACATCACCAAACGATCTCCTTCTAATTTTTTTGAATAAAACACAATTACAAATAAAAATAAAAACTGAATTTTTTTAACTAGGTCGGACCCGGCAAGAACATAATTGGGCTTGTGATCAAATTCTATAAATGCTACATCATCAATCAATCTCCTTCTAATTTATGTACTGTTACTAAATAATATCAAACACTAATTTTTTGAGTAAAAAATAATTTAAAAAAATAATTTTTTTAATGTAAATAGTTTTTCACCTGGGCACTGTTCACTTGGAGTGAACAGTGTCTAGGTGAATTATATTCACCTGGTTGCAGACTTGAGAAGCAGCTCTCAGCTGCTTCTCATGAAACGGTGTTTCATCAAAAATATACATGGATCTCACATGAAAAGCAGTTGAGTTTTTATGTTACCAAACTTGATGTTTACGCGGTGAGCTTTAAAAACAGAAGCTACCGCGTAAACAAAAATCCTTTTTCAAACCAATCTCAATTAAAAATACTTTTTATAAAATAATTTTTTTCAAATTATAACCACAACAGTTATCGCAATACCAAACACACTCGTAATAAGTCAACTTTTTTTTTATTGAAATTGTACTCAATTAACTTTTTTTTATTGAAATTGTACTTAATTATTCATAGTTATAACAATTATGATGCAATTAGTTAAATTATGAAAAAATAAGATAATTTTTATGGTGCAGTAAGTGAATCTACTTTAGTAATTCATAAAACAACCACTTGAGTACAATTAGGAAATATTATATAAAGTTACCGAGTGATAAGATAAGCTACTATGCTATACTAAATTGAAGGAACTAGATAGGTGTTCTATTTTATACCATTAAATGTAGGGGCGAGCACAAAAATTAAAAAATCGAGAAAACCGGAAAAAATGACCGAAAAAACCGAACTGTAAAAAAAACCAATTAAATCGATTAAAATTTTAAAAAAATAACCGGTTCGGTTCAGTTTCGGTTTTCTAAGCCTGAAACTGAACCAAACCGAACCTAAACTGAAAAACACCGGAAAAAACGAGTCAAACCGGAAAAAACCGAGCCAAACCGGAAAAACCAAGTCAAACCGGTTTTTTCCCTAAAATAACTGACAAAACCGAAACTGGTCGGTTTACACCGGTTTTGGTTAACTTTTTTTGATAAAAATCGAACCGAACCGAAAATGATCACCCTTAATTGAACGGGCCAAATCTTTTTAATGTAAAATAATAATGCCGGCAATAATAGCATTTTTAAAGAAGCAAAAAAAAAAAATCAGGACCCAAATTATTAATTAAAAAATATTCAATAATAATTAATTTAATAATATGATTAAAAAAAGCCAACGACAATTAAAAAAAAAGATCAATGACTAATAAAAAAAATAAGGCTAGCCAATATTATAAAAAATATACCCTCTAAATATTCTTAAAAGATCTCAATAATTTTATTTGATATTAAAGCAAAAATTAAACAAGAACAAGATAACCTTATAAAAAAAATCAAAAACTAAAGTATTAGCATAGCAAACGATAAAAGATGAAATAAAAAAGAATCAGTTTTTAAAAAGGATAAATAAATCTAACTCGACTTAGCATGTAAAATTCACGGCTCAATCGTGAGACCGAGATAACCTCATACAAAAGAAATTAAATAAAAAAAATAGAGATCAACTCCTAAGCAAATTAAATGGTGAAAAGCAAAACTGAAAAAAATCAATTTAAACAAAGTAAAAAAAAAAATGAGTCAACTCAGGTTAACTCGACTAATTTGTCATCACCCAATTTTGGGTGATTCCCCAAAATTCACTTTTTTCAAAATAAAAAATCAAAAAATAAAATAACGGCTGGCAAAGTGAAGAAAGCTGACCAAGAAAGGCTGCAAAAATAGGCGAAAATCAAGCTGCAATTTTCGAAGGAATTTCAAGGCCTAATTGTACCCCATTATACCCAAGAATGGAGAAAAATGCAAATTCAAGGTCAAATTAAATTATTATTGGATGAATTTGCATAAAAATTAAGTCCAATGACATAATTACATTTTTAATAGGCCAATTTGATTTAATCATGGGCCAAATTAAATTTTAATTATGTTTAAGAATTAATTTGAGTCCAATTGAAGGATTTAATTAAGTGCAAGGACTTAATTATACTTTAAATGGGTCAAATTAATTTTATTTGGGGCTTAATTGGTGAAAAATTAAGTTTGGGAGCCTAATTTGGGCTTAATTGAGAAGATTGGAATTTTAAGAGACCCAATTTAATTTTTGCCAAGTGAATTGATTGAAATTAGGGGCCAAACACAAAACTTGAGGGACCAGTTTTGAAGCCCGAAAAATTATTTTGCCTATAAATAGCCTTCAATTTCAGCTAAGAAACGGGGGCATTTTTGAAAAAAAAATAGGGTAGAGAAACCCTAAACCTATCTCTTTCACACCCAGTTGCCGCCGCCCACGAGAGAATTTTCTCTTCTCTGCACACAACCCCCCGGTGGCCTTCATTCTTCTGACCCGGCTGGTTCCACCATTTCTTTCCCCTCTCCACTGTCATCCCCTTCACAGATCAACTCATACCGGACCAAAGCCTCCATTTTCCCTTCAAAACCGCAGCCGATCTTCACCATTTCTCCTTCCATTCTTCTCCCTTGGCCAGAACCAGCGCCCCCACACACGGCCAAACCAGCCATCACCATTCCCCCCATTTTCACTCATCTTCAAAGCCGAAACCAGAGAGCACAAGACACGCCCTCTGCCTCGCTCACCACAAGACTGTTCCCCCCTGTTCCTCTTCTTCCCTCTCAGCCGCTCATTTGTCTTGGCCAAAAACCAAGAGGCAGCTGCTCCATTTTCCTTTCAAACCGCAGTCGGTCATCTCCCATAGCCGGCCACTTCCCCTCTCTTTGCCAAAGACAAACCGAACCGACCCCCATTTTGGCTCCAGCCATCTTCCCTTTGGTTGCTCTCACTCTCGGCCAAACAGACCGGCCCCCCCTCTGCACACAGACTTTCTTCTCCTCTCCTTCAGCCAAAAACATCACCAGCCGATCACCACACAACCCGTCTTCAACAGATCGTCCTCCTCCCAACTCAGCCCTCATTTTCCTGTGGCCCTTGAACCACAACAGCTTCTTTTCCCTCTCAGTTGCAGGAACAAGAGACGAACTGAGTGGACACCCAGCTCCCTCCTCACTTCGCCTCAGCAACAGCGTCTCCTCATCACAGCGGCGCGGTCTCCAGCTCCTCCCCCCAGCGGTGATAGCAGCAACAGCAACAGCAGCGCCCACAGGCGCGAAGCAGTCCGCCTTCTCCCTCCGGTGGCGCCTGCAGATTCAGCCTCTTCTCCTCCAGCGAGCACCACAACAGCAGCAGCTCCTCCCCACAACAGCCGGCCGCGACAGCTTCCCTTCCGATCTCCATGCCCGGCCACAGATCCACCATCAGCTAGCAGCGCCGCCCGAAGCAGAGGAGGAGATGAAATCCATAGTAGCAGACCCAAACGGGACAGATCCGGGAGAAGAACCTGAGAGTAGAATAGAAAAAAATAAAGAACAACTAAAACCGATTGCTTTGTGTGTGTTTTTCTTGCTTTTGCAGGTGACGGTGACTCTCACCGCCGGCGGAGGAAGATAGGGAAGAAGAAGACTCCTGATCCACTGATTTTTGGTCTCCATTAGCGGCGGCGCGTGAGACCACGCGCCGCCAGTGACGGGGGCGCGTTGGAACACGCGCCGCCAGCTGTTCCTGCCTCCAATTCCTGTGCAGAAGGGTTCCCTTGCAATTTCAGACTGTTCGAGGACTGTTTTGTAAAGTTTGAATTATTTGATGTAATTTTTATTTATTTTTTGAATATTATAATTTGTATTGGGGATGTAAAAAGAAAAGAAAAAAAGAAAAAAACAACAAAAAAAAGAAAAAGAAAAAGAAAAAAAGAGAAACAAAAATGTATGTTTGTATTTATTTCAGGGATTTTTTATGATGAGACGACAAAAGAATAAAGAAGAATTTAATATTTTGATCGGATCACGGTGTAGAAGTACAAACTTGTACGGAAGTTGTATTTCTAAAATCAGATGAAAAGACAAAATTTTTTAAACTTCTTTAACACATTACAGCCACGAAGCAGCTTACCTCAGGTAGGGTGCGTTAGGGGTGCTAATACCTTCTCTAACCACAACCAGTCCCTTACTCGCGAATCTCTGACAAGACTAGTCAACCTGGGTTTCTTAGTAACCCTCAATTAAATACTAGGTGGCGACTCCCACAAAATCAATTCTAATAACAGAGAGAAAAACCGCCATCGCCAGGGGCGAGGACGCCGCGCGGGGTTTTTCCGACGTGCGACATAACTCGTGACTCGAAATATGAGATCAGTATAACCCCACATAAAGAAAAGTAAAACAAATCACTTAATGTTGAAGGATGAAATTGAAAAGAAAAAATAATTTAAAAAAAGGTTTAAAAGCCAAAGTTAAATCGGGCTAATCTTTAAAATCATTGACCTAGATTATGAGACCAAGATTACCTAATTGAAGCCAAACACGAGAAAGTCACGAAGCAAAGTCTCTAATCATTAAAAATTTAAAAACAAAACAATGAAGACCAATCTGGTATAAAAACTAAATGAAAGAAATTAACAAGGGACTAAGTTGAACAAAAATAGCAATAGAAAAAATAAGGACCAAATTAGATACAAAAATTAAATGAAACAAAATGTTGAGGAATGAAATAAAAAAAATCAACTTAAAAAAGCATCAAAAGTAAAATAAATAGCAATAAAAAAAATAAAGATCATAATTGATACAAATACAAACTAGAAAGACATATTTAATATTTTAGAAGAGTTGGCATGAAACCCAAGTCAAGGAGAGAGAAAAGAGGGGGGAAAGAAAGTTCATCAAAGCCCAATAGATGCTCTGCCACGCACATGCTCCTAACCACTAAGAAGAGGATGACACAACGCTTCCAACATTATCGTGGAAAGCGTATTTGACAGCTAAGAAATGTTAAGAGTGCCACCCAAAGAGCGTGGACACTATGCACCAATCACTTTTATTTTTTTATATTTGTTAAAAGAATGAATTGCTCCTCCTTCAAATTTATTATAACTAAAAAACCATAATAATATATATATATATATATATATATATATATATATATATATATATATTACCTAGATGTTAGTTTTGATTTTTCTGCTTTTAAGGTAAATTTAATTATTTCACTATGCAACCAAAGCATTAAAAGACCCAAAACTCTTGTACCACAATTGTTTTTTGCTTTTAAGGGTTATGCAAGTCATTTCACTATGCATCTAAAATATGAAAGGAATAATTTGTCATCGATTAATATGATAATAATAAATGAACCCAATTGAAAAGATTGTTTTTCCCTTAATAACTATGTAAATGATTTTGTTTGAGAAGGGCAAAATGATCATTTTATTATTTCAATCCTCAATAATATGTGTTTAGGTGTATAGTGAAACACTAAGGCTTTTTATTTTTTATGTAGTAAGAATATTTATATGAACACACTACTATTATAATGACTTCAAATATCTATAGAAATTGCTCTTAATCAAGTCAACCTTAACATTCATTTTGTTTCCTTTTAATCTCTTGATTACCTAGACACCTTATTTCATCCTTTCATTTATGTAATTCTCAATTTTATTTTTACTAGAAAAAATTACCTTGATTATTTTGTAGTTTAGTTATTTTTTCATTTTATCTTTATTCTTTTGAATATTACAATTTACATTCTAGGCCAACACAAATTTTCAAATTAGATTAAATAACTAAACTACCTGCATATATAATATATCATAAACACTTACAAATGACAAATTAAAAACTCTCTTTCTCTCACTAAACACGATTTCCCTCTCTTTATACACGATTTCCCTTTCTTCATAAATGACAAATCTAAACAAATTATGAAACCTAATTTTAAATCAACATAATGTCAATGGATGAAATTAAAAAAAAATCCAAAAATAACTTGAGTCAATTTAGGTTAATATATCATACCTGTGATTTGAGTCATGGGACTGGTATAACCCCATAGAAAGCAAATTGGAATAAATTATAAAATTTAATTTTTAATCAACCTAATGTTAAAGGATGAAATTGAAAAAAAATCAATTAAAAAACAACCTGAATAAACCGACCAAACTCATGACTCAGGTTATGAGATCATGATAACCTCATAAAAAGCAAATAAAAAAAATAACTCGAGTCAACCTAAGTTAACCTATCAAACTCGTAACCTGGGTCATAAGGTTGTGATAATCCCATCGAAAACAAATTGAAACAAATTATAGAGCACAATTCTCAATCAACACACTATTAAAGGGAAAAAAATTAAAAAATCAATTTAAAAATTACCCAGGTCAACTAAGGGTAACCCGTCAAATCTGTGACTTGAGTCATAAGACCAAAATAACCTCATAGAAAGTAAATCAAAACAAATAATGAAAACTAATTCATAATCAAGAAAAAAACTAAAGGATAAAATTGAAAAAAAAAGCATAAGTCATATGTGTTAATTCACTTAACTCGCAACTTAGGTCATGAAGTTGGGATAACTCTATATAAAACAAATCAAAAGAAATCATAAAACTCAATCCCTAACAAACTAAATGTTGAAAGATAAAATTAAAATTAAAAAAAATCATAGGTTTTTTTTTAAAATAAAACACTATTAAAATGAATAGTGTTTTGTGAGGTTATGCACAATATAAGCGTCCCCTCTTTTATTGTGTTGTTAATTTTAATTAGGGAAATTTAATTTATCATTAAAATTTAATATTATATATAAATATAGAAGCACTCTTATTTCAGTATATATCTCATAACACAAACTTTAATATAAGTAAGTAAACTAGAGTTATTGGGACTAGATCTTGATTTATTAAAGAAAGCAACATAATACATAATTATTAGGTTGTGTCCAAATGTGCATATAAATGATATTTTATTAGTAAATTAAACAATGCCAATATGTTAGTGAAGAATTTTGAGTATGTATAAGTGTATAGTGATGTCAATGTATATCCATTATTACAAATTCTAGCATAACAATAACAAAATCCAGATAAAAAAAAACTCATATTGTAATCTTTTAGTCTTATAGCTACGATGATGATTTAATGAAGCTTTTCATGATGTTTTGATAATAACATAAACATTGAATATTGACATTATTAATTAAGCAATATGTTATATCTTAACAATAAAACATTGGTTTGATATAGTTTAGATGTATGCCATGAAGATTTTAAGTGCCCTGTTATAATGCTTAAATGATTTAATAAATATATGCCAATATGCTATACGAAACATGCTTGTGTGCCATATGCATTAATCTTGTTTTAAGTATATATTTTGTATGTGTGTGTATATATAACACAACACACACACACATGTGTGTGTGTGTGTTGTGTTATATATATGTGTTATTATATAGAACACACACACACACACATATATATATGCTATGTGTTGCACACATCTTTACGATGATTTAGACACGTTTATATCATTTAAGAAATCGTCAAAAAAGTAAGGAAAGAATTCGCGAAGGTCAAGGAAGAAGAACTTGTAAATATAACGGTTATCGACTTCACTGATCTAGATTTTGTAGTAGTGTTTTTCCAAATAGCACTCGACTTGTTTTATGACACTTTGTAATACCCACATAACCTAAACAAACCCAAAAGAACCAAAGAAAATCAAGAAAAGACCAAAACATAAAAATAGGACAAAACCAAGACAGTAGTCAAAACAGTCCAATCGTTTCTCAAAATAGCTAGTTCATTTCTGGAAAAATTCCAGAGGTAATTCAAGATGGTCTGGCCGATTCTAAAAACAATATAACTGATTCTCTAATGGGCAAAACACTATGTCCAATTGCTAATTTCTTTTTAAAGCCTATAAATAGCCGTTCACTTGATCAAAACAAGTGTGGAGCTTAATTGTTATTCTAATCAACTCTTCTAAGAGAGTATATTGTGGAAAGTGTAAGTGACACTCTAAACACTTAGGGAAGTCTTTTAAAAAAAATTATGAATGGTTTAATACTTGTCATTTAACAAGTATTGGTGAAAGGTTTTTTAGTCTTTAGCTCGCAAAAAAAATTAGGGATAAAAATTTGATCCTAAGCCCACAAAAGAAATAGGTTTGGTTCTGCACCTGTAAAAAAATCGTGTAAAGATTTGATCTCACCTGCTAAAAAGATCGGTGTGAGATAGTGAAACTCTTGAATGAAAGTTCAAGAAAATGAGTATGTGATTTGACAAACCTTTATAAAACTTGGTGCTCTCTCTCTAAACTTTCACTCTTTAATTACCACATTTATATTGTTAATTGTTTCCACTTTTGCTTGAGTATATAGAATTGCATGTTTTTAGGTAAAAAGTTTTTAATTTGTGGCTTTACGTTGTATACCTAATTCACCCCTTTCTAGGTTCACTATCCCTCTAGGGTCCTATAATTGGTATTAGAGTTTATGCTTTTGCTATATGACTTAACCATCTTAGAGTTAAAGATCATGAACATCAGTGAACTAGATTTTTCTAGAACAATAGTATATGAAGAAGATGATATACACTAACCTAACTTAAACTCCATTAAACAAGATGAAGATGTCAATATGAGTTTTGATGACCTAATTACCTTGAAGACTTACATAAAAAAAACAAGATGTATAAAAAGACTAATAAAAACTTGGAAAATATACATGAAAATATAACAAAAAAATAATGATTTTCTTGAAAAATATAATAAATTGACTTAAGTAAATGAATCATTATGTGGTATTGCTAGTTGTTTCTTTTATTTAAAGGATTTGAAAAATAAAAATGATGCTCTTAGAAAACAAGTTGAAAACTTAACTTCAACTTTAGCCAACTTTACCCAAGGTAGAGATGACTTGGATTTTTTTATTAAGAGGACAAAACAAGAGCCTAAGTAAAAGTGGTTTAGGTTTTAATTGTGTAGAAAAACAAAAATTGAATAAGCATGTTAATCAATCTTTCATGTATAGTTGTTTTTCTACATGTGATTTTTGCAACAAGAAAAGCCATTTATCACATAAATATAGATTAAAGAAAAATAGCATTCCTAAAAATATATTATGGGTACTGAAAGGTACAATTCCTAACAAACAAGGACTCAATATTAAAATGGTATCTAAAAATGCTTCTCATATGAATTCTAGGAATATAGAAGCAAGGCAAGTGTTCCAACAAAAAAGAAACACAAGTCATGGACAAGCAAGTCTTTAATTCCAAAATCAATAATTATGAGGCAAATTGGGAAAAAAGAATCAATAGCAAAGGTGAGAAAAGCCTTACTTCTAAAAATACGAAGTTGAAAGAAATTTGCATTGGAAGAATGGTGGTAGCAAAAATGTTAAATCTTCATTCATCAACATCAATGTGAAGAGAAATATGCCACAATAACATTTAAGGCCTCAACCCCAAAGGTATTAAATGAGAGAACAACCAAAACCTATAAGCACAAGGTCTTTTGAAATGATAAATCATATGGTCCAAAATATCAACCAATGACCAAGAAGAAATGTGTATCAATCTCAAAAATACACAAAACCATAGAGCAACGTGTACCAGATACTTAGAGGTTAAGCGAATATGAAGCCAATGCCAAGATTTCAACTATAATACGACTATCATCACCAATCACCAATAGGATCTATTCCACAAGGTTTTTGGAAGCATGAACAAGTCTTTCAACAATCTATGGTGATGTCATTCAACTTCATAAAAAACTACTACTAGAGGTTAATGATCCAAATCTTAGCTAATTTATCTTAGTTTAGTTATTATTTATATGACACACTAGAAGCATAATAGTGACATTTAAACTTGAACTTTATACTTTCATTTATTTGTGCATATATGTGTTAAAACTTGACCAATATAAAAATCAATAAATTGTCAATATTCGAGTCATTTGATGTGGATTTTTTAGGTTTATATGACCACTTATATACAAAAATATGGTTAGTATCAATTAAGTTTGAATCATGGAAGAAACAAGTGGAAACACAAAACATCACGATTCTCAAAATGGCCAAACCATTTTGTATAGTATATAAACTGCATCTATATTTCTCTCTTCTAAAACTCGACTCCTTTCAATTTCTACAACCCCTATCTCTATTTATATAAATCCTAAACCCTCAAAATCATCACTAAGGGTTCCATACTTCTATTAAACACTAAATCCTAACTCAAAACACCTTAGAATCAACTAAATTTGTGTTCAAGCACCCACAAAATCGAAAACCCAAACTTGTATTTCTTGAAATTCCATTTGAAAGAACAATGCCTAGAGTGAAGACTCCATGAAGGAGAAGTTTTCAAAGATTTGACAACAATTTCTTTGTCTTTGAAGACGCTGAGAAGAGATATAATGATGACTTTAAAACTAGGCATGTTGCTTTACCAAGGTATATGGATTGAGATGATTTGGAAGAATGAATGTAGTTAATTATTTTGAGAACATTGGTTAGAAGGATGTGATTAGCATAGATGATATCTTTTATGAGAATTCTATTAGGATGTTCTATGCAAATCTAAGTGTTAAAGAGAAGAGAGATGATATTTACATAAGTAATTATGTTTACGATGTTAAAATAGAGTTGAATTTAAATGTTCTAGCTCAAGTCTTGGAGATACCTATGAGAGATTTTACCAGAACATATGTATCCCATCAATTTATTGAGGCACCAAGTACCCCAACTCCCTTTGATATTTGGTAGAATCTTATATGATGGAGAAGGAACTATTGCGATGCTTTTCTCTTGTGAAATGTATATTTTGCATTCAATAGTTAGTTAGATTTCATTGTTTAAAGGAGGACATAAATAATAGTTGAAATTTTTGGATTTGTGGATAATGGCTTGTATAGTGGATGGAAAGCCATTTGATGTAGCCTATTTATTTTTAAAACACATGAGTAATGTAATTAAAAAAAGGTAAATAAGAGCCTTAGTGTATAAAGTTATTTTTAACTAAAATCCTTATTATATTTGATGTGAATGTGTTAGACTATAAGGACGATCATAACATTAGAAGAGACCATAACTATAATGCTACAAAATTAAAGGAATTAAGAATGATTTATATTGATGAAACTTAGATTTATGATCCTTCTAAGGAACATAGTGCTAGAAAATTAGAACTAGGTCCAAGACAACGATCCTCGATAAGAGACTAACAACCTATGCCTTTACATCAACTTCAATCAACCTTTGAAGAAGGTTCATCAAGTGTTCCATTGATCACCTTGCAATCCATTCATGATATGTAAAGTGAGACTCTTATACAAATAAGTGACTTTCATGGAGATATCATGGAGTTGCATTAAGATGTAAGAAGGGTAGATAAAAGAGTTATGGGTATCCATATAAGAGTTAATACCATGTATCATTGGATGCAACTCGACCACTTGAGTGGTGATATCGAAGGACTTGATGCAGATGATATCGATGACGTTATGAATGAAGGCGACAACAATAATTAACTCTTTAATTCATATTGTTCATGAATATTTGTATTTTTATTTTTACGAACATCTTTTGTATTTTGTTTTCATGATTGTATTGATGATGAATTTGATGTTTCATACATTTTTGTGTGATGAATGATGAATTTAATGTTTTGAATGACTTTTTTGTTTTATGAATGATGTATTAGATAGTGATGATCTACCTATGCTAATTTGGATGAATCATTTTTTTAAGGGGGGCATATAACACAAATTATTTGAAAGATTCTCCCCCTTTATATTTAGAAAAAATATATATGTGCAAATTGCTTTATTTAGGGGGAGTTATTTTATTAAAGGGAGTGATATTTTAAAAAAATTTATGATTAAAACATAAATTTCATTTGGCATCAGATGTTTTTTAACCATCTTTTAGCATATGCTTTTCAGAACTTCACTTTTAATTGACATTAAAATTTTAAATAATAAAAATATATTCTAAGACAAATTATGGGGGTATTTTTTTCTAAATAGAAAAGGGGAGAGAATCTTTCAAACAAAAGAGAGAAAATTGTTTTTATAAAACATGTCTTATATAAAGGGGAAAAAGTTTATGTACCTTTTGCCTAATAACCAAAAAAAAAAAAAGAGGAAAGTTTTGAGATGCATACATTAATATACTTGACATGCTTTATTATATGAAGTTTGAGATGCATATATTGAACATGCTTTTATTATGTTTTATTATATGCTTATTGCATCAATGTTTTTGTCCTCATAAAAAAAAGAGATTATTAGCTTTATGACTACGATGATGATTTATTAAAGTTTTTCATGATGTTTTGATAATAACATAAACATTGAGTATTGATATTATTAATTAAGCAATATGTTATATGTCAATAATAAAACATTGATTTGATATAGTTTTGATGAATATATGATAAATCATTATGTATGCCATGAATTCTTTAAATGCCTTGCTATAATGCTTAAATTATTCAATAAATTTATGTCAATATGCTATATGAAAAATGTTTGTGTGCCACATGCATTAACGACAACCATATATGGACAAAAACATTATTAACATATAACTCATATCATTAACAATAACCAAATGAATTTAACAACATAAAAATATTTTAAAAACATTTTTAGATATTCATCTACAATATAATACCTAAATAAATTGTCCTAACATGATTCTTAAAAAGAAAAGTTGTTCCAACAAGAAAATAAAAAGTCTCAATCTTATATAAAAAAGAACATCTACTTAAACTAAAATTTAACATCGAGTATTGAAACATCTTCCACAATCTAAAAAGCTACAATTAGCCATCACCTCCATTTAATCGATAAATCATTTCACGGTGAATGGCTCAAATTAGTGATCAAACCACAGGTTATACTTGTAAATAAAGATGATAGTAATATTTCCATACTTGTTCTATTAGTTTAAGTTTTATATTTCCCTTATCATTATCAAAATCATCATATATGCATTAGACTTTTAGAATTTGTGAAAAGAGTGATGAGTATTTACATGTAATGAGAAACTTATAATTACATAATACATAGGTTATGTTTGATATGGATGATATTTTTGGAGGAAAAATGATGAAGGGATAAAATTTAAGGATGGAGTGATAAGGATGTAAAGAAAAAGGTAAAGGGATGAATTGTTAAAAATGTTTAGTGAGATTGAAAAAAAGTATAGATAAAAGTGGACTCAATAAAGATAAAATCAGTTTTAGAATTAAATAAAAAATTAAATTAAATATATTTGTGGTCTAAAATGGAATGAGATAAAAAAAAAAGAGAGAATATAATAGTATTAAATTAAATAAAAAAGAAAGGTAAAGGTATAAGATCCGAACCATATCCAAAAATTTTCTTTGAGGTTTAGTCTTCATGGAACATATCATGAAAATAAACTTATTCCTTAAATTATCATTTCATTTCAGGTTTGTGTCCTAGTAAAAGATGTGAAAAAATAATTTTTGTAAATACATAACTTCAAATTTATGATTTGTTTGAGACTTGATTAAGGGAAAAACTTAGTCCAGAAATTCTAGACGAAGAGGATATTTTTACATAAACACCTTTATCTATAGTTATAAGTTGGAAGAAAAAAATATTGTATATAGTTATATATACTTATAATTGTTTTCTATTCCTCATCAAATCTTATAAAATTTCACACATTTTAATAATTTTATAATTATTGTCGTCAAATTTACTATGCATTCATGCCCATAAAACAATGGAGTGTTATTAATTGATTTTTCATTAGTGATTACAACACTGTTTATTTATAAAAATTATGTTTGGATATGTTTAACTTTAAAAATATAAAATTAATAAAAAAGATTTAGTGTTTTTTAATAATTTTAATATAATAATGTAAAAAATAAAATAAATTATTTTAAAAATATATTTTTATATTTTTAAATAAAAAATACTCTTGAAACCAAATATTTTATCCAAAATAAAAAAAAAGTGGCCTCAGGTTTGTTGTGCCGTTAGGACCAAGCAAATAATAAATTAAGTGAAATTGCGGCTCATTCTGGAAAGTTCAGTATCATATAAAACAAGAGACATGGAACTAGTCCTTTATCT
>Ga0325400_1003057_pt1 | contig 14943 bp, 16 predicted proteins | sample PopdelMetagenome_2_FD_205662 | JGI IMG/M metagenome (GOLD analysis project Ga0325400, IMG submission 205662) | Populus deltoides microbial communities from Bellville, Georgia, United States - Xylem-PdKOR-R1 | ecosystem: Host-associated > Plants > Phyllosphere > Stem > Wood/Secondary xylem... | reverse complement strand
TACGTTTCCAGGTACTCTTTTTCGTAAGCCACTGACCCTTCATACAGGTAAGGGAAGTCACGAAAGACCGTAATCCGCAAGCGGGCCAAATCGTCAAAAACCGATTGAATTTCACGGCCCCTTCTGGTAACAAACGACAGAGTATCCATCTGGGGAGCACCTTTTATTCCGAAACCAGTTTGATCCAAAGGGGCAGGTTGTAGTAAGTCGTCACGCGGGCAATTCTGCCGTTCGATACCTCCAGAAAAGCCGCGGCTGGCAGGACATACTGCTGATTATGCGCTGCGGGCAGGCCCTCTTCTGCTTTTTTATAAGTACCATTAACCACAAACTCGACTGCCACCCGATCGGTATTGGGCTCTGTGAAGAACACCATCTCCGTCAGCGTTTCTTCGTAGGATTCGTCCATATGCTGAAGGAACTCCGTAAATTTTTCCAGGCCAACCCGGGCCTCTCCCTGGTTGGGTTCGTGGCGAATCTGAGGATGTACCAAAGCCAGCATACCCTGCCAGTCTCGCTGGTTGAAACAAGCATAATACTGTTTTACAGTCTCTAACGCAGTCATTTATGTAAGTAGTGGTTTTAAAACAGGTTCAAGTAAAACCGTTATTTCCTGGAACATCAAAAAAGATTGGCTCAGTTCCCACCCCCGCCAAGATAGCCTGAGACTTTGTTGACTAAGCGACCCGTTGTATGCCGGAGAAAGGACCTGGATTTTTAGAGCCAGTCGATTAGTTAAAACAAAAGATAAATGTGACTTGCTACAGGCCAGTCAGTCGAAAGTAGGCAATCCGTGCTGGAATGGACACTTCCGTATAGGCAAACTCTATATAAGGTTGGTTATCAAAGGATTAGAAAAAGAATCGGTACAATTAACTCTTTATAATTGGCATGAACATTAAATCTACCATTCACCACTGCGCTGCTCTGCTGGCTTTCGGTCTACTGGGAGCCGTTGGGGCGCTGGCGCAGAAACCCGCCTTGGGCGATGAGCGGCCGCTTGTCAGCTTCCGGTTAACCCATGATCAGGCAACCCAGCGTATTACAGCCTGGTATATTCCCTCCAGAACCAGTACGCACCGGTTAGTAACGGGACAGTTCAGCCTTATTACGCCCAACGGCTACACACCTGCCGAACCTGGTTCGAGCCAGGATGCCAAGCTGGAAATTACCAATATCAATGGCTCTTGGCAGGACTTTGTTATGGACAATGACCTGTTCATGACAAAAGGTTTTTCGCCAATGGCTTCGCTAGAGGGGTTGACTGTGCATCAGGTGGGTATGGCTCCTCAGGCGGTCGAAATAGGGGAGGTCAAAGCAGGTGTGCCTGTCCCCTTGTTTTCATTTCCGGCAACGGGAAAGGCGGGAAACGTACGGATTGTAGCCCGCGGTGAGCCGATTCAAAGGGATATTTTGAAGACATACGGTAGTAACATTAACAACGAACTGTCCGTACAAACGCCGGTAAAAGCATTTGTTAAGGCCGTTCAGCTTTACGCAACAAACGATACGCAGCAACAGGTTTCTTTTGTAGAGGCCAAGATTACTCAGCCAGACAGCATTAACCGTGTCGCATCAGCGGTGCAACAGGTCGGGATAGAAGATGTAATGGCTGAGCAGGACATTCTGGCGGCAACTCCCAATCCGGCAACGACGGAAATTACGCTGCAATACCGGCTGCTTAATGCCGGCAACGCGGGAATCGATTTGATTGATGGCCAGGGCCGACCGGTGCAAACACTCGTTGAACGGAAATACCACCGCATCGGGACTTACCGCACCCAGGTCACGTTGCAGTCAGTGGCGGCAGGTATGTATTTCTGCCTGTTAAAAGGCGAGCAGACGCAGAAGACGATTAAGCTCATGATTGTAAAGTAGTAGCACTCGTTGTTACCAGTAGAGCCGGGGTGAGTTCATCCCGGCTTTTTGTATTCGTGGTAGTGATTGCTGCATAAGCAGATAGTTAGTAAGTTTGTAGGCTACTCGCCTTTCGGCGGACCGCTGGAGGGAAGGCAATACCATGAACAACCAATTCAAACGGAATACACTAACCTACCTGGCCCGAACGCTGGTGGTGATTATACTGGCTGGCTGGCTGGGCGCGTGCGCATCCTCCAAAACCGCCAGTTCCAAAGCGACCTCGCCTAACTACAACACGTACGATGAGGATTTGACCACTGTACGTCCTAAATTCGAGTTACCTGCTTCAACGGTAAATAAGCCAGCTGGAACTGGTACGGTGCCTACTCCTGCGCCAGAGACCCGGCGGCCGTTGCCAATGGCGGAACCGCTGCATATCAACAAACAGCTGGACGCTGTACTGGATACCATCGCCCTTAAGAACCGGTCCATTCGGTATGCACAGGGGTATCGAATTCAGGTGTATGTCGGCGACGAACGGGGCGCTGCTGAACAGGCCAAACGCACAACGTATCAAAGTTTTCCCGAACTTAACCCTTACTTATCGTATCGGCAGCCTACCTATCGATTAAAGGTTGGTGATTTTATGCGTCGTATGGATGCCGAACGTTATTTATCTTTATTAAGACAACAATTTACATCGGCTATTCTGGTACCCGATAAAATAGACATCCGAAAGAGCCTTACCATAAAATAGAAAGGCTCACGGGGGAAGTTTTTCGTGTGTATTTTTGATAGCCGTCTTTCAAAATCTTACCTATAATCTATGAAAAAAGCGCTCATCACCGGGATTACCGGTCAGGACGGAGCTTACTTAACCGAACTGCTGCTGTCAAAAGGCTACGAAGTCCACGGCATCAAGCGTCGCAGCTCCCTCTTCAACACCCAACGCATCGACCACCTCTACGAAGACCCCCACGAGAACAACGTCCGCTTCCGGCTTCACTATGGGGACCTCTCCGACTCTACTAACATCATCCGCATCATCCAGGAAGTACAACCCGACGAGATCTACAACCTGGGCGCCATGTCCCACGTGCGGGTTAGCTTTGAAGAACCCGAATACACGGCTCAGGTAGACGGCATCGGGACGCTGCGCATCCTGGAAGCGGTTCGTCTGCTGGGTCTGACCAAGAAAACCAAGATCTATCAAGCTTCTACCTCTGAGCTTTACGGCGGGGTGCAGGGCCATGCCCAATCCGAGAACACGCCTTTCTACCCCCGTTCGCCCTATGCGGTGGCCAAGCTCTACGGCTACTGGATCACGGTCAACTACCGGGAAGCCTATGACATGTTTGCCGTTAACGGGATCCTCTTCAACCACGAGTCCCCCCTGCGGGGCGAGACGTTCGTGACCCGCAAGATCACCCGGGCGGTGGCCCGGATTGCGTTGGGTCTGCAGGACAAGGTGTTCATGGGCAACATGGACTCGTTGCGGGACTGGGGTCATGCCAAGGACTATGTGGAGGCCATGTGGCTGATTCTGCAGCAGGAGAAGCCCGAGGACTACGTGATTGCCACGGGGGTAACGACTTCGATTCGGGACTTCATCCGCATGGCGTTCGCCGAAGTGGGCGTCGAGCTGGAGTTCCGCGGGGAAGGCATCAACGAAGTAGCTGTTGTGGCTTCATCCAGTAATCCCCAGTTCCAACTGGCAGTAGGCCGGGAAGTGGTGGCCATCGATGAGCGTTATTTCCGGCCCACGGAAGTAGACCTGCTGTTGGGCGACCCGACCAAGGCGATGACCAAGCTCAACTGGAAGCCCAAGTATGATCTGGCGGCTCTGGTGAAGGAGATGGTAGCGGCCGATGTGGAGCTCTTCCAGCGGGATCAACTCCTGGAGCAAAGCGGTCACCGCGTCATGAACTACTACGAGTAGGAAGCTTAGATTTACTAATAACAAAAAGAGCCGGCTGTTTAGCCGGCTCTTTTTATTGTACTGAGTTAATTACGTTCCTTAAACAGGAACCGCGTAATAGTACATCCGGGAGCTATTTGGATACATACCAATCAGCATTAAACCTTCACCTTCTTTCGTGGTGGTCAGCGCCGTTTGGAGATCCTTTACCGTCCGAATGTTTTTACCATTCGCTTTGGTAATGATGAAACCTTCTTCGATGTCGGTTTCAGCCAATTTACCGTCAAAAATCCGTTTTACGCGAACGCCACCAGGAACATTCAGTCGCTTAGCATCGGTAGCCGATAAGTCTTCGAAGTCAGCGCCTAATGATTTCAGGTTAGCGGATGAAGAAGAAGCCGTTGACTCGTCGCGTTTGATAATGTCACGGCCACCGTTCCGGTTACGTAATTCAACTTTGTAGTCACGTATGTCACCGTTGCGGTTTACCGTTACCGTCAGAACATCACCTGGACGACGACGACCGATAATTTCGCGCATCTGGGCGTCAGAATCGATTTCCTGACCTTCCATTTTGGTGATAACGTCACCTTTTTTCAGACCAGCAGCAGCGGCTGAGCCACCCGTAACGGCATCCTGAACGTAGATACCGCGACCTACTTTAAGATTCAGTTCCTGGGCAGTCCGGCTGTCTAATTCGCGGGGCAGGATGCCAAGGTACCCGCGTTGTACGTTACCGTACTTTAACAGGTCAGCAGATACTTTTTTCACCAGCGAAACCGGTACGGCAAAGCCATACCCGCTGTAATAACCCGTTGCCGAAGCGATGGCGGAGTTAATACCAATCAGTTCACCACGCAGGTTTACAAGAGCGCCCCCTGAGTTACCCGGGTTAATGGCGGCATCAGTCTGGATGAAGGCTTCAACCGGCGTATCGGCTTTCTTGTCGTTTTGATTCACGTTTTGATCCAGGATACCAATCCGACGGCTTTTGGCACTAACGATACCAGCCGTAACCGTTGATTCCAGATCCAGCGGATAACCAACGGCCAGCACCCATTCGCCTAACTTTAGGGCGTCTGAATCACCCAGCGTAACGGCGGGTAGGTTTTTGGCGTTGATCTGAATAACCGCAAGGTCAGTTAAAGGGTCAGTACCGATTACTTTAGCTTTGAAGCTGCGCTTATCTGTCAGAATAACTTCTACTTCGTCAGCGTCCTGAACAACGTGGTTGTTGGTCACAATGTAACCGTCCTGACTGATAATAACGCCTGAGCCGGAAGCCTGACCGCGTTGCCGTTGCGGAGCACCACCGCGACCGCCTAGTTCATCACCGAAGAAGTCACGGAAAATATCAGGAATCTGTTGTTGACGTACTGTCCGGGTCACTACGGTTTTAATGTGCACAACCGACGGCGTGGCCGCTTCGGCAGCATAAGAAAAATCACCAGGGGCAGCAGAAGGCCCGGTCAGGGCGGCTAATTTGCCAAGCCGTGCTGGCATTGTGGAGGACTCATTAAAAATGACATCCCGCTGATTAAAGCCTAATAAGTTGTAAGCGGCTAGTGTGATAGCACTTGAGAAAAGAGCAATCAACACTAAAATTTTCCAATTGCTTTTCATAAATTAATTTAAAAGGGGTCGTTCACTGCTTTCGTTTCAATGTACCAGAATAACGAGAACTGTTCTCCTAAAATTCGCCGGTTTAAAGCTATTAACAATTTTTAACAGCTTGTGTTAACGAAACATTTAAGCATAAAAATAAGGGACTAAGCTATAATAAATAATCATTCGAGTATCATAGCTAGTCCCTTATTTATTCGGGTCAGATGGTGTTAGCCACCAATCTCAATTTGCCGGGCCGGCTTTACTTTAGCCTCCTGCCGCTTGGGTAGCTCAACTTTAAGAACTCCGTCGGTGTAGGAAGCCTGAATGTTATCCGCATCGATTGATGTTGGCAGGGTAAACGTCCGCTGGAATGTCGTGTAGCTAAACTCCCGGCGCATGTATTTTTCTTCCTGCTTGGCTTCGTTCGTTTCCTCCCTGGAAGCGGAAACGGTCAGGTTGTTATGATTTAGGTTTAACTTGAAATCTTCTTTTTTCAGGCCAGGAGCTGCCACTTCAATCCGGAAACCATCGCCGTGTTCTACCACGTTAACGGCTGGCGTAAAGGCAGCAAGGTTGTTTGACGAGAAAAGGTCGTCCAGACGATGGCCAAAGAAGTTCTCAATCAATGAAGGCAACTGGTTGTTTCTTGATAGCGTATTCATGGCTTTAATCGGTTGAAAATAGTGTTGAATTACTGAATGTAGTTGTCTAAAGTCAACTTCTGTACCAAAGCCATTTTTTACCGAATTAGTGACATCTTGTCTGTTTCTTCTTGATATTAGATTCTTGTTAGCGCCATAATGGCATCAATTGATTGCGTAGGGGTAGTAATTTCCTCGAAGGCTAAAACCAAGTAGACTTTTGTCGGTTGGAATCAGCTTTACAAAAGTGAGCTATTGGACTGCCTGATCGAATGAAATCAGAAATGCGCTAGCAAAGCGAGAAGAAGAAGGGACAGGGGCGTAAAAACAACAAGGCAACCCGTTGAGGTTGCCCTAAGTATAGCACTGAAGAACGACAGACTAAAAACAGGTCCGGCTTTACTTTAACTGTATCAGTTCACAGGCTTTTTCGGCTGCCGACTGCTCAGCTTTCTTTTTACTGAAACCATTGCCCTGGGCAAAGGGCTCGTCGTCAACGGTGACTTGGGCGATGAATTCCCGGAAGTGATTGTTTCCTTTCTCGGAAATAATCAGGAACTCTACCTTTTTACCTTCACGCTGCGCCCATTCGATCAGGCGGCTTTTGTAATTGGCGTTGTTATTAATCAGGGCATCCAGATCATAATGAGCCAGAAGTTCCTTAAGAATAAACCGCCGGGTAAACCCAAAGCCTTTGTCGAGATAGATCGCGCCAACCAGCGCTTCGAGCGCATCCCCGTACATGGACGTACGGGCGGGCAGAATCCCCCGGTTGCGGCTGCCATCGTACTCGATGAGATTATCTAACCCAATCTTACGGGCGATGCTGTTCAGGGTTTCGCGGTTAACGATGCGGGAGCGGATTTCGGTTAAAAAACCTTCGTCCTTGTAGGGGAACTTCTTGAACAGGAATTCGGCAATGACCATCCCTAAAACAGAGTCGCCCAAATACTCCAGTCGCTCATTGGATTCTTTGAACCCTTTGATGGCTGTTTCTTTGGACGCCGATGTATGCCTAAATGCCAGTTGATACAAACCCAGATTAGAAGGAGTTTCTCCGATGATATGTTCAACAGCGCGCTTAAATTTCCGGCGTTCGCTATTGCCCGACCGAAATCGGAAAAAACTGATAATTGGGTCGAAAACGTTGTTAGTTAAAGCAGCTTGCACGCTATTGCTTAAGACTCAAGTTTGCGAAATATCACGGAAAAGTTGTGACCCCCGAAACCGAACGTATTACTCAAGGCTACGTTAACGGGTCGCGACTGCGCTTCGTTAAACGTAAAGTTCAGATTCGGATTAAATTGCTCGTCGTCTGTAAAGTGATTAATCGTTGGTGGGACTAAGCTATGCTGCATGGCCATTAGACAGGCGATGGACTCAATGGCACCGGCGGCACCCAGCAGGTGTCCGGTCATTGATTTAGTCGAGCTAATGTTCAGCTTATAGGCATGATCACCAAAAACTTTCTCAATGGCTGTTGCTTCACTAACGTCGCCGAGAGGGGTAGAAGTTCCGTGAACGTTAATATAATCAACGTCTTGCGGTCCAATCCCGGCGTCATCAAGTGCATCCTTCATTACGTTCAACGCGCCCAGACCTTCGGGGTGGGGCGCCGTAATGTGGTATGCGTCCGAGGACATGCCCCCGCCGATGATTTCGGCGTAAATCTTGGCTCCGCGCGCCTTGGCGTGTTCGTATTCTTCGATAATCAGCGCCCCGGCACCTTCACCCAGCACAAAGCCGTCACGGTCTTTGTCGAAGGGACGGGATGCGGTTAAAGGTGAATCGTTGCGTTCAGAGAGCGCGCGGAGAGCGTTAAATCCGCCAACACCGGCTTCGGTAATGGCCGCTTCTGATCCACCGGTAATCGCAATGTTCAATCGCCCGAGCCGGATGTAATTAAACGCATCGATCATGGCGTTAGTCGCCGAAGCGCAAGCCGAAACGGTGACGTAATTAACCCCCCGGAACCCGTAACGAATCGACAACAGGCCAGAGGCACTGTCGGCGATCATTTTTGGAATAAAGAAAGGATTGTAACGGGGCGAACCATCGCCATTGACGTAGTTCTTTACTTCATCCTCGAAGGTTTTTAAACCTCCAATTCCCGAACCCCATATCACTCCGGCTTTATCCAGATCCAGGCTTTCGAGATCGAGGCCTGCATCCCGTACGGCTTCGTCAGCAACGACCAGTCCGTACTGGGCAAAGGGGTCCATTTTACGTGCCTCCTGGCGAGGAATGAACTGATTGATATCAAGTCCTTTGATTTCACAGGCAAACCGAGTACGAAACTTTTCAGCATTGAACTTGGTAATTGGACCGGCGCCACTTACACCGGCAGATAAACCTTCCCAAAATTCCTGTACAGTGTTACCAATCGGCGTAAGAGCGCCCAGACCTGTGATTACTACTCGTTTAAAAGGCATATTATAATGAACCGCAAAAAGAAAAGCTTATTTTACGTTCTCTTCCAGATACGTAATGGCCTGACCTACCGTGCCAATGTTTTCGGCCTGATCGTCTGGAATTGAGATGTTAAATTCTTTTTCAAACTCCATAATTAATTCAACCGTGTCGAGCGAATCGGCGCCCAGGTCGTTGGTGAAGCTCGCTTCCGGCGTAACTTCTGATTCCTCAACACCCAGTTTTTCAACAATGATTGCTTTTACTTTGTCTGCAATTTCTGACATTTCTATATTCGTTTGGCGTTAAAAAAACTGTGCAAAGAAAGAGATTTAAAACAGTATTGTCAAATAATTTTTTCTTTGCAGAAACGTTTGTAGGGGAACGTTTGTTTGCATAAACTGTCAGATTTACAGCGGGTTAGTGGCCGTATAAGGCTGTTGCTTAAGTGCCTGTTATCTAGTCTTTAAGGAAGGTCGGAATTCTATAGTATTGATTCAGTACCGGCAAATTTTCCCCAACTTTGTACTAAAATCACTGATATAACGAAGTAAATATCCTGTAATAACGTGAACATTCCTAAGTTAAAATTTACGGATTCCGGTCGCTTTTTTCTCATCGCCGGACCCTGCGCCATCGAAGGTCGGGACATGGCCCTGCGGATTGCCGAACGCCTTGTCGAGATCACTAACCGATTGCAGATACCCTATGTATTTAAGGGCTCATACCGGAAGGCAAACCGCACCAAACTGAATTCCTTTACGGGGATCGGGGATATCCCGGCGCTGGAAATTCTGGCCGAAGTGGGCCGGACCTTCGACGTGCCGACGCTGACCGATTTTCATGAGTCCGGCGAAGCGCAGATGGCCGCTCAGTACGTCGATGTGCTCCAGATTCCGGCGTTCCTCTGTCGCCAGACCGACATGCTGACGGCAGCCGCCGAGACGGGTAAGGTTGTCAACATCAAGAAAGGCCAGTTTATGTCGGGCGATTCAATGGCTTTTGCCGTGGAAAAAGTAAAGTCGGTCAACGCCGATGCGGAAGTCTTTCTGACCGATCGGGGCAACTCGTTTGGCTATGGCGACCTGATTGTTGATTACCGGAACCTGCCAGTCATGCAGGCGCATGGCGTACCGGTGGTGATGGATTGCACGCATTCGCTGCAGCAGCCCAACCAGTCCTCCGGGGTGACGGGCGGTAAGCCGGCCCTGATTGCGACCATTGCAAAAGCCGCCATTGCGGTTGGAGCCGACGGGCTATTCATCGAGACGCATCCGGACCCTTCACAAGCCAAATCGGATGGCGCCAACATGCTGCCACTCGATCAGCTGGAAGGACTGATGCAAACGTTACTGCGCATCCGGGAAGCGATTCAGCCCCGCGAATAAGCGAGATTTCAGGACAAACCTTTTCGTTTACGCTAAACGCCAGGCGCCGGCGCTTTCGGTCGGCCGGTAGACTCGTTAACGAATGAGCTGATCAGTCAGCACAGCAGGAAGAAAGTAGCTTTTGTTAGAGTAATGCCCTAGACAATAGACAGTTGGCAATCTTGCGGCTGTCTATTGTTTTTGTAGAAAGACGTAGAAAAATTATCTCTTTGAATAAATGTAAAGTGAAGGTTATTAGGAAGATGTAAAGACCCGCGCTTATAATTCCGTATATTTGCCATTCATTTAACACGAAGTCATTTTGCCGAGACTACTGGCTATTGATTACGGGAGCAAACGCACGGGACTGGCCGTAACGGACCCGCTTCAACTGATTGCAACCGCTCTGGAAACGGTTCCGACGTATCAACTGTTGGAGTATTTAAAGCGGTACGTCACTGCCGAACTCGTCGAAGCATTTGTGGTGGGGCTACCCCGGCGGCTGGACGGGACGGATACGGATAATACGCCCCGGGTGCAGGCCTTTGTGAAAAAGCTGGAGGCTGCCCTTCCCGAAATTCCGGTACACTGGCACGACGAGCGGTTTACTTCGGCGATGGCGTTGCAGGCCATGATTGCCAGTGGTACCAAAAAGAAAGATCGGCGCGAAAAAGGAAATATTGACAAGGTCAGCGCCGTGATCATTTTGCAGTCATACATGGATAGTAAAAAATAGTTGTCGGGTAAGTGAGTCGCCCGGCAACGCACGATTAACGATTATGATTTACCCAATAGTAGCCTACGGTGATCCCATTCTTCGGAAGCGGGCGCAGGATATAGAAAAAGGCAGCCTCGACGTGAAGCAACTGAGCGAAGACATGTTCGAGACGATGTATAAAGCGTCGGGCGTTGGTCTGGCCGCTCCGCAGATCGGTAAAAGCATCCGCCTGTTTGTGGTCGACGGAACGCCGATGAACGAAGGCGAAGAGGAAGAGGACAAAGAACCCGGCCTGGAAGGATTTAAAAAGGTGTTCATCAATCCCCTGGTGCTGGAAGAAGACGGTGATGAGTGGGGCTTTGAAGAAGGTTGTCTGAGCATTCCCGGTATCCGATCGGAGGTGTTTCGGCCCGAGTTTGTTAAAATCCGCTATTTTGACACGGACTGGAACGAGCATGTGGAAGAATACGAAGGAACAGCCGCCCGCATTATTCAGCACGAATACGATCACCTGGAAGGAAAGCTGTTCATCGACTACATGCCGACGCTGAAACGTCAGTTGCTGAAGAAACGACTGGCTAACATCACGAAGGGTGACGTCAAGGCGGATTATAAAATGAAGTTTCCGAAATAGTGCTTCGCCTTACGCTGATTCAGGCCGATCTCCACTGGGAGAACCCCGTCGCTAACCGGGCGATGCTGGAAGAGACGATTTTCAGCCTGCCCGAGCCGACGGATCTGATTGTGTTGCCGGAGATGTTCACGACGGGTTTCTCCATGAATGCTTCGGCGCTGGCGGAGCCCATGAACCTGACCACCTTCCGCTGGCTGAAACAAATGGCCGTGCAGACCGGTGCCGTTGTGACGGGAAGTTATATCGTGAAGGAAGGGCGCGAATATTACAACCGGCTGGTTTGGATGGAACCCGACGGGGCGTTTGACACCTACGACAAACGGCACCTGTTCCGAATGGCGGAAGAGGATAAAACGTACACGCCGGGCGCCCGGCGGCTGGTGAAGTCGTGGAAGGGCTGGAATATATGTCCGCTCATCTGTTATGACCTGCGCTTCCCGGTCTGGAGCCGCAATCGGCCGGCCGACGTGTCGGACACGGATCACCGCCTGGAATACGACTTACTGCTTTATATCGCTAATTGGCCTACTCCCCGGCGCACCGCCTGGAATACGCTGTTGCAGGCGCGGGCCATCGAAAACTTGAGCTACGTTGTCGGGGTCAACCGGGTTGGTGAAGACGGCAAGGGATTTCCTTACAGTGGCGAGTCGGCCATCATTGACCCGAAAGGGGAGGTGCTGTTCCGGCAGGCCGATACCGAAGCCGTTTGTCAAATGACGCTGTCTCTGGATGACCTGCGTGCTTACCGCGCGCGTTTTCCGGCCGACCAGGACGCGGATAGCTTCCAGATTTTATAATTTGCAAGCCAGCGCAACGTTTATTGAAAATAATACCGGTAATTGACCGCATTCGGTTGAAAGTTAGTAATTTTGTGTTGGGTACACCGCCCCGTTTTACCAAAAACAGTTCCAACGTACTATGTCTGCAATTGTAGAAACCAGCCTGTTAGCCGATCGGATTAACGCACTTGAGGAGTCCTCAACGCTGGCGATGACGAAAAAAGCGCGTGAATTGGCCGCGCAGGGCCACAAAGTAATCAGCCTCAGCGTAGGAGAGCCTGATTTTAAAACACCCAAGCACATTTGCGAAGCCGCTAAACAAGCCATTGATGAAGGGTATCATGGCTACTCGCCGGTGGCTGGTTATGCCGATCTCCGGAAAGCGATTGCAGACAAGTTCAAGCGGGAAAACAATATCGACTGGAAAGCCGAAAATATCGTGGTTTCCAACGGCGCCAAGCACTCACTGGCAAACGTCATTCAGGTACTGGTAAACCCCGGCGATGAAGTGGTTATTTTCGCGCCGTACTGGGTAAGCTACTCCGAAATGGTGAAGCTGGCCGAAGGCAAGTCGGTTGTTGTTGAAGGAACGTTCGAAAATGACTTTAAAGTAACGCCGGAGCAGTTTGAAGCGGCCATCACCAACCGCACGAAGGTTGTGATGTTTGCTTCCCCCAACAACCCGACGGGCTCTGTATACAGCGAAGAAGAACTGCGGGCCATCGCCGAGGTCGTAGCACGGCATGAAAACGTGTTCGTGGTTGCCGACGAAATTTACGAACACATCAACTTCACGGATAAAGGCCATTTCAGCATTGGCTCTGTTCCGGCTATCAAAGACCGGGTAATTACGGTTAATGGCGTTGCCAAGGGCTTTGCCATGACGGGCTGGCGCATTGGCTACATTGGTGCCGCTAAATGGATTGCCGATGGCGTTGAGAAATTGCAGGGTCAGGTTACGTCCGGAGCCAATTCCATCGCCCAGCGCGCTACCCTGGCTGCCCTGACGGGCCCGATGGAAGCGACCTTTGAGATGACCGAAGCCTACCAACGGCGCCGGGATCTGGTTGTGAAGCTGCTGAGAGAAGTCCCCGGCTTTAAAGTCAACGTACCGGAAGGCGCCTTCTACGCGTTCCCCGACATCAGCTACTATTATGGCAAATCGGACGGTACGACGACCATCAAGGATTCGGATGATTTCGCGCTATGGCTGCTGAATGAAGCCTTCGTGGCAACGGTAGCCGGCTCTGGCTTCGGCGCGCCGAACGGATTGCGGATTTCAACGGCGGCCTCCGACGAGTCGCTGACTGAAGCCGTCGAACGGATCAAAACAGCGGTTGCAAAACTGAAGTAAGTATAAACGCATTGGTTGTGGGCCCGCCTTGCTTTACGTAGGGCGGGTTTTTTTATGCCTCCATTCCAACGGTTGGCGAAGTAGATTGGTCATGTAGAAGAACAAACACTAAACCTATCTATGAAAAACACCTGGTTATTTATTGGATTCTTTGTCATGCTGCTCTGGTCCTGCGACCAATTCGACAAAGAATCAGGTAACGTTCGCCCCCAGCTGGTGAAAAAATGGAAGCAGACGGCTTACCTCTCTGATCCTGGCGATGGGTCAGGCACCTGGCAGCCGACCCCGGCCGATCAGCCGGTATCCCTGGAGTTTACGGCCGACGGTAAGATTTTGCGCGATGGCCAGCAAACGAACACCTACTCCGTATCCGGCGACACGATTCTGCTCGATCAGCCAACCAACGGCTACCAGAGACGGTGGCTCATTCAGGAATTGACTACTAAGCAGTTGCAAATCAGTCTGATGTGCATTGAAGCCTGCGGAGAACGGTACGTTCCGGCGGATAAATAAGGGGCCGTATGCCGGCAAGAGGCTCCTGAATGGTTTGGCGACCGGGTTCAGAAATCGGCCGGGTTTTTGTTTCTTTGCGATTCAATAACCGATTGATGTATGACGACGCCGGTCGCTGATAAAACCATTGACGAGATATTTACCGCTTTCGATACGCTTCGGGTACTGATCGTCGGTGATGTAATGCTGGATTCCTATGTTTGGGGTAAAGTTGAGCGGATCTCCCCGGAAGCGCCCGTGCCGGTGGTCACGGTTCAACGGCGTGAGTTGCGTCTGGGCGGTGCTGGCAATGTGCTGTTAAATGTGCAGGCGCTGGGTGCCGAAGCGATCATCTGTTCCGTGATTGGTACGGATGGCCCGGGCGACCTGCTCGAGGGTCAGCTTTGCGAACGGGGCCTGAACTGTGAAGGACTGATCCGCAGCGACTCACGAATTACGACCATTAAAGAACGGATTATTGCCGGTTCGCAGCAGGTGGTCCGGGTGGATACCGAAACGGATAAACTCATTACGGAAGCGGAGCGGGAACACTTGATTGCCAAGGCCAAAGAGCTGATTCCTACCTGTCACGTCCTGATATTTGAAGATTACGATAAAGGCGTTCTGAGCAAAGAAGCCATTGATGAGATCACGTCATTCGCCAACGAAAAGGGCGTTCCGACGGTGGTTGATCCAAAAAAGCGCAATTTCCTCTCTTACCAGCATACGACGCTTTTCAAACCCAATCTGAAAGAGTTGAAAGAAGGTTTGAAAGTAGACTTCGACGTGGACGAACGCGACGAATTCGAAGCGGCCGTTGATGTCCTGAAGCAGCAGTTGAACCTCGGTGGGGCTTTGATCACCTTATCCGAGCGGGGCGTTTACATTGATTTTGATAATCAGAAACATCAGTTACCGGCGCATATCCGGAAAATTGCCGACGTATCGGGCGCGGGGGATACGGTGATCAGCATTGCCGCCTGTTGCGTAGCGCTGAACCTGTCGCCAAGGCTGATTGCCGGGTTGTCTAACCTGGGTGGCGGACTGGTCTGTGAATCGGTCGGTGTAGTACCGATTGACAAGCAGCGGCTTAAAGCAGAAGCTATCAAGGAAAAGTTAGTGTAATATGGCCGTACAGCCGGGGGTGATCTGGACGAACCCTG
>Ga0325400_1003055_pt1 | contig 14944 bp, 7 predicted proteins | sample PopdelMetagenome_2_FD_205662 | JGI IMG/M metagenome (GOLD analysis project Ga0325400, IMG submission 205662) | Populus deltoides microbial communities from Bellville, Georgia, United States - Xylem-PdKOR-R1 | ecosystem: Host-associated > Plants > Phyllosphere > Stem > Wood/Secondary xylem... | reverse complement strand
ACTTTTGTATTTTACAAAGGAGAAGAGAGAGAAAAAAAGATAGGAAAAGAAAAAAGTTAATCAGAGCACATTGTCAGTTATCCACCAACATGCACCCCACCACCAACAAGCCCTTGACATGCAACTTCTAAAGCCACCGTAAAAGGTAGTGTTTGGCGGGCAGAGGAGCCTGCAAGTGCTGCTTGAAAGACATAATAAAATGATGAAAACACCATTATAAGCAAGTTAAAGGAAATAAAATACAAGGGTAGTTAGGTAATTATATTGTAAAAAAGAATGAAAAATAAAAAAAAACCCTTTGCCTCCAATTAATTTTTTTATTTAAAGGGTAAATTAGTCATTATGTTGTTCAACAAAAATATAAAGAAACCGACTTACCTCCATTTAATTTTGTTATGCCAATTTAAATAAAGTGAAATGATCATTTTATCCTTCAATTTTCTGTTCTTTGACTTGCACCGTGAAGGATAAAAATATCATTATACTGTAACAATTCATAATACAATAATTCTTGCTCCACAATGAATCACCGAACACCTTTAGCTTTTTTTATAATTTCTTATAGCTAAAACCAATTATTAACTATTTTTTTGAATTAAAGTGTAATTAATTATTTTTTTAATAGCTTGTATATTAATTGATGCTATATTTTTTTAATTTTAAAAACATATTCATCACATTGATCTAATATATTCAGAAAATTAATTTCAAAACTTAAACAAGATAAAATTAATTTTTTTAACCATCCAATATATTTTTTAGGATTGCAATTATACATATAATATACATGGGAATTTATGATCTAAAATTAAAGAAATAAAAAAAAATTAGGGGATATTATGGAGGAGAATGAGATCATGTGCAACTTATAACTAGCTAAACAAAACCGAACCAAAATCAGTTCAAACCGACCAGTTTCAGTTTGGTTCGGTTCGGTTAATTGAAGGAAAAAACTGGAAAAAACCAGTTTAATTTTTTTGGCTTTTTTTGGGCTTTTTTGTGACTTTTGATGGGGTCATTTAAAAGCTTGTAATTGATATAAAAAACCTATATCTATTATTTAACTTTTCTTTACCAGAATTCATCTCAAATGACAGGAGAAATATCTTTTAATTTGCACCCAGTGGTTTTCTCAAACCAATCAACTCTAATCAAAATCCAAAATAAAATTATATAGGAAATAACATGAAAAATGATTAAGACCTTGAAAACAATGGGCTTACACCAATAAAACAATGCCTCTGATAAAATTTAAAAAATACAATCTGCAGGAGTCTCTTGAAATTGAAATAAAACACATCAACTGTTTGTGTCCCAGTACCAACAAAAACAAAAGAAAAGGAAAGATGCTGCTATTTTAGTATTATTGTTAACCATATGCCTTTAACATTTTATTGCTTATATTTTCTCAGAAACAAAGTGAGAAGAAACTGTGGAGAAAAAAACCAACTCTTAAGGCGCGTAAGCATGGACATTAAAACTGCATTTAGCTCTCTTGAATAGTTCACCTGAAAAGTTTAACAAAATAGGTTAATATAAACTGATAAAAACTAAAGGAAGAAAAAAAAAGAAGAAAAACCAATTTAGAAAAGAGAATAGGAAGCATCAAATTTCTCATCCAACTTGGAGAGACAAAGAACTTGAATGAGCGACTACTAGTTTTGATATAGAGACAGAAAGATCGGGAGATGAAGATTTGATTGAGAGATTGAACAAGAGGGAGTGGGGGGGGCTGGGTTTGCTAGAGTTAGAAGAAGAAACTAAAAAGTAGATCTGTAGATAAGAGAGATGAAGATTTGATCGAGAGATTGAACAAGAGGGAAAGGGCGGTGACTGGGTTTGCTAGGGTTAGAAGAAGAAACTAAAAAGTAGATCTGTAGATGAGAGAAATGAAGATTTGATCGAGAGATTAAACAAGAGAGGGGGGCAGCGATTGAGTTTGTTATTGTTAGGGTTAGAAAAAGAAACTAAAAAATAGATTTGTAAATGGGAGAGAATAGAGATGAAGATTTGATTGAGAGATTGAACAAAAGGGAGTGTGGGGGGAAGAGGGGCGGTTGGGTTTGCTAGGTTAGAAGAAGAGACTAAAAAGTAGATCTGTAGATGGGTTTGGAAGTATAACACCTCATCCCACTAGCAAGATATTGTCCGCTTTGGCTCACAGGCCTTACAGATTTGTTCTTCCCAGATACACATGGCCCTAAAACATGTCTTAATAGTCAAGGTGAGCATGCTCATATAAGGTCATCCCCCAACTCCTCACCCGCCGATGTGGGATATTACAATCCACCCCCTTTAAGGAGCCCGACGACCCCGTAGACACCATCGGACAGCTAGTGAGCCAGGCTCTGATACCAAATGTAACACCCCACCCCACTAATAAGATATTGTTCGTTTTGGCCCACGAGCCTTACAGATTTGTTCTTGGCAGCCACGTATGGTCCCAAAATGCGTCTTACTAATCAAGATGAGCATGCTCATATAAGGCCCTCACTCAAGTCCTCACTCGCCGATGTAGGATATTACAGGAAGTTATTTATAGTACCAGTTTTTTTTATTTGAACCAGTTCGATTCAGTTTCAGCCTTTTAAAATCGAAACTCAACTGAACCAAATTGTTTTTTAATTTTTCTAACCAGTTTAATCAAGTTTTTTCACGGTTCGGTTTTTTTGGTTATTTTTTTTCCGGTTATCTCGGTTTAATCAGTTTTTTGGTTTTTTTTTCTCACCCTTAATTAGAGGTAGTATAGTCTTTTTATAGGGATTCATTAGGCATTACCATATTCATGAGGGATAAATAGGTTTTTTTTTTGTATTTTTTATGAATAGTAAAATGTCTACAATACCTTTATTCTCAATTTTGTTTTAAAAAAACTGATTTCATGGGTGTTTTTGTATTTTCAATTTTTTAAAATACAATAAAATGATATAAATATCCTTAAAAGTTGAGTTTTCTTTGGCTTGCATTCAGTGGCATTTTATTTTTAGGTTGGCTTAGGAGAAATTTTATAATCTAATTAACATAAACAATATTTAAAAAAAGTGGTTGACATGTTGGTGGCCTTAATGCTATTCAGGTGGTGCGTGCTTGGTTATTCGTTTACTAAACATTGTTTTTCATGACAACATTTGAATTGTCTTAGCGTCCTCTCTGCTATGAGGTGACACATGTGGCTAACAACCATTCGGTTTGACACTAATGCTGTTTTTTTTCTTTATTATTATTTTTATTTGGAATAATTTTGATTTTTTAAAAAAATTTCATAATTTTTCTTTTGATTACTATTTTTTTGAATTGATATAAATTTTTAAATTAATTTTTTTTGTTACAATTTCACCATCCTTAAGTTTTTTCCTATCATACTTGATTCCTATTCTTTTTAATTTTTTTTTTTACTTTGGCTATATATTTTTTAAAAATTGATTTGTTTTGGTTAATCTTTCAGCATTAAATTGTTTGGAATTGAGTTTTATAGGATTTCACGAGTTGTAAATTTTAGAGATGAACTCAAGTTTAAGAGGTTAACCTGAGTTTGCATAATTTTTTTTTAAACTCATGTTTTTTTTTTCATTTTTATCCTTTAGCATTTATTTTATTGGAGATTGAGCCCTATTAATTTCTTTTTATGGTTTTTTTGTTGATTTTAAAAATAACCCAGATTATCTAAAGTCTTTTTATTTATTGTTATTTTTTTAATTTAGCTTTTTTTTAGAGATATCTTGTTTTTTAATTAAATTAAGTTAATTGATTAAGTGTTTGTTTGATATTGTGGTAGTGGTTGTTTTTTAAAGTGTTTTTCGCTTATAAATACATAAAAACAATGTTTTTTTTTTAAATTATTCTTGACATTAACATATCAAAAAAATATTGAAAAACTAAAAAAATAATTAATTTGAAGCAAAGAAAAAAAATTAAATTTTTAAAAAACATTTTTGAAACGTAAAAACAAATAGGCTCTATGTAAGCGTGAAATGCTCACTTCATGATATTTAAAAAAAATAAAAAATACTTTTATCGGACAGACATCGTTCTATTGGCATGAACAATTATTTGATTAAATAAAATATTTATTCAAAGAAATAAAATAATTTAACACCACTTGATTCTTGTCCAACAAGTTGAAATATTTTGAATTATATCTATTTTTTAGTTTTTTAAATTTAAATTTAAATTTTATTTATTACTAATATTTTTTATATATTTATTGGCATGAATTATCAAGTTATTGAATTAGATGTATGTATAAATTTTTTAATTTTTTATTAAAAACTTTTTTTTATGACAAAAGAAACACATTAAAAAAATCTATATATTTATTTTTTTAACTGAAAAACAAAATTGTTCGAACCCGTGGCCGTGACCGGTAAAATAGCTAGGTTGACGTACTTTTGCTTTGATTGTAGCATGATGCAGGGGGACATAGAAACATCATCCATGACATCACTGTTGCCAGCTGTACAAAATTGGTCTCACCGACAGCACTTAATTTTGTCACTCGTGAATTCAACATTGACAGATGTATATAGTTAAGGTGATGTTTTCTGGCAGCAGTTATTTTTAAAATGTATTTATTTAAAAATATATTAAAAGATATATTTTTTATTTTTTTATATTAATATATTAAAATAACATAAAAATAAAATAATTTTAAACAATTATTTTAAAAGTTTGTGCAGTTTAGCAGCACTCAAGATGTACAGAGTGTATGAAAACGGAAGCCAACCCTGTTTTTAAAAAAAATAATTTTTTTTTGTTAAAATTTAATTTTTTTATATTTTGAATCGTTTAGATAATTAATTTTTAATATATTTTAATATTTTGTTAAAATTATTTCAATATATTTTCAAGTAAAAATACTTTTAAAATACATATGCACCAGTATAATAAAACACACATTAAAATTCTAATTACAATCCATTCATATTCTATTTAAAAATTTAAAATTTTAGCTAGTCTACTTCATGCATGAAAGCATTAAATACCTACAAAGTAAAACCACGACTGCATATTTGTTTAAAAATATGGTAAAAAGTGCATTTTAAAATAATTTTTATTTTAAAATAATATATTTTTTAAAATTTATTTTTAATTTGAATTTATTTAAAAAAAATACCAAAAAAAACTTTTAAACAAAAAAATTCAAATCTTAGAACTAATAATTTAACGTCCCTGCAAACACCGCTGGCAACAATTTTCAAAACCGTACTCACTCTCTCAAAAAATTCAAAATTCCACAGTGGCGCAACCGCAATTACACCAACATGAGAATGGCATTTTTGGAATACCAAGCTATAAATACAAAAATAAAAATCCACTCGACGTCCATCTTTCTCTCTCCAACACACATTCACTGTATCGTGTCTGGCGGGTTTCACAGTTAAAAGCAGACAAAAGAAAATAAGGTACTGGTTCACTCTGTCTCTCTCTTTGGATCCTCAAATCTAGGGTTCCTTTTGATCTGCTAACATCTTCATGTAACTATTTACTTTAATCAAGCTTCCACTCCTTCATTTCAGCTTCTAAACCAAGCTTGCTTCTCTGGTCTCTATTTTTTATTTTTTAAGGGTAAAAATTGAAGCTTTTGACTTAATCTGTGTTTTTAGTTTTTTCTTTGGGTTCCTTGGTTGGTTTTAAAAGTGGGTTTTAGGTTTGTTAAGTAAAGTTGTTTGCTTTTCGTGTTTTTTTGTTTGGTAATTTAATTGATAATGGTCTTGTTTTAGGGTAAAAATTCAAGCTTTTAGTTAGCTTGTGTTCATATTTTTTTTCACTTCTTTTGACTGGATTCTTGGATTGAATGTGGGTTTTGGGTTTTGATTTTGGTTGGTTAAAGTTGTTTTATTTTTAATTTTTTTAAAAGGTAATTTAGTTAATGTTATGGCTAGATTTGGGGCGTGGTATTGGTTATGTATGAGCTAGTTACTGGTTTTAAAGACTTGAATTAAGGGTTTGGCCTGGACTTCTTGTATTTATTTCCTTTTTTGGGCTAAAGTGCTGTTTGGTTTTGAGAAATGTTGCGGAAAAAGGAAACTTTGTTGTATTTGCTTGTTGGTTGTTATGACTTGTTTTATTTGTTCTTTTTCTGGGTCAATGTGGTTTTGGTTTTTTTGATGTGCTGTGTTGTTAGAGTTTTTGCCCTGAGATAGTTGAAAATAATTCATTGAGATAGTCACAAAATCTAAGCGATTTTTAGTTTGTTCTGTTATAAAGTTGGTTGTCTGCTTTTCCATAGCATAGAAGTGATGGGAATTAAATGATTGTGCTTGGTTCTGTTAACAGATACTAGGAATTGAATACCCAGTTGGAATTGTTTAGAATGTTTGTCTGGAATTGCTTTTTTAGAGAAGTGGTTTCTAATCATTTTTCTCAAAAATAACCATTTTACCGGGAATGAAGAAAAGAGGCATGTTCTTTTTTAAGAATTCGTTCACAAAACAATGATTGAAATGAGTTAATTGCAAGTTTTTCACTTAAGTACTGTGGGTTTTGCTTGATAAATACTGCTGGCAACCATTTTTTCTTCATTATCTGGATTAAAAAAGATGAGTTTTTCATTTGGGAGGGGTGGGGGTTTAAAAGATGTGAAATACTGCTGGCAACCATTTTTTCTTCATTATCTGGATTAAAAAAGATGAGTTTTTCATTTGGGAGGGGTGGGGGTTTAAAAGATGTGCTTCTTTAGAAGTAATACTGGTGGCAGTTATTACTTCTTTCAATAAATGTTATACATGGTTACCTCACAGACTTCTCTTTAGTGTTGGAATTTATCGTAGTCAACTTTGAAATAGAACATGTGCAGAATCAATGGGGTTGGTTTATCCTGTCACACTGGGCTTTGTGAGTTGATAGGATTGCTTGCTGATGCTCTTCACTTAAATTTAATACTGGTTTGTTTCGTGCCGCAATGGCTTTATTTTATACACTTGGACTTTGATCTAATTCTGTTACCTTTTCCTCTGATCCAGCTTTCTCCTCCTTATATTTCCATATATACTTTCTAACAAGTATGTAGCTTGTGTGACATCTCATCAGGATTTGCAAGATGGAAAGCCTGCGCAGCTTCTGGCAACTGGGTGATGAGCTTCGAGGACAATCAAAAGTCTCAGAGGATCATAAGTGGTTGGTGGCTGCGTCTAAATTGGCTGAGCAAACTCAGGCAAAGGGTGAGCGTATGAATAACCTGGACCTTTCAAAGGGCCTTCCAGAAATGCGGCCAAGGGATAAGCTTGGGTTCCAAGAAAATAAATTTGAAAGTTTCAATTTCAACATGATGAACTTGGATTCCAAGATGACAGAAAATGTGAACAAAAGTTCCTTAAGGAACAGTGCTTACAACATGAATGCAGTGTACCGGAAAAACAACATGAACAGCATTGGAGATCTGACTGGTAGCAAGTACAGTGGCAACAGCCTTATTAGCAAAGAGGCCAGTAACCACAGCAATATTAATATTAACAACGACAACAACAATGCAGTTGACAAAAGGTTTAAGACCTTGCCTGCCACAGAGATGCTCCCAAGGAATGAGGTGCTTGGAGGATACATCTTTGTCTGTAACAATGACACCATGCAGGAAGATTTGAAGCGTCAGCTTTTTGGTAATTTCTTACACCCCCCCCCCCCCTGGGGTTTTCTTGCTAGTTTTCCCTTGATGCTTTAAGTAACTTAAAATTGTTTGATGGCCACAATTCATGCAATATCTTTTCTTATATTGGGAAGTATGAATGCAAATTTTCCTCTAGGTCAAAAGATTGAAATGGAAAACCATTATATATGTCACAAGTCTTCACTAGGAGAGTTTTTTTTTTGTTCAAGTCTGACAATGGGATTCCAATCGATGATCATTAAAAAAATGACTGTTTTCAAGCTCTAAAGCTTTCTATTCAACTCTATGAATACTAGTGTCCATATCATCTTGAGGTATGTCATTTTTAACAATATTAACAAAGTCTTACCTAATGGTTGTTGCACATTGATAGGTTTACCACCAAGATATAGGGATTCTGTCCGGGCAATAACACCCGGCTTACCTCTCTTCCTCTATAATTACACCACTCACCAGCTGCATGGCATTTTTGAGGTATGTTCTCATACTTTTATCCATTTAATTTGCTATGGTTTTCTCTATGATGCTTTACACTATCAAGAGTGTTCCAAGTCTGATCTGGGTGTTCCTTTTTGCCTTGCCTGTTTGTTTGATAGCCTCTTTGAATCCAGTATTAGTCATCTCTGCATTTATTGCGGTGAAATGGCCAAAGTGTGCTGCACTGATTATTTTACTAATACCGAGAACTTATGTTTCCCAAATTGGTCGTATACAGGCAGCAAGTTTTGGGGGATCCAACATTGACCCAACTGCGTGGGAAGACAAAAAGTGTAAAGGAGAGTCGAGGTTTCCTGCCCAGGTAAAAATTGGATTCCTGATATGGATTTTGAATAACTTAGTTGATTTATCTGGAATCCTCTTTGTTTCATTTCCTTTTTCTTTTATTTAATTTCCTTTTGGGTGATTAATAAATAGGTGAGGACCCGAATTAGAAAACTCTACAAGGCATTGGATGAAGATGCTTTTAGGCCAGTTTTGCATCATTATGACGGTCCCAAATTTCGCCTTGAGCTCTCAGTTCCTGAGGTATGATCAACAGTTAAAACTTTGCTGTCTTTGTCCTCTAACCTCTGCTTGAATGTTTCTTTTGACACAAATTGATTTCAGTTCTCCAATGCTCATGAATTCTATTATGATGTTTTGCAGACTCTGGATCTATTAGACCTTTGTGAACAAGCAGGCTCTCCGGCTTAAGCAAACTTCCATAATATGGAACTGATGTTAGGCTTTGTGGTGAATGTCAGCTTCTGCTTTTCACAGATTTCCCATAGAGCGCAAGCTTGGGGGTTGAAGTCTGGCTGGGTGAAATCTTCTCGGGAAAGGCATGGATGACATGTGAACCTGCTGAATAAATACATTTGTCTTGTGAAGATGGTTGTTTAGCATGGGCGTTGTGTTTATTATTACTATAACACTATAGACAGACTTGAAGTTGTAAAAGAGAACGATAGCTTTTATTGTAATGGTAAAACAGAAGGAGACAACCTTGATGGGTCTTCATTTTCTGTATGTAAACCGAGTGTATGACAGTTGCCTTGTGTGTTGTCCAGCATCTATGTGGAGTTCTTATAAACTTATTAGATGTTCGAATCCTCCTATAGGTCTTTGTTACTCCTTGGCAAATGCAGAATATAACTGAACCACCTTACATATAAATTTTTCACGCCCTGCTATGTGGTGTTATGTTGATGGTGGGTGTCATGGTGTGAGATAAAAGTGTAGTCCTAGAGTCTCAAGAGTAAAAACGTAACTTGTCTGGCCATCGGCTCTTAGTTGCAGCATGAGGGTGCCTGCTGCAGTTGACCTCCGGAATTTTAAGCTTTCTTTTTAGATTATCATGGGTATCCGATCTCGACTCCACGAGTCATGATACTGAACGGGTCTGGGTTGGTGACATGATAGAAAAACTTAGAATTGAATTAGGCACATATCCAACTCCAGATATTGAATTCCAAATCTTCCTAGCCAAATAGTTTCATTTTGAAAATGGCAGCACAGTATGGCACACAAAAATAACAGAATAGTCGACGTGCAAATATTTATATTGTCAAACATCACAACTACAGAGTAATCTTCGGATCCTATGGTTAAAAGCTATAAGATGATGAGCCTTCATTCAAGCCTGAAGCACAAATTGATATCCCATTCCCTTCGTTTTGCAAAATGCATAGTAAATCTTAGCTGCCTCCACTTTTCAAGAGACCTCGACAAAACAATGATAAACAAAGCTTCCATCCCATTCATCAACTTCAGCTTTCCTACTACTACATAATTTAGGAAATTGGACTGGCGTATCAAACAGCGGCCTGAACGAGAAAAGAACGGATTCTTTGCAGCAGCTCAGCCTTTACAGAATCAGGAATTGAGACTGCAGGTATAAAGGAACAAAATTTTCAGACTTGATAAAGAAGATATAAACCAAGAGGTAAAAAAGAAATTGATAAAGATGATATAAACCAAGAGGTAAAAAAGAAAAATGAACTAAAACTGTGAAATTCCTAACTGAACTGGGAAAAACAATTCATCAGCACAAAATGTAAGGTGCATTGAACCATAATGAACATGTAGACATGAAAATCAAGTCAAGGCAATCGAATTCCTTTTCAAATTCCAAGCAGTTGCCAAAATTTACATCTGAACTCCAGTAACTATCAGATGAACAAATAAATTATCCAGAGCAGACAACAGAAGATAAACTTCAGAAACAGAAGATCCCACCTCTGCCCTTGGGTGTAATTACATGTACAAGGTCATCCACAGTAACATTGTTCCTTCCTTTCTTCTTTATAAATGCCCTACAACACAATGACATCGAGAGAGATTTAGAATGGAGAAAATGATGCCAAACAATATTGCAAGGAAAAGAGGCCAAACTGTCCATTAATATGGCAAGAAAATGGGCCAGGAAAAAAATTGCGGCTGCCAAAAAGTCTAAACAGGCCTAAAAAGTAAGGATTCTAATACAATCTCGTACAGCTAAAGAAAGCATATCTTTCATAATCCCTTCTCTTGTCATGCACTTCCAAAATTCATGGAGGGAGGCGTGTGAGCACAAATTTCCTGAAACAGAGCTCCATTCAATCAACCAAAAACTAGCTGCATCACTATCCAAAGCATTTCCTTGAGGAAGTTTCCATAGTTCAGGAACATAAATCCTAGCGCTCTAGAAACATCAGAAGTGGCTGGCTCAGCCTTTTACTCATCCAATTCCAACTTTCATATTAGCAAGCCTCAGACAATTACAAGTTACAACAAACCATAGAACCTTAGAAGGAGATGGGAGAACCTCTAGTACACACTCTGGATCGGCTCCATCATAACTTGGTGAACATGATCTTCCATTGCATCTTATGATTCTTCCACATAGAAGCCCTCATAAAACACCAGGACTTGGACCACATTATTCATAGAAATATTACTAACTGGATTGGATGTCATGAATGCAGTATATTCATCTACCCAAGAACACCAGAGTTTGGAGAATAGGATCCTCCTCATCAAACTGGTGGGTAATGGTGATACCATCTCAGTTTTTTTCCATTAAAAAAAATAAAAGAAAAAAGAAACTCCTTGTTTCACCAAAAGTCACTCTTCAAAATTGCTATATTCTGTAGCTGACAAGTGATTTGCCAAAAGTCACTCTTCCCTATGTGGAATCGATCCCCGTGCTTGTCATGTCAAATATGAACACAATCGCAAGCTTTCTTTACAAGTCCTAACAAGAAGGATTGAGTTCTAGATTTGGACACAAGAAGAAGAATAAACGGCTCATCTGTCCCTCAAAGGATTTATTAGAATGAAAAGCAGTGTCATTGCATTCATTTTCATTGTATTTCTCCTAGTTTTTCAAAAGCTGATATTGCTGTTTTCCCACAAGAAATCCCTACTCAATTCTTCACATGAAATATATATATATATATATATATATATATATATATATATATATATATTAAAAAAAAAACAAAAAGACAGCAATAAAAGAAAAACCCTTATAAAGGCTGCCAAATGTTCTTCACATGAAATACTATAAACCAACAAAAAGAAGAGGCAGAAGACGCAGATAATTACAACACAAAAAAAAAAGCAATGAAATTAAAAGAAGAGAGAGCAGTGAAAACCTGCAAAGAGCTTTCATTTCATCTTTCCATCCACACTCAATAAGCCTTTCTCTTAAAAGCTCCGTTAATCTTTCCTTCTCTCCACTCTCGATTAACTAACACAACCAATCAAATTAATCAACAAATTAAACCCACGCCATCATCATAAGAAATAAATAAAAAACAAAACCCCATTCAGAAAAAAATAAAAAAAGAACCTTAATATTAATTGTTTCATGAAGGGTCGGTTGTTTCTCCTCCTCCTCCGCTGTATCATCTGGTGTTGGTGGCCGATTCACCGAATTCCTCCTTTAACAACAAAAACTTAAATATTTAGTGAAATTCTTTGTTTTTGTTAAGTACTAATTTAGAGCGGTTTTAGCTTAGATTAAAGACTAAAAGGGAAATAACTAACATTGATTGAGAGCTGATGATAAAATCGAATAATCTTAAAGCAAACTGAGAAACAAGTTCGAGAGTTTTGTCTTGGAGATGAGAAGAAAAAAGGTTCTCAGATTTATGTAGTCCTAACCCGACGTCGTTCCTATATATAGTTCTTGTAATTGTTTTTTTTGGTGATAATTACAAAAACACTCCTAGTCATTCTCTCTCTCTCTCTCTTCTTTTTCTTTTTCTTTTTCTTTTTCTTTTTAATTTATAGCTTATATTTTATTGTTTATAAATTATATATAAAACTAGATTGTATACCCGCATGTTGCCACATATTTATGAAACAAATATATTAATGATGTTATAATAGTGAAAATATTCTATAGTTATTTTTTAATATTGGCAATAATTTTTTTTTAAATGTATTAATTATTTTATTAATAATATTAATTATAATAAAAATAATAATATTTATAATACAAATAATAATATTAAGAAACTTAAGACTATAGAATCTTGGGTCCTGACGTAGGACCCAAGAAAATTAGATCCTGATAAAGAATCAAATTCTTATGGGTTCGGACGGTGAACCAATTAGCCTTGGGTCCATTGTAGGACCCAAAAGAATTAGATCCTGACGCGGGACTTATGAGATTTGGATCCTCCTTTAGATTTAATAATCTTGAATCCTAACGTAGGATCCAATAGCCCAAGAGAATTGGATCCCGAAAGTCGAATCAAATATAATTGAGTCCTGATGTAGGACACATGAGAATTGAGTCCATACGTTGGATCCATTACCCTTGGATCAATTGCTGGACCCAAGAGAATTAGATCCTACCACATGACCTATGAGAATTAGGTTCCTCGTAGGACCCATGACAGCCCTAGCATCAGGTGTCTGTTGCCCGAGGTCTGCAACCCCATCATGTCCCACCAAAAATTACATTGATTGTTTTCTCTTAAATCATTTTTTTAATGTTAAATACATCCCAATGAAAAGATAATCTCACTCTTCTCTGCAGTCTTTACAACTCTATGTGACAAGAGCAGCTCTGCCAGTACACTGTTCCAATCCACAGTGTTAAAAAATTTAAATTGTTAACAAAACTCTAATTATATTTTAATTAATAATTAAAAAAATATTATATAAAATATTATAATTTTATCATCAAAACAAAAAAGATTAGCAATTTGTTGGAACTAAGATTCGGCACAAGGATAATGACTTCTGTTATTTTTCATTTTCTTCGGGTGTGAAGATCTGCATCTTTTTTATTTTTTATTTTTATCAATCTTGAAGATTTGCTTGAACTACGTCATCGAAGGTCTTTTCTACACCACGCAATACATTAGAGAATTTCTTCAGACCACTTCAGGTCTATTGAAGAAATCGAAAGGACAATGGCTGCAAAAAGAATTGCAGAAGCTAGCATGATTCCTTTTTCCTTGCTCCTCTTCTGCCAAGATACCAAGAAACCGCCATACAATTGGCCACAGAAAGCAGATTGGCTATGCTATCTTTCAAATTCAAATTTCTATAACCAGCAGCTAGGCCAGTTAAGAATTCACTTCCTCCTTTGCTTTGTCAAATTTTGCCCATAAGACAACCAAGATTTCTCGTGCAAAACCAGAAAATCTTGAACAGACCATGTTGTTTTGACATGATACTAAATTGTGTCTCTTCCAGACTTCTTTTATATATATATATATATATAAAATTCAATCAACCAGGGCATATTGCTTCATCCCCAGCTTCTTTCTTAAGCCAAATCCCCTTCCGACTCCCGCTCCACCATTACCTCCTTAGCCAAACTAGCCGAAAACGAAGCCAACAAAGCCATCTCTCAACCCCAAGATGCTGCTTCTCACATTTTAAAAGGGTCATCTCTTGATCTACAAGGGTACAGGACATCAGCTTTGGAATCGACAAATGTGGCTTTGTCATCGCTGGAAAAAAGTCCCAGATCTATTTTAGGCAAAAATCTTGTGAATTTTTTGTTGAAATTTCAAAGATCTCATCCTCAACTATTCAGATGAGGAGTTTTACTAGTAGACAAATAATTATTTTATCAGTGTTGAATTTGTCTGCAATTTCTATCTTTTAATTGAAACAAGGAAGAGATAAAGCAAGAAAAAGGAAGAGATAAATGGAAGAGATAGAGTGTATCGATTAATTGTTTAAAAATATATTAAAATATTTTTTTATTTTTTAAAAATTATTTTGACATTACTCCATCACAACAATTTAAAAAAATAAAAAAATTAATTAAAAAATCAAAATTTAGAAAAAAAACTGATTGGAATGCAATTCCAAAATCAACCCTAAAAAAGAAAGTTGAAATGTGGTTTGTGTGCTTGGGAAGGCGACCTAATTGGCAAAGATTTGTTTTAAAAAAAATTATTTTTTTATATTTTTAAATAATTTTAATATACTAATATTAAAAATAAATTTAAAAAAAATAAAATAAAAATATTATTTTAGTATATTTATGAGTTGAAAATACTTTAAAAAGTAACAACTATTACAATATTAAACATTACCTATGTTATATTTGAGGAGAGTAGATTTATCTTTTTATATTATTTTAAATTTTGAGTTAATAATGTAAATTTTATTTTAAAAAAAATAAGAAAAAATTTAAATAATACTAAATTATAAAGTACTTGTACTTTTATATTTATTAAACACATTATTTTTGTGTAGTGAAAAACAAATACAAGAGTGATTTGAATAGATGAAAAACAAGAGTATTAATGTGGAAGGATCATGTTTATTCAGGAAGTGTTCGAAATAAAGATAATAATTATTTTTAAAGTTTTTTTTATTTGAAAATATATTAAAATAATATAT
>Ga0325400_1003052_pt1 | contig 14947 bp, 13 predicted proteins | sample PopdelMetagenome_2_FD_205662 | JGI IMG/M metagenome (GOLD analysis project Ga0325400, IMG submission 205662) | Populus deltoides microbial communities from Bellville, Georgia, United States - Xylem-PdKOR-R1 | ecosystem: Host-associated > Plants > Phyllosphere > Stem > Wood/Secondary xylem... | reverse complement strand
ATTAAAGTTATCTTATATTATCAGATCTGTTATTATAAAACATGCTCTAGTTAAGGAGTTATTGATACTTCAAGTGCAAAATGATGATATAAAACCTTGATAAAAATGCACTTTTAAGTACTAATCACTAATTTAAGAAGGGTGTTGCATTATCAATGATTTTTGTTATAGAACTTTGCTTTCCTTGTTTTGTTTTTCATATTTCTTCGGATTGCATCCAATTTTTTAATGAAATATGCATTTTCTTCATATATTTAGGATTTTATTGCTGACAATGATAAAATAAAAATGATCAAACCTCAAGGTGCACCATATAAAACACTAAGAACTCATTGACCCTCATAACTTATTCTATGGCTTAGTTCAAAACTTTGTAACCAAATTAGTTTTCATAAAAAACACATTTGCCAAAATAATCCTAAAAATTTAATTTCCTTTTTAATTTAAAAAATAATTTGATGTTTTTTTAAAACAGTGTTTCGACACGTTCTTTTTGACAAACAAATCATTCAAGTAATTTCCATTTTGAGGTGACCAAATGATTTTGAACCAAGACATGAAACACAAAAAACTCACGTCTCATATGTTGGAAACCTTGCAACGATCAATAATCTGGAATCAATTCACTTCAATTATCACTCACAAATCACGATTTTGAAAATAGGTTTCAGTTCAAAACCAAAATGCTAGGAGTAAAACCCTAAACAAATTTGTTATTGATGCAAATAAACCACAGATTATTGACTAATAAAGTTCCCAAAAGGGTTTAGTGCAAAGAAGTGGATCAAAACTGGTCCAAATAAAGAGACTAAGGGAATGTTCTTAGAAAGAACATAAACCCAGCAAACCTAGAAATACCCAACACTTTGTCAAACCAAGAACTGGCCTTTTTTAGGCCTCTAAAATATGTTGTTTTTTGTTCTTAGAAACCACATTACCAATATTAAGCATAGTTTAATCCAAAGAGCTAACAAATAAAATCAAATCATCAAAATCATGCATTAGATTCAACCTTCCAAAACTGCAACCAATAAAAACATCAAATTTCAATTCAAAATTGACTCTTCAAACATTTGTGACCCAAACCAAGCTCAGGACGAAGAACATGCACTAAAAACAAAACAAAAAAAATCACTAAACTTACCGCCATATCTAATAGATTTCAAAACCACTTTGTTTCATTTAATCTAAACATCCAAGCATTTTCTAAACTTCTAGCAACATAACAAACGACACCAAGCAAGAAACAAAGTTAGATACACGAAAGTGAAAAGAGAAAATAAAATAAATACTATAATTTGTACAAGAATTTACCTCCCCAGCAACGGCGTCAAAAACTTGACACGACCAAAAGATTGATGTCTTCTCCCAAGTGCAGGAGTGTCGAAGTAATAAATAACCCGGCAAGACTGGGGTTGAACCACAAGGAGGTTAATTATATAAATTATAGATAATAACAACAATAACAACAAAAAAATAATAATAATAAGTTTAAAGAGAGCTTTGAGATGTGATATCAATGTAAGGATTAAACAAGGATAAAATAATTGTCAAGGTTAGAGGATCCACTAATGGTATTTCAAACAAGTATAGTATAAACTCTTTTTATTACTCAACTGGAAACCACACACAAAGGAGGTTCCAATTGGATTATAAATTGTTAACATGATTACATTAGTTATCTTATTCGAATAATGCTAATACTTGTAAATGTTGTCAGACATTCATGATTATAACTTATGTTAACAACAAATCAAGTTCCTTTCATAGTACATGTGTCGGTTATACCATACGGTTGGGCTATAAAAATGCCAAGTTTTTGTTGTACCAAGGGTTATACAACATAAATCTAGATTAACCATTTAACAAGCAAAGTATTAAAAGTGAACAAGATAACAAATATAAAACATGTTAGTATCAAATATTAAGGTCCATGTTGAGTTTATATTATACTTATTCTTACACCATTAGTGTAACCTTTTCACCTTGACATGATAAACTTAGCTAAACATAATGAAAGAGAGAAACATAAATAAACAAGGAAAGGAAATGAAAAGCATAAGCAAGAGATTAATATAAGCAAAACTTAAGCATTACAAAATATAAAGAGAGAGCAAGAGCATGATCTTGATCTGAAAACCAAGATGCCTAAATACATGACAAATGCCTCAAGAATGCATGATTTCTGTGTATTTAGGCATCTGAAAACCAAGATGCCTAAATACACAAGGTTTCTGTGTCCATGCAACCAAGAAAAAGAGCTTAGCCTTGCATGTCTATTGAACAACTAATCAAAAAGAAAGAAGAATGCATGATTTCAGGTTTTTTAAAGGAAGGGGCTTTTTTTCTCTCTTGGCTGGCCGCCCCCTCTTCCTTTCTCTCTTTCTTTTTATTTGATAGGAAACCCTAATATCTCGTCTCTACAAAATAGTTCTTACCTAAGTAGACAATTTACGTTTAAGTAGTTCAATAACTATTTTTCAAAAAAAGGAGAAATAGCCTTGCATAAAATATTCAAGCTTTGACTTTTGACTTAGAGGAGCTAAATTTCTGAAATAAAGACTAGGATGTTGGTTTGGATGCTTTGGGACGTAATTTAAACTTGTTTCTTCACAAAACCTGTCTGCTGCAAGAATTCATATGTCATCTTAGAAAAATCATATCTCTCTCATATGAGCTCGTTTGCTGCTGCAATTTGGTAGGCTGATCTTCTTTGTGTCAGAAATCCAAAAAAATTAAGTTTGCATCAAATGGACTTTTGTAGCTCAAAATATTCAAGTCGGAATGGCCGACAGTCAACACTGGCAGAATGCGAGATTTGACTTTGAAGGCAACAATTTTCATGCTCTTTCTTTTTGTATTTTTCTATCTATATATGTATCGAAAGGTATGGATGTTAGCTTTCTAATGCTACTGGAATCACTTCTTTTCAACTTTTAGAGCTCAAGCTCTACACAGAACATCGATCGGAGGTCAAATCTACCAATTATCTCCAATTTACTTCATTTTGAATCTTACATTCAAAAGTGCCTTCAAAACATAAAACAAAGAATATCAAGGCATTATATATATATATATATATATATATATATGTGTGTGTGTGTGTGTGTGTGTGTGTGTGTGTGTGCAAAATACTAGGTAAATATGGGTAAAACTATCAAATAATATGGTTGCATCAAATACTCCGACACTTAACTCTTGCTCGTCCTCGAGAAAAGAGAGATGAAATCAAACTTAAATTAAATAAATAAAATAACTATGACTAATCTTTTAATCTCCCATCAATGTCCAAGAGTTCAAGCATTATAAACAAGAATATAATCAAGAAGGATAAAGAACATGAATTTTCATGAATTTATTTACATGCGAACGTCAAAACTCAATTAATCATTGAGATTTAAATGAAATCTATGTCATGCCAAAGTGATAGGTCCTTTCATTGATATACACTCTAACACTCATGTGTTTAGGGCTTATGTTCTACCATAAGCTTGCTCTTCAATCTCATCTCCATTACTAAAATATTACAAGCAATGCATGAATCAAAAGATCTTACTGTTTGGTTGTAATGGGGCTAAGGTTAAGGTGAGGTAAAAGAAAGGAAAAAAAAAGGCTAAAACTAAAGGAAGTTGAGCATTCTAAAAGAAATGATTATTTTTAAACAAGATATTCCATCAAAGCATACAAATTTTCCATCTTTAAGTACCAATACTTAACTTTATTTGATTTCAAGCTTCATCAACATAAAATCTTAAGAACACAAAAGAACACTTGTTTTTCTATTCTTTTCTTTTCTTTTTCTTTCCTTTTCTTTTCTTTTTCTTTCACCTTTGGCAACTTTGACCGTCTTTTCATAAAGCATCACTTTTTTTTCCACATAATTTCCAACCATAATCCATGAGATATCAACAAGTACATGCTCTACTAATCCTTGGTCAGGGAAAAAGGAAAACATATAAAAAGTTAAGGCTTACACATGAATAAAGCAAAGAAAAGATAAGCAAGCTCAAAGGGGGCTCACGAACGATAATATGCTTTAGGCTGACTTTTTTGCTGAAGTGGTTAAAATTCCTAATGCCTTTATCATCTTCATGTACCCATGTAATGTGAATGTAATCTCAATAAGATATGAAGCAAGTTCTAGAGATATATATCATTGAAAAAAATGCACAATCCAAGAATATAATGTTGAAGGCTCAAAAGCTTGCATTGGTATAACATTATAAAATCAACATGGCATATTTTCAAAGTCAATCCCTAGACTAATTAGACTTTAAAACATGTATTGACACTTATTCATTCAATTTATATTTTCATCTCATTCAACTAATTCTTATACGTCATACTCATATTCTCATAAACCAATGGGAGATTAAAAGATTAAACTTAAACTTTTTTTTTAAGAAACAAAAAAGAAAATCAAAATTCTCTCATTAACCCACACTTTAAACACAACATTGTCCTTAATATTGAAATAAAAGAAAACAAATATAAGAGAATGACAAAAATAAAGTAAAATGCGAAAAATAGAAGATAAGGGAAAAAGAAAGCAAATTTGATTTTTTTTTCTTGTTATGCTGGGTTGCCTCCCAGTAAGTGCTTTTGTTTTATGTCATTGGCTCGACACATCGCATGCTCATGTTTCATAGATTGGTTAAGCTAACTCCACAAAAGCGATGAGTTCTATCGTCCAACCTTCATAAAAAGGTTTCAAGCGATGTCCATTAAACTTGAGCACTTTGTTTGTTTTTAAACTTGTAATTTCAACTGCACCATAAGAAAAAACATTAGAAATAATAAAGGGTCCAATCTATCGAGAGCATAACTTTCGAGGAAAAAGTTTCAAACGAGAATGATAAAGAAGGACTTTGTCTCCAACATGAAACTCCTTTCTTGTAATTATTTGGTCATGAAGACTCTTGGTCTTTTCTTCATAAATCCTTGCATTCTCATAAGCATTGTTTCGTATCTCTTCCAACTCTTGCAATTGCAACTTCCTTGCAATCCCAACAGCATCATAATCAATGTTACATTGTTTAATGGCCCAAAAAGCTTTGTGTTAAAACTCCACCGATAGATGACATGCTTTCCCGTAAATCATCCTATAAGGTGACATTCCTATAGGTGATTTGTAAGCAGTCCAATAAGCCCAAAGGGCATCACCAAGTCGCAAACTCCAATCTTGTCGGTTAGGTTGCACTGTCTTCTCCAAAATGGACTTGTTTTCTCGATTTGAAATTTCAGCTTAGCCATTCGTTTGATGTGGTAGGCTGTGAAAGTCCGATGAGTCATATGGTATTTATGGAGTAATGCTTCCATTGAACGATTGCAAAAATAAGTGTCACGATCACTAATGATAGCTTTAGGGATTTCAAACCTGTTAAATATGTGAGTCCTAACAAAATCTAATACGACTTTAGCATTGTTAGTCCGTGTGGATTTTGACTCAATCCATTTTGGACACATAATCAACACCAAGAAGGATATAGAGATTACCAAAAGAAGAAGGAAATGGACCCATAAAATCAATACCCCAAACATAAAAAATTTCACTTACAAGAATATTCGTTAAAGGCATTTAATTCTTATGAGTGATATTACCTGTTCTTTGGTATTTTTCACATGATTTGCAAAAGTGATATGCATCCTTAAAAATAGAAGGCCAATAACAACCACGTTCAAGTACCTTGTGGGTTGTTCTTTTTGCTCCAAAATGCCCTAAAAAGTGAGGATGAAATGAAATTCATCTTATGGTACACATCTCCTAACTACTTAATGCACACAAAATTTTCACAGATAAGAAGTGTCCTAAAAATAATATTTAGCATTAGCTCGTAACTTGTCCTTTTAGGATATAGACAAACCTGGAGGGAATTCTTTGGTGACTAAATAGTTCACCAAATTAGCATACCATGGTCTTGTAGAGGAATGTAACACATACAACTGCTCGTCGGGGAATGTCTCTCTTATTGTTTTGGTTTGTATATCTTTGGTCCTTAGTCAGCTCAAGTGATCAGCCACATGGTTTTCGACACCTTTTTTTTTTTTATCTTTGATCTCAAGATCAAATTCTTGTAAAAGCAAGATCCACCTAATCAATCTTGGTTTGGACTCCTTTTTCTTTAAAAGATACCTTAAAGTTGTATGGTCACTAAAAACAATGACTTTTGTACCAAGTAGATATACTGAATTTTTCAAAAGCAAACACCACTACAAAAAGTTCATTTTCAGTTGTATGGTAATTGCATTGCACTCCGTCTAACATGCGAGAAGCATAGGCGATAACATGCAAATCCTTCCTTATTCTTTGCCTAAGTACAGCCCCTACCGCATAGTCACTCACATCACACATTATCTCAAAAGGTTCATCCCATTTGGTGGTTGGATGATACGGGCAGATGTGACACGCCTTTTAAGCTCATCATCAGCATCTTTATATGCTTAAACAAACATAAAATCCACTTCTTTGGCTAATAATTTGCATAAGGGTGCTGTAATCTTCAAGAAATCTTTGATAAAGCGTTGATAGAAACCTACATGGCCAAGAAAAGAATGAACTTCCCTCACACATGAGGGGTAAGGTAATGATGAAATGACATCTATTTTAGCTTTATCAACCTCTAATCCACGTGAAGACATAACATTCCCAAGAACTATTCCTTGTTCTACCATAAAATAACACTTTTTATAGTTCATGACAAGATTAGTTTCAATGCATCTTTTCAAGACTAAAGATAAGTTGTCTAAACACTTACCAAAAGAATCACCATACACCATGAAATCATCTATGAAAACCTTAATTATTCTTTCAACATAGTTAGAAAAAATACTCATCATGCATTTTTGAAAAGTTGCGGGTGCATTACAAAGACCAAAAGGCATTCTCTTATATGCATATGTACCAAATAGACATGTAAATGTAGTCTTTTCTTGAACTTCAGGATTAATAACAATCTGATTATATCCACTATATCCATCAAGAAAGCAATAAAAAGACTTACCTGCCAAGCGTTCAAGCATTTGGTCCATGAATGGCAATCGGAAATGATCTTTGCGTGTAGAGAGATTAAGCTTTCTATAATCAACACACATTCTCCATCCACTTGAGATGCGAGTAGGAATGATTTCATTATTTTTGTTTTTTACCAACGTGATTTCGGTCTTTTTGAGCACCACATGGATTGGCCCCACCCATTTATTGTCCGGGATGGTGTAAATGACTCTGCATCTAATAGTTTCAAAATCTCAGCTTTCACTACCTCCATCATAGGAGGGTTCAACCTCCTATGCATTTCCCTTGTTGGTCTCACATTGTCCTCCAATAATATATGATGCATACACATTGAGGGACTAATACCCTTGATGTCGACTAAAGTCCATCCAATGATCGTCTTGTGATCACACAAAAACTTCATAAGTTTTTCCTTTTATGCACTTGTCAAACCCTTTGCTATGATAACGGGAAGTGTATTATTGTCGCCAATGAATAAATACTTCAAATTATTAGGTAAAGGGTTCAATTATAACTCGAGGGCCTGTAAAATATATGGCAAAAGCTTTTTATGTGAAAGTACTAAATAAACAAAGACATTACCATCAGGAACGGTTTGCAAAGCTTACAATGCCAATGCTAATTCATGCACATTTTAGGGAACACATATGTGCCTCTCTATATCTTCTATCTTGGTAAAATCATAGCCATAGCTTAAATCTACGCTTAATCCATCCTTATAATCAAAATCACAAACTTGTTGCACATACTTATCAACTTAGTCATAGCATGTGATAGAATAAACTTTGCTATAAGGATATTTCATTGCATCATGAAAATTAAATTCAATTTTTTCATCTCCAACCTCTATAGACAAAGTATCCTTACCACAATCAATCTTCGTATTGGCAGTTTTCAAGAATGGTCTCCCAAACAATATAGGAGTGTTGTTTGATGAATCACAAGAATCATGTTCCATATCAAGAATATAAAAGTCGCATGGAATGACCAAACTATCAATCTTGACTAGGACATCCTCTATCACACCAAGTGGGTAAACAAAACTACGATACGCAAGCTGTATTATAATACTAGTTTTATTCTAAAGCTCCAGACTAAGAGAATCATAAACATGTTTAGGCATAACACTAATGGATGCACCTAAATCGCATAAAGCCCTTTTGAAACTAGCATTACCAATAATACATGGGATAGTAAACGCACGTTGGTCTTTTTTCTTCAAAGGCATATTGTTTTGAACAACAGCAAAGACAACTTCACCCATACTTACCATTTCATGACCTTTCAGTTTGAAAGCTCTCTTGGTAGTACACAACTCCTTCAAGAATTTAGTATACTTGGGAATTTGCTTGCTAGCATCAAGCAAAGGAATATTGAGTTCAATTTTCTTAAAAACCTCTAAAATCTCTCTTTCTTTGTCTTCTTTCTTTGACCTAGAAGAACTCACATGAAAGGGTGGAGTTGTTTTAAAACTGGAATTCATTAAGTGAGAGTTACCTTTGGAGTGTTGGTTGTTGTTTTAGTTTGTGAAGGAGGAGGGTGTTTCCTCTTTGTACTCAATTCAGTTTCTATCTCTTCTTCTTCCTCCATCTCAATTTGTTTTGACTTTTGCCTTTCAAGTTCTTTCCCACTTCGCAGCATGATCACACTAACATTCTCTTTTGGATTCAATGCTTGAGAGGGCAATTTTCCATTCATTTGTGCTTCCAATTTCCCTACACTTGAAGCTACTTGCCCCATTTGCTTATCCAAGTTGTGAATACTTGACCTTGTTTTTTGTTGAAAAGACATGACTGAAGGGTGTTTTGGGTTTAATCATAAAGTTATGATTCGAAGGAGTCACCACCTAGTATCATGGTCACTAAGAAACCTATGATCTATAAAAGTTTGGGTAAGGGGACTAGTTTGTAAGGGGAAGAGGCATCACCCCCAGTGCACCCTACCTAAGATAAGTTTCTTTATTGATTGATTGTTATTCTAAGTTTTGTTTCTATTCATTGGTCTCATGTAAGGTTTATGACAAATCTCTTATCATGAAAAAGTTTCTATCTTATCAGGTTAAAAAGGTAAATTGTGCCACCCAGCTATTAACCGATAGAGCACAATCATGATGGGAGATAGTGTAGCCAAGGAGAGCTGCAGGGTTATGGACTTGGGGAGATTTTAGAATTGAATTTGAGAATCAGTTCTACTCATATATCACTGCAAAATAAAGGAACATGAGTTTTTAGCATTGAGGTAAGGTGATATGTTTGTATTGCAATATGAGAGGAGGTTCAATGACCTATAAATGTTTGTCACACGTTATGTGCCTACTGAGCAAAACATGATACGGAAATTCAAAGATGGACTCAGGCAGGAACTTAAACAAGGATTTATAGCCTTACAATTCTAGATGATGAAGGATTTGATAGAGGCAACCCAGACTTTGAAGGCATGCATTATTGAGGGTCAGCAGAACCAACCAAAGGGTGGAAAAGAAAAGGAGGTTAACTATTCCATGGGTAAACTTCGTAGACTTTCCCTTTTTAAAAAGGGAAAAAGCAGACAATACAATTAATTTAAGAAGAGAAGAGGGGACATCAGTTAAATCAGGTCAGTTGTTGGATTTTATCAGAGTACAAATGGAGGGTCAGCTAGTTGATAGTCAAATGTTAAGGGTAATTATGTTGGAGGAGTTTTATAGTAGAAGACCATTACTTATCCTCTCTATATCAAGTGTGAGCAACGACATCCTAGAAATTGCTCTGCATCATTAGAGCGATGCTACATTTGTAGACAGGATGGGCATAAATGGCAGGACTGCCCCTATTTAGGTCGGGTATGGTACTATTACAGTGAGTAGGGACTTTAAGAAGGATTGTCTTAGGAGAACTGAGTATGTTTAGGGAAAGAGATAGCAAACAAAAAATTATCAGCAGTCTGGATAGACCTACCAGACTAATGCAGTCTGGGACTAGTGGAAATCGAGGTTGACCTCGAGGACAAAGGGAAAGGACCCAGGGCATACTGTTTCATATAACCTAGGAGGATGTATGGACTTCCATAGATGTAGTAGCATATGCTTTATTATTAGAAAATCAGTATGTGCATGTTTTGATAGATCCATATGCTACACATTCTTTTGTAGCAAGAAAAGCTGAAAATAAACTAAAAAAGCAACTAAGTTAGAAAAGGGGTTTTTGATTAGCACACCTTTAAGGGATGCAGTATATGTAAAACATTTGTATGAAGAAGTTAAAATTTCTATTGAGAGATATTATATGGAAGTAAATGCGATGTCGATTGAATTACATGATTTTGACTTAATACTAGGAATTGATTGGTTAAGTAACCACAAAACACAAATACATTGCTTTTAAAAAACAATGACTTTATAGGGATCAGATGGGAAAATTATAACTTTTAGAGGTGAGAGAAATGTCATGTCAAATTTGTGATTTCAACCATGAAAACTAGTAAACTTACGAGAAAAGGGTGTGTCAGAAGTTGTAATTAAAATAGGCGGTTGTTCCTTGAGAGAGAAACAAGAGAGAGAAGCTCTCCTCCCCCACAGGATCAGTTTCCCTTGAGTATGGCGCCATCTGAAATTTGAAATCTCGGTTTACTGTAGCTTTCCACCTTCTTCGTCTTTTTCCTTCCTCTCTTTCTTCATGGCTAAAACCAAAAGAGAACTGCTTCTACATGTCAATCTCCTGTGGGTACTCGACAACAGATCCAAGCAGCTCTTCCCTGATAACTCTATCCCTGCTTTGGTAGCTCCCTGTCCCTGCCCCCACTTTCTCGTCCTTGCCCCCACTTTCTCATCCTTGCCCCCAACCTCTTCTTCTCCACTAAAAAACCCTAGCAGGTCGGTCCAGCCTGGGGCGGAGCTAGGATTATTTGTTAGGGGGGCTAAAATTAGTATAATAAGATATAATATTTGTTTTAATTTATTGTACATGAGTTGTAAAACAAAAGTTATATAATTTAGTTTTATTCAAATAACTTACTACAAATATATAATGATCTTTTGTATAAGGTAAAATGTTTGGAGCAATATCAAATTGAGTCAAAGCAATGAAGTTAATTTTATCTTCATAATGTATCCATCACTTTAATGTTGTTGGTCTTTATACCTATCAAATATAAACATACAAAGTATACAAGAAACACTAACTAAAACGAAGCATTATTTATATTTGATAAACTTTGAAATAAAGCAAAAAATAATAAAGAATGATTTTTATATATTTATTTTAATTATGCTCGTCGTTCTTTTATAGAATAGAAATCATCGATTATCATATCAATTTTGAATCTTTCAACAATTTCTTTTTCTATATAGACAATCAAATAATTTGCAAGAAAATCATCCTCCATCCGATTGTGAAATCTTGTTTTAACAATCTTCATCACTGAAAAAGCTCGTTCAGTAGACTGTGAGTTATCAATATTTTTTCTTTTTTTAAAAAAAAAATCAATTCTTCTTATTTTGTTCATGGTTCAACCTAAAATCAAAACATATATCGTATGAAAAAATTGATAATTTTGGTGGTTCTGCTAAAAACAAAAAATATATAAAAAATCCAAGTATAATCAAAATAAACCAATAAAATATATCTAATTATTTAGAAAAAAATCACTATAACAAGAATTCAAAAAAACAATTGGTAGAATTAGCAGATCTGAGAAAAAAAGATCAAAAATGGTTGAATTATAAATAAAAAAAAACATCATCAAATTATTAACAAACATCTCAAAAAAAAACAAAATTAGATTTTAAATTTAAGTTACCTTATTTTGTTTGATTAAAGATAAATTAATTGGTGGTTCTGTTTTAATTTTTTTTGTAAAAAGTTTTGCTCATGATTTGTGGTTTATTTTTATTTTTGATGAGGTGCAAAATTTATATTAGAATAAATTAATAGCTTTAATTTTTATTTTACAAAGTAAAGATTTTATATTTTTTTTTCTTTCCCACGTAAATTAAGAGTAAATTCAAAAGAAATTAAAAGTAAATTCACACATAATTCAAGACTCATCTCTTTAAAATTAAAAATATAACATCTCCTCGTATTTAATTACCCAACAATACCCAGTAATTAAAAAAATATATCTTGCAGGGGTCCGGCCCCAGCTTGCCCCCTTGCTTCCGCTCCTGGTCCCTGTCAAGTATTTGATCTACGTTGAGGATGGGTCTGCCCCTAAAACGGGTGTTCCTTCTGCTCCAGACCATGTGATTGTTGAGGACTGCTCTGACAGGGATGATTTTGAAGATGATGAGGTGGATTATTCCATTTTTTAGTATGCTTCTGGAGGCAGTTCCAGGTTTTTTCTTTCCCCTGTGCCCAACCCTGACGACGAGCAGTTGGGTAAAGGCTTTGCTCCCCCTCCGGGAGGTTCTGGGACGTCGATTTCTTTCGCTGCTGATACCACGTTTCCTAAGGATACAATCCCTTCAGGGTCTGCTACGGCTAAAGCTCAATCCCCGCGGCTGTTACTCATCTGGCCCCTCCTTTTACTGTTGGTTCTGCCATTGTAGCGGGGAGTAGCTGTGTGCCAGATAAAGCTGCACATATCCCTGGGACGGTTGCCCCCTTGTTTCCAGGTACTGATTTTCCATCTGAACCTGTTGTTAGCAAATGGCGAGACCTATTTGATGATAATCGTAGCTCTACTCATTGTTCCAAGTTAACTCATTTCTCTGGTATTGATGTTTCCAACTACTCTATGTTATCTGAAGATTTAGATGATAGTTATAATATGTGGCAGTATTGCATTGTTGGGTATGTTGCGGGTAAATCTCCTATTTATAAAGCTTTGCAAGGTATTATTAGCAGCTCTTGGAAATGTGAAGCTACCCTCTCCATTCATAAGTTTGGGTGGCTTATATATAAGTTTTCTAATATTGATGATAAGATGGCTGTTCTCTGTCGAGGTCTTTACCTAGTATATGGTAGGCCATTGTTGTTGAGATCCATGCCAGAATTTTTTTATTTTTCTACTGCAGAGATGACTAGGGTTCCCGCTTCGGTGAAATTTCCCAACCTTCCTTTGAGGTGCTGGAATCCTAGATCTTTTTTCGAAAATTGTCAGTGCGATTGGGAAGCCTCTGCAGAGTGACAAGTTAACTTCTACTATGTCCAGACTTTCCCATGCAAGGGTTCTCATTGAGATAAATTTAGCAACTGATCAGCCTTCTTCTATCCCTGCTCTTCTACCTAATGGATCTACTTTGCAGCAAACGGTTGTATTTGAAACTTTGCCTAGATTTTGCAAGCAATGTAAAGTCCTAAGTCACTCTACAGTTACTTGCCCCTCCACAAGAAGCCAACAGGGCAATGCAGAAATGGAGAGCAACAAACGAGGTGATGCTTCTACAAACAATCCTGTCGAGGTCACCAAAGGGAGCCTTCCGTCTGCTGAACAGATCTCTGATCCAATGCAGGCAGAGTTTCATGCAACTACTGAGGGATGGGAAGTAGTGCGGGGTAAGAATCGTAAGCCCCCAAGGACTCAAGCACAAATTGTTGCTCCTCAGCCTAGTAGCCGAAAGGGGAAGGAGGTGGCTGGACCTGAGGATTCTAAGGCGGTTTTTATGGTTCCCCATAGTTCTCAATTCTCTAGTGGGGCAGGTAGCGCCTGTGTTGGCCTTGCTGCCAGAGTTATTGATGCAACTGGAGGAGCAGCATGTGAAGGATCGCTTACTAGGATTCCTGCCAATGATGGAGGGACAACTGACCTGGGTCTCAACTCTTCTAAAGGTAAAGAACCTGTTAAGGCTCCTCCAAGCAGGAAGGAACCTGAAGGTGTTATTGCTGGTGCAACCACTGTCCGTGGTCATAAAAGGAACATATCTAGATCCTCTAGGAGTGGTAGGTTTCCCCCTACCTTCTCATAGATAATGCTCTTATTCAGTTGGAATGCCAGAGGACTTAATAGTCCTCTGAAGCAGCTGGTTCGTTTCATGCAAAAACACAATTTTGATGTGTGTGGTCTCTTAGAGATTAACCTAGTTTCATCCAAGCTTCAGTTCCTGTATAGGTTTAGGTTGAAGCGCTAGAAGGTTTTCTCAAATGTAGAAGTTGTTGGTACTGCCAGAGTAGTTGTGTTGTGGAATCCTTCTACTGTTTATGTTGATTTGATTGATTCATCCCCCCAAGCTCTTCATATCTCTATTCGTAGCTTAGCTAACCACCACTCTTTTGTTGCTACTTCTGTTTATGGATACAATACCATTATTGCTCGAACATTACCATGGGATAGTCTCAGGACTTGGGCTCCAGCAAGCCCCTGGATTGTCATGGGGGATTTCAATTCAATTTTATCTCAAGATGGTAAACACAATGGTCATCCTGTCTCATCCTATGAAGTTTCTGATTTTAGAGAATATTGCTCAGACTTGGGCCTTTCTGATATGAACTACACTGGTTGTCACTATACTTGGTCTAATGGGACTATATGGACAAAAATAAACCATGTACTGGTTAATCCCTTGTGGAACAATCTTCAGCTTATGTCCCATGTGCTTTTCTGTCCTCCAGGAGCTTTTTCTGACCACTCAGTAGCTCATACTCCGATTGGTAACAATCGAGCCCCAAGTCGACATCCTTTCAAGTTTTTTAATATATGGGTTGATCACCCTGAGTATGCAGGTTTAATTTTCGAAGGATGGCAGTCCCCAGTTGCAGGTACTCCTATGTTCATTTTGTGCAGGAAACTCAAACTCATGAAGGGTCCATTGAAGACTCTAAATAAGCTTCATTTCAGTCATATTTCAGAGAGGGTTGCTAAAGCTGAGGCTGATTTGGAGCATCATCAATACCTACTGATTGTTCATCATAAGTATCATTAAGTCTCTTATTTTACATATGTATTTATTGTTTTTATTTGGGTTTTTTATAATAATTGATGTGCTTTTTAGTAATGAAGTTTCTTTTAATGTTTCGATAG
>Ga0325400_1003049_pt1 | contig 14954 bp, 13 predicted proteins | sample PopdelMetagenome_2_FD_205662 | JGI IMG/M metagenome (GOLD analysis project Ga0325400, IMG submission 205662) | Populus deltoides microbial communities from Bellville, Georgia, United States - Xylem-PdKOR-R1 | ecosystem: Host-associated > Plants > Phyllosphere > Stem > Wood/Secondary xylem... | reverse complement strand
TGTAGTGGAACGGGAACGGCAGAAACTAGCCGATGCCGAAGCGAAGATCAAGGCATTGGAGGAAAGTTTAGCGGCTCTGTAATTATGCGGAAGCAGGTGCGGGATGGCTTACTGGCTTTATATCTGTTCCTGATCGCGTGTGCCGTTGCCGGTATCATGTTTTTCGATTATGAGGACGATAAGCGACTCGTAAACGAAGGTCAGGAACGCCGGGTGCTGGTACTCACTAAATACCGCCAGCAGCAAGGCCGAGCCAGAGCCCACGTACTTCTGCTTTGGCTGGACAACCGGCCCCAGCCTTTCAACGTCAGTAGTCGGGATTACCGGATGGCAGCGGTTCGAGATACCGTTACCATCCGGTATGTTCCGGGCAAGCGACAGGCCGTCCTGTATCCTTACAAGAAGCCGTCGGTGTTTCCTTTGCTGCTGGGCTCTTTTCTGGTCTTCAACACGCTTATGGGTATCTACCTGGCCAGCAAGTACGATGGCCTTTTTCGACCGGAGAACGAATCAACGTCTACTGCTGCAAAAACGTCACCTCGACGCGCCGGTTGAGCCGCCGGGTTTCCTCCTTTGAATTATCCGCAATCGGCTTACTGCCGCCATACGCCTTTATTTTAATGCGAACGGGTTGAATGCCCGCATTGCTTAAATAGCTTTTCACCGCATCGACCCGCTGCCGGGACAAGGCCACGTTCAGCCTATGGTCACCCACATTATCCGTGTGGCCAGCCAGTTCAATTTCCATCGTTGGGTTCCGTTGCAGCATGCTCACCAGCGTATCCAGTTCCGGGTACGAACTTGGTTGGATATGGTAATCCGACTGTTTAAACAAGAGATTGGATAGCCGATACGTCCGGCCCGCTTCTACGGTTGAGCCAAAGTTTTCGATCGAGTTTTTAGGTCCCGCAGGAACGGGCGCCGGGGCTTCAACGCGCGGAGCCTTCGCCAGTATAGTATCCCGCCGGGGTGCTGACTGCGGTGGATTTTTAGGCCGTGTTTCGGGCGGCACCGTTGCGGGGGTGCGGGGCTTTGCCGCCGGAACCGGCTTTTTGACCGGCGGTTTCGCTGCCGGCACGGCCTTCTTTACCGGTAACTTAGTTCCGGAAATGGGTTTCTTTGCCGGTGGCCTGGCCGGCGATTTCACCGGCACCGGCTTTGAATTATGCATATCATCGGTGTAGGGCAGCACCCGAATGTCGTAGATGTTGTAAGGCCACTGACCACTAAAACCGCCCATCGGTGTCTGACGCTGGTACTGTTCAATGCCCTCCTCAATCATATCGACCTCCTTCGACCCCTGGCCGGGACGCTCAAAATGGGCCTCGCAGGATAGATGCTCAATGTAGAAAAAATCTTCGCCCCGGGGCTTATCCAATACCGGGATCATTACCTCTCCATCAATCTTAATATTACGGATCGACAATAAGGCATATTCTTTGCCGGTTTTTGTGTCGTACAGCCGCCAGGAGTTAGCATGGCCCGGCCCGTATAACGTTGCATGGTCACTATTCCCCGATTCAAAATAAACAATCATTTTGTGGCGGGTGTATTCGATACGTGTGATGCGACCGCTCTTGGAGCCTTTGCGCTGCTGGGGGTCCAGATCACGCTGGATAATTTTTGGCGTTTGCGCCATTGTTCCCCCCGCCAGTAGCGCAAACAATATGGTCAAAAACCAATGTTTCATAGAGACTTAATACCTTTACCAGATAACGTTAAAAGCGTAAACAATGACTTAACCGGCGTGGCCGTTCGTTAAGATTACCGAAGGTGAACGAACGACTCACTTGTTAATTTTCAAAAACTTCGTCAAAAAGTTTTATTTTGCAATAAACATTGAATCAGTTACCTATGAATAAATGCGTGTTTCTGGACCGGGATGGCGTGTTAAACGAAGATCGGGTGGATTACGTCTACCGGGTTGAAGACATTGTTATTCCGGAAGGCGTTTCGGCGGGTCTACAGTTGTTGAAGGAAGCCGGTTATTTACTGATTGTGGTTACCAATCAGGCAGGAATAGCCAAAGGTTTATATTCCCGGGAAGATGTGCTGGCTTGTCATCGTTATTTCCAGGCTACTTTTGGTAATCTGCTGGACGATATCTACTACTGCCCACACCACCCGGATTACGATACCCGCTCGCTGATGCGTAAACCGGATTCGCTGATGCTGGAAAAAGCAATTGCCAAATACAATATTGACGTAACCAAGTCGTGGATGATTGGCGACGCTTTACGTGATATGCAGGCTGGCCAGCGCGTGGGTGTCCGCACCATACATATCACGCACGATATTCCCGCCAGACCCGTGGGCGATAAACAAGCCCAGAATCTGTTGGAAGCGTCTAAAGTAGTCGTCGAATGTAACTAATACCGCTTAAGCCGGACGAACGGCTGGCTTAACCACCGTAACCGATGGCTTTTGCAGCGCACCGTATGCCGGACAGGGTTTACGCGCACAGGATGCCAGCGACATCACCGCCAATACACCGAAGGTAATAACTGTCTTTTTCATAATTTGACCTTTGATTTTAGCCGGGGTAGGTTTGAACTACCCCGGCAATCTTCTTACAAAAATAATGCTGTTTTTTAGCTTTCCTGTCTTTCCAGCTGCTCTTCGGCCGGTTCTTCAGCCGCCTGGGCCTGAGCCGCTTCGATTTCGCGAATGGCGGGCGTGGTTGACTGTTGCTGATAACCCAGAATCTTAAGCATGCCGTCGCTATTTTGTTCCGGCGCAAAAAGCCGCGTGGTCAGATTACCCTCCGAATCGCGGTCAATGATGACATGTTGCGGAGCCGGAATCAGACAATGCTGAATACCGCCGTAGCCGCCCAGCGACTCCTGATACGCGCCCGTGTGGAAGAAACCAATGTATTGCTGCTCTACATCCTGGTCGAAAATAGGCAAGTACAAGTCGGCACTGTGGGCTTCCGTATTGTAAAAATCATGCGAGTCGCAGGTAAGTCCGCCCAGGTTTACTTTCTGGTATGGATTGTCCCAGTTATTAATCGCCAGCATGATGTATTTCTGCCCCAGGCCCCACGAATCCGGCAGTTGAGTAATGAACGATCCGTCGATCATGTACCACAGCTCTTTGTCGTTCTGTAGTTTCTGACCAACTACGTCGTAGATAACCGCCCCGCTTTCACCAACGGTGTAGCTGCCAAACTCGGTGAAGATATGCGGAACCGGAACGTTGTTCTTGTTACAGATCCACTGAATACTCTCCACAATCTGGTCAACCATCGCCTGATAGTCGTACGTAAACTGGAACGACGTCTGGATGGGCATACCGCCCCCAATGTCAATCGAATCGAGATCCGGGCACAGCTTACGCAACTCGCAGTATTTATACATAAAACGGCTCAACTCGCTCCAGTAGTATGCACTATCCTTAATACCCGTGTTAATAAAGAAGTGAAGCATTTTCAGCTTGAACTTACTGCTGTTCTGGATCTTAGTCCGGTACAGTTCGTTAACGTCGCTGTAGCGAATGCCCAGCCGGGAGGTATAGAAAGCAAAGTTCGGTTCTTCGTCGGTGGCAATCCGGATACCCAGATTAACCGTGTCGGCCGTTACCGCATCTTCGTAGGCATCAATTTCCTTCAGGTTATCCAGAACCGGAACGACAGTAAAGCCTTCGTTCAGTAATTCACTGATGTACTGGGTGTACAGCGGTCGCTTATACCCATTACAGATAATATATGTGTTCTTAGAAATCTTACCCGTATCATACAATTCGCGCACAATCGGAATATCATAAGCCGAGGAAGTTTCTAAGTGAATGTTGTTTTTGAGGGCTTCTTCCAGAACGAAACGAAAATGGGATGATTTGGTGCAGTAGCAGTACGTGTAGGTACCTTTATAATTGTACCGCTTCATCGCATTTTTGAACAACATACGAGCATGGTCGATGTGCTCGCTAATCTTGGGTAAGTACGTCAGTTTTAATGGGGTACCATACTGCCTGATAATATCCATCAGGGGAACGTTGTTGAACAATAGGTTATTGTTCTCTACTTTAAATTCCAGAGTTGGGAACTCAAAGGTTTGTTCGATCAGGTCGTTATAACTTTTCATCCTTTCGGCAGAAGCATAAAAGAGTTTTGTTGGTTTTCAAAAAAGACTGCGAAAATGACATAAAAAAAGCAGCTTTGCAATACTGCCGGAGCCCCTTCATCAAAACATAAAACAGCTCCGCACAGATGCCTGATTGTCAAGCTGCCGGGCAATTGCCTGCGCGTCTTTTTAACAACGAAAAAGTGGGGGTTTTGATTCGGAATGTTAATCACTTTTTGCACCTGAGACGCCCGATCCGCCACGGGCAAAGAGATCGCCCGCCGGTTCTGCTTTTGCGTCCTTTCCATTTAAAGCCTATTTTTAGCGCAACTAAGATCGAATGAAGCCATTGAGGATACATTTTATTTCTATCGGCGGCAGCGTCATGCATAACCTGGCGATTGCCCTTCATGAACAGGGACATCACATCACCGGCTCGGACGACGAAATCTACGAACCTTCGCGTTCGCGGCTGCAACAATATGGGCTGCTACCCACGCAACTGGGCTGGTATGAAGCTAATATCCAGGCTGACCTGGACGTTGTTCTGCTCGGTATGCACGCCCGGCCCGACAACCCCGAACTGCGAAAAGCGCGGGAGCTGAACCTGCCGATTTATTCCTATCCCGAATTTATCTATCAGCAAAGCCAGCAAAAGCAGCGGGTAGTTATCGCCGGCAGTCATGGCAAAACGACCATTACGGCGATGGTTCTCCATGTACTGCGTTTCTTTAACCGGAATGTAGATTACCTGGTTGGCGCCCAGATCGAAGGATTTGACACGATGGTTCGTTTGACGAAAGACGCGCCCGTGATGGTGATCGAGGGTGATGAATATGGCACCTCCCCCCTCGATGCGCGGCCTAAGTTTCTGCACTATCAGCCCCATATGGCCCTCATCAGCGGTATCGCCTGGGATCATGTCAACGTCTACCCAACGTATGACTCCTACGTTCATCAGTTCGAGTTATTGGTGGATGAATTACCCAAAGGTGGCACCGTTGTTTTCGACAACACGGATGATATGTTGGATGTCATTGCGATGAAAGAGCGTGATGACGTCAATCGCCAGCCTTACCATGTTCATCCTTATCGGATCAGAAACGGAAAAACCTGGCTTCTTACCAAGGAAAACGGCGACATTCCGTTGCTGGTGTTTGGTGAGCATAACATGAAAAATATCAGCGGGGCTATGGCCATCTGCGACCGGTTGGGCATGACCGAAGCGATGTTTTACGAAGCCATTCAGAGCTTTAAGGGAGCCGCCAAGCGACTCGAAAAAGTGCTGGAAGAAGGCCAGACTGTGGTGTACCGGGATTTTGCCCATGCGCCATCGAAGGTAGGTGCCACGACGGCGGCCGTCAAAGAACAGTTCCCGGATCGGCGGCTGGTGGCCTGCGTTGAGTTGCACACCTTCAGCAGCCTCAACAAAAACTTCCTGACCCAGTACCGCGACAAACTGGACCTGGCCGATGTGGCGGCCGTTTATTACAGCCCGCACACCCTGGAAGTAAAACGACTGGAACCCATCAGCGCTCAGGATATCACTACGGCTTTTGACCGGCCCGACCTCCAGGTTTTTACGGATGCAACGGCTTTCCAGACTTTTCTCCGCAACCAGCTGAACAATCAGCCGGTGGTCTATCTGCTGATGAGTTCGGGGACGTTTGGTAACCTTTCCATTCCGGAAACGTTCGGGCGGCCGTCCAACCATCATTCTGCTTGATTCGGCCCTTTGTTGCTTTTTTAGAAGCCAGCGCACCGAGCGTGTGTCTGGCTTTTTTACCGTTTCCTCAAAAGATTTTCCGCTAATTGCCCGCCATCGTTTAAATTTCCCGATCAGAGCCTTCGTCGCAGTCCGTTAATTTAATTTCCGCCTGTTAGAAGCCGCTCGATTACCCCCGTAGCATCCCAGTTACCCGCCGTTGCGCTGTCAGGCATTCGCGCGTGATAAGCCGGTTAGGTTTTCAGAAAAAGGCCGTCCAGTACGTAGGTTGGCTACTTTTAAATATATTTTAAAAATAGTTTATATCGGTTCCAACTGTTTGGTCTTCAAACGGGTCAGTGTAGCAGTGAAGAAATATGTTGGATGAACGAGCGTTAGTTAACGGCTGTCGACAAAAGGATCGTGCTAGTCAGCGAAAACTCTACGAGTTGTTTGCCCGGAAGCTTTTTGCCGTTTGTCTACGTTACACCAAAGACCGCGATGATGCCGAAGATGTGCTTCAGGAGTCGTTTGTGAAGGCCTTCCAGCATATTGATTCGTTCCGTTTTGAATGTCCTTTGGAAGCCTGGCTGAAGCGGATTGTTATCAATACCGCCTTAAAACACATCCGAAAGCAACAGCCCTGGCAAAACCAGACGGATGTGGAAGAAGTGGCCCACGCCCTGCCGCAGTCGGAGAACACGCTGTCGGACCTCAACTATCAGCAACTATTAAAAATGGTGCAGGAGTTACCGCCGGGCTGTCAGACAGTCTTCAATCTGTACGCCATTGAAGGCTACACGCATCCGGAAATTGCCGAACTACTGGACATTTCAGAAGGAACATCCAAATCACAGTACGCACGAGCGAGAGGTTTATTACAACAAAAGATTCAGAACGAACGTCGATTCCGAAATGAGTCTGTCTGAGGAAGATAACTTGAACGAAGAAAAGGAACGTCAGGAATGGCGAAATGCCTTTGAAAACGCAGCCGATACCCCGCCGGAACGGGTATGGGATGCAATTGCGCGCCAATTAGACGAGCAGGAAACTCCCCCCCTCGTTCCGCTTTGGAAAAATCCGGCACAGCCCCGGTTCCGTAACTGGGCTTATGGCGTCGCTGCGGCCGTTGCGCTGCTGCTTATTGGCTGGTGGGGCATGCAGTCGATTGAGTCGCCCAGTGGAATTCCAGCCGTGGCTGACCGGGTAGCCACTTCTCCAAATGCTGTAGCGAACGGACAGGCAGAAAATCCGCAATCGCCGGAGACGCATACACCTCCAACTGATCTGGCTACGACCGCCGAACGCAGCGGCCATAGCGCAGCGAATCAAGTGTCTGAATCTGCTCCGTTCCGGAATAGCCACAAAGGCCAGACAGACGCTGCGCTCGCGTTTAATTCAAGCCGGATTTCAAATAGTAAACAAGTGGCGCATCGCCGGAGCGAGGCCGTGGCTATTGATCCTGCCCGCGTCGTGGCAGCTGACAACTACCCGTATACTGGTCTGCGCGCTACCCCAGCGGCCAATGCAGTGCCGAAGGGAAGCGCCGACGAGCGACTGGCTTACGAAGCAGATTACCTGCCAACACGTGCCATTGGTCGTCAACGCGCGCTGGCGATTAACCGGATTGTCTGGTACCGGACGCCGGACGCCATTGAGCCGCAGGAGTCGAAACGCTCAGACCGGCATGAACTCTGGGCCGGACTGTCAGCCACACCCATGTCATTCAATCCCGTCGCAGCCGTTGGCCAGCGTAACTACGTGAATTCATTTGTCAACAATTCCATTACGCAGGCCCGCACAAGCACGAGCACTAAAGTGGTCCAAAACGAGGCTCAGCTATCAATGGCCTGGCAGGCTAACGCGGGCCTTCGGGTGAGTAAGCACTGGCTGGTCGAGACGGGCGTCCAATACCTGAACGGCAGATCGCAGGCAAAGAATAACGCATCGGTCGTCAGCCTGGTTGCCAGTCAATCCGAAAACGCGCTGGTTAATGCGGTACGCAACAGCAGTTCACCCGCTTCTTCCATTAACCCAGCGGCTGATAATCTGTATATGTCCTCGGGAGCCGGCGTGACCAGTTCTTCCTATACAACGTCGATTCAGTCGAGTCAGGTTGTTTCCAATAATTTTCAGTACATCCAGGTTCCCGTTCAGGCTGGTTATAAGATCCGGCCCAACCGGAAGGTCAATTATGTGATTCTCGGTGGTGTCCTGGCCAATGTCTTTTTGCAGAATACCATTGACGGCACACTGGAGGTGAAACCCGCCGATCAGGTTTACCGCCCGGTTACGATGGCTGGAACGGCTGGACTACGGTTGAATTATCAGGCTACTGCCCACTGGTCCGGTGCGCTGACGGGCTCTTTTCAGCAGGCGCTCCAGTCAGGCACGCATTCCGACGCGCAACTGACGACCCGCCCGCAGGCAGTGGGGGTTGGGGTTGGCTTAAATTACCATTTCTAGGAAAAACTTTTTTTCGCTTCCAACCCTTTCGTTTTCTACTGAGTCTTTTCTATGAGCGCTCAGGAATGAACAACGAATTGTGAACAGAAATGAAAAAAGTAACCTTGTTATCCAAAGCCAGAACAGTTTTAGCCGCGACAGCGCTGGCCACCCTGGCCGCCTGTCAGTCTAATTCCCCGGATCCGAACACCAACAAATTACAATCAACGCCGGCCGCCCGGCAGTTCGCTCAGAAGACAAACAATTTTTCGTTCGACTTTCTGAAGCGTATTAATGAACAAGAACAACGGAGCGAGAACATCTTTATTTCTCCGCTTAGCTTACATATGGCGCTGGGGATGTTACTCAATGGCGCTGAGGGTCAGACGGCCGACGAAATAAAGAAAGCCCTTCAGCTGGACGGTGTATCGCTGGAAGAAGCGAATCAGACCTACGCCATGCTCATCAATGGCTTACCCGGCGCTGATCCGAAAGTAACGACGAAGCTGGCGAATTCGGTTTGGTACCGGTCGAATTTCACCCCGGAACCTTCCTATCTGTCCATGACCAAGGATATCTTCAAAGCCCAGATTTCGGGCGAGGACTTTAGCAATCCGGCGACGGTTGAAAAGATAAACCGGTGGGCCAGTGACAACACCAACGGCACCATCAAGAAGGTTGTCACTGAGATCAAACCCGAGCAGGTGCTCTTTCTGCTCAACGCGCTTTATTTCAAAGGCGACTGGCAGTACCCGTTTAATACGCAGCAAACAGCGGATTATCCATTCGAGCTGGCTTCCGGCCAAGAAAAATCGGTGAAGCTGATGAGTATGACCCGTAATCTCCGGCATACGGACCGGGATAAGTACAGCGCGTTTGAGTTGCCTTACGGCAATGGCACTTACACGATGACGGTCTTGCTGCCCAAAGCGGAATCATCGGTCAACGCCGTTATTAATGCGCTGAATGCGACCGAATGGAGCGCGCTGCAGCAAACCATGAGCGAAAGTAAAGTGAACGTCGGTCTGCCGCGTTTTACCTTATCTTACGAGGCTACGCTCAACAGTACCCTGGGTCAGTTGGGTATGCCAACGGCGTTCACGGATGCCGCCAATTTTGCAAAAATCAGTAAGACAACCGGTTTAAAGATTAGCACAGTCAAGCAGAACACGTTTGTTGCCATTGATGAAAAAGGAACCGAAGCCGGCGCGGTAACGAGCATTGGCGTCGAAGTAACTTCAATGCCTCCATCCATTATCTGTGACCGTCCGTTCCTGTTTCTGATCACCGAAAAGCAAACCGGCTCCGTGCTGTTTATGGGCAAGATCGGCAATCCTGACAGCAAGTAAAACCTTTATACGAATTTACTCAATACAACCTGAATACAGAGAGGTCGGCCACCTATCCACACTAGAACCTTCCAGCCGACCTCCTCTTTTTAAACACAACTACTAATGCGCGTTTTACAAATCTTCCTCTTTATCGGTACATTGATTGCCTGCGTTATTTCTTGCGAAAATAGATTATGCGGTTGCTCACCAGCCCCCGGCGATCCGAAGCTGTCCGGGCGCTGGGAACTGGTTAAAATCAAGTATGGCCTAACCGGAGTCACGGCTACGGCGCAGCAGGCCGGCTATACCGAAACACTGACGTTCTCAATGGATGGTTCTTTCCAGCGGATTAAGAACGGTCAGGAAGCCGAAAAAGGTGCTTACAACATAGGAACCAGCCATAACGAAGTTCCTTACCCAACGGCCATTGTGTACAATGACAAAACGATCCAGCCGTATCAGGTAAAGCAGGACACGCTGTTTCTCTACGAACGAGGGCCCGCTAACGCGACAGTTGCCGACGGTTCAACGTACACTTACCATAAATTATAAAGTCTGATTCATTGTGCAAATTCGGATTGACCGACAGCGCTGGCTGTCGGTCAATTTTTTTTATAAATCAGTTCCAACGCACTGACTATCAGACGGGTCCTGATAACACAACTAAACAGCCGTTATCATGAGACCTAAACTCTATTTATTACTGGCCTGGTTGCCTCTTCTTGCCACCTCCTGCACTGACACCTGCCGGGAAACCCGTACGTACCGGCGCTTTACGCCCATGACGCTGTCGACTGCCCAAATCCGGCAGGGCGTCCAGAGCGAGCCCACACGAACGCTGGTCAATCCCGGTAAGCTGTACACCAAAGATGGATTCCTGTTTATTAACGAGCTTAAAGAAGGAATTCACATCGTCGACAACCGCGATCCGGCCGCGCCCCGGATGGTGTCTTTTCTGCGGATACCGGGCAACGGTGACATTGCTATCCGTAACAACATCCTTTACGCCGACAGCTACATGGATTTGTTAACCTTCGACATCAGCGATCCGCAGAACGTCCGGGAGCTTAAACGGGTAGAAAACGTTTTTCCGAATGGGCAGCTGGATGGCGGCTGGTGGACGCTGGATGCGCAGCGGCAGCTCGTCAATGACCAGAAAGTAGATTATGTCACAGAGACGGTCAAAACGAATTGCGACGGTCCTGTTATGAACTGGCCTCAGACCTGGACCTCACTCACTTCCGGGAGCTGGAGTTCATTCTCGACCGCTAGTTTTGATAATGCCTCAGCCGCGCTGAACTCATCCGGAACCGGTGGTTCGATGGCCCGCTTCGCCCTGTATGACCATTATCTCTATACGGTCAGCCAGACGGCCATGCAGTTGTTCGACATTCGGAACCCGGCTGATCCGCAGCTTGGAAACAACATCAATCTCGGCTGGAACATCGAGACCATCTTTCCCTATAAAGACAAGCTGTTTATCGGCTCGCAGACGGGCATGCAGATTTTCGACAACAGCAACCCCGAAAAGCCCGTTCAGATGGCTACTTTTCAGCACGCCCGCGTTTGCGACCCGGTCGTTGTTCACGAAGACAAAGCCTACGTCACGCTGCGATCCGGAACCAGTTGTCAGGGCTTTACGAATCAGCTGGATGTAGTCGACATTTCCAATCTTTACAGTCCCCGGCTGCTAAAGAGTTATCCCATGAAGAACCCTCACGGGCTGAGCGTCGACTTTCCGAATCTGTTCATTTGCGAAGGCGCCTATGGACTCAAGACCCTCAACGCTCAGGACGCGATGAACATCAGCGAACTGGAACACCTGGAAGGCTTCCACGCCTACGATGTGATTGCGCTCGGTAAAACGCTGCTTTTGATTGGGCAGGATGGCTTTTACCAGTATGATTACAGTAACCCGCGTAAGCTGCGGCTACTGAGCAAAATTCCGGTTAAACGACCTTATACCGTTAGCTAACCAGCCAGCCACTATGAGCGATTTTATTCGGTATACTGTCTGGTTCCTCTGCCTGCTGGGTCTGCCCGTCGCAGCGCAAAAGAGAGCCTTTAAGCCCGTCTTCACTAATATGACTGAGTTTGGTGTGTCACTGGGGCAAGTGCGTTACAACGTCTCGGCGGTGACAGAGAGCGTTCGAAAACAGCAGAACATCACCGCTCAAACGTTCAATGGCGTTCAACTCCGACCCAAACTGGCCGTGGGTGGCACGGTGGGCGTAGACTGGTACAGTTCGGCTTTATTGCTGCCCGTCTGCGCGGGCGTTCGGTACGACCTGGCCCAACCAGGGGCCAAGAACCTGCGGGTGTTCACCAGCCTCGATACGGGTTATGGTTTTACCTGGTTGAATCAGGATCCCACGGGCTACGAAACAAAGGGAGGCTGGGTTATTGCCCCGGGCATTGGTTTCCGCACCGGCCGGCCACAGAACGCTAATTTTATTTTGTCGCTCAGCTACCGGCGGCAGGAAGCGGAAGTCGATAAGCCCTTATTCGCGAATGAAATCTACAAATCCGAAAGCCGGGTCTACAACCGGATTGCGTTTCGGGTCGGCCTCAGCTTTTGAGCAATAAAAAAGCCCCGGATGACCGGGGCTTTTTTGTTAAGCCATTTCAAATTTATGCTGGTTGCGTTTCCGCTCGTTCTCGTCGAGGTAGATCTTGCGAATCCGCATCGACTTCGGCGTTACTTCCAGGTATTCGTCCTTCTGGATGTACTCCATTGATTCTTCCAGCGAGAAAGAGATCTTCGGCGCAATCCGAACGTTTGTATCCGAGCCGGAAGCCCGCATGTTCGTCAACTGTTTCGCCGTTTGAACGTTAACGACGATGTCATTCTGACGGTTGTGTTCGCCAATTACCTGACCCGTGTAAACTTCGTCACCGGGTTCGATGAAGAACACACCACGATCCTGCAGTTTATCGATAGAATAGGCCGTAGCCGGACCGCTGGTCATTGAGATCAGAGAGCCGTTGATCCGCTCGGGGATGGCGCCTTTATAAGGCTCAAAGCTCTTGAAACGGTGCGTCATCACGGCTTCACCGAACGTAGCGGTCAGGACGTTGGAACGCAGACCAATCAGACCCCGCGAAGGAATTTCGAACTCCAGGTGCTGCAGGTCGCCTTTCGGTTCCATAATCAGCAGTTCGCCTTTCCGTTGCGTGGCAAGTTCGATTACTTTACCGGCTGTTTCTTCGGGTACGTCAACAACCAGGGTTTCAACGGGCTCCAGGCGGTTACCGTTATCGTCGAATTTGTACAATACCTGCGGCTGACCTACCTGCAATTCGTAGCCTTCGCGACGCATTGTTTCGATCAGTACCGACAAGTGCAGAATGCCCCGACCATAAACCAGGAAGCGGTCTTCACTGTCGGTTGGTTCAACCCGCAGCGCGAGGTTTTTCTCAATTTCCTTGTATAAACGATCCCGTAGGTGGCGTGAGGTTACAAATTTACCTTCCTTACCAAAGAACGGCGAGTTGTTGATCGTAAACAACATGTTCATCGTCGGCTCATCCACCGCGATCCGGGCAATGGCCTCCGGATTTTCGGCATCGGTCAGTGTATCACCGATTTCGAAATCTTCCAGACCCGTTACCGCACAAATATCACCACACTGCACTTCGCCGACTTTTTGTTTGCCAAGGCCTTCGAACGTTTGCAGTTCTTTGATGCGTACTTTTTTGATCACGTCACCGGCTTTAACCAGCGCCATGTTAGCGCCTTCTTTCAGCGTGCCGCGCACGACCCGTCCGATGGCAATCCGACCCACGAAGGCCGAATAATCGAGCGAGGTAATCTGCATCTGCGGATTGCCTTCCACAACGGGAGCCGCCGGGATGGTTTCGATGATTGTATCCAGCAGGTAGGTAATATTATCGGTCGGCGTTTTCCAGTCCGGACCCATCCAGCCTTGCTTGGAAGAACCGTAAACGGTCGGGAAGTCCAATTGCTCTTCCGTTGCGCCCAGGTTAAACATCAGGTCAAATACTTCTTCGTGTACTTCTTCCGGACGACAGTTTTCCTTGTCGACCTTGTTGATCACGAGGATTGGCTTCAGGCCCAGTTGAAGCGCTTTACCCAACACGAAGCGCGTCTGCGGCATGGCTCCTTCGAAGGCATCAACCAACAAACATACGCCATCCGCCATTTTCAATACGCGTTCAACCTCACCGCCAAAATCGGAGTGGCCCGGGGTATCGATAATGTTAATTTTAATGTCTTTGTACCGGACAGAAACGTTTTTAGAGACAATTGTAATGCCTCGTTCCCGTTCCAGGTCGTTGTTATCCAGGATCAGGTCACCGAACTCCTGGTTGTCCCGAAATATCTTGGAAGCGTGAATGATTTTGTCCACCAGCGTCGTTTTACCGTGATCGACGTGGGCGATGATTGCTATGTTGCGAATGGATTGCATACAACTTTTTTCGTGACAGTCTCCCGACAGTCCTACATCAATATTAATACCAGCAGATGCGATGATGCCGGAGATACTTTAATTTACAAATATACTAAATTTCAGGCTGAATAACAGATTTTTACAATTTCTTAATCCAAAGTAGAGCACAACCGAAGATCATCCAGTAAGAAGTACAATTTATCCCTGTCTGATCAATGATTTGGGCAGCCGCATGGGTTCTTTTTGCGAAATAATCCCCACATAAACCCTTCTTTCTGCCGGTATCCCCGGTGACGCTTCCGTTTAAAAGCTGCGGTCTTGGTCAGTTCACTCGACGACTTGGCCGGCGTGGCCGCTTCGACGGTCATTTCCATCGGTGCCAGCAATCCGATTGTCAGGCTGAGTATTAAGAGCTTCTTCATAATCGCTTTATCATATAGTGTATAAACGCAAAAAACCAGCCTGATTTCACAGTTAGGTAAATAAAAATACCGATTCCTAGGAACCGGTATTTTTAAACGATACTTACGCTACTAATTTATCGGGGTCCACGCATCCTGCCGCCACCGAACGAATTGCCACGATAGCTGTAATTAGGCCGTGGCGCATTGTTACGAAAGTTGGAATAAGGACGGTAGTAAGGTCTCGAACGATAATAAGGTCTCGGAGGGGCTACAATAACCGGCCGGGCGGGCCGGTAATAACCACCGTAGTAACCGGGGCCATATCCATAATAACCGGGTCCGTAGGTAGCGCCAACGCCAACACTAGGGGCACAGCTCGATAAAGCTACGATCAGCAGTAACGCTGAAAATAGGGAAGCAATCTTTAACGTCTTCATATGCCAGTTATCTTATAATGTATAAACAATCAGGGATTCAAATAAATTCACTCTTGGCAGCGCCCTTGACTACAATCAGGCGAAATTACTGGATTCATTACGAACCCTTTACCAGCGTCGGCGACCATAGCCATAGGGCCGGTAACCACCACGCCAGGC